>WNGQ01005445.1_pt1 | contig 12459 bp, 12 predicted proteins | sample 5407661 | NCBI WGS metagenome assembly WNGQ01 (sample SAMN13153382, study PRJNA577476) | soil metagenome | isolation source: 60 cm soil or saprolite under Garry oak tree replicate 2 | place: USA:California | collected 2016-06-15
GATGCCGGTCACATTCTCGAAATAGAGCCCGGCGATGTGGCTGCCCGAGCCGGCGCCCGCGGTGCCGGCGGTCGGCGGGCCCGGCTGCGACCTGAGCCAGGTCAGGAGTTCGCTCAACGACTTCGCGGGCACCGCGGTCTTGCTGACGATGATCATGGGGTTGCTCGGCAGCAGCACCACGGGTTCGAGATCATCGACCAGATCGTAGTTGAGCTTGTAGATGGCGCCGTTGGCGACGTGCGTACCGAGATGACCGAAGCTGATGATGTAGCCGTCCGGCGGCGAACGCACCGCACGACCGACACCGATGGAGCCGCCCGCGCCGGTGACATTCTCGACCAGGACGGCCTGGCCGAGCGCAAGCTTCATGCGCTCGCCGAGGATCCGCGCCATCGCGTCCGACGGACCGCCGGCGGCGAACGGCACCACGATGGTGACGGGACGCGAGGGGAAATTGTCGGCAACAGCGTTGCCGCTGAAGGCCAGCAGCGCGGCGAACATGGCAAGAATCGCTTTTCGCATTGCGCCCTCCGATAGCGCCCGCACCGTCGTCAATCCAGCTTTCTCAGTCGGGGCGCGATGGATTGCTTCGCTGCGCTCGCAATGACGGTCTACAGTTTCGCGTAGTCGATCGGCTTGTGACGATCGAGCGTGCGCGTGACCGGCGGCAGCGGATATTTTAGCCCGGTGGCGCAATTGAACAGCATCACGCGATCACTTTTCGTCACCCGACCGTCGGCCAGGCTTTGCTTGTAGGCGGCGTAGGTTGCCGCTCCCTCGGGGCACAGCAGAAGCCCCTCCGCGCGCGCAACCTCGTCGAGCGCGGACGAAATCGTCTGGTCCGAGACCGCAATCGCAAAACCCCTGCTCTCGCGCACCGCACGCAGGATCAGAAAATCGCCGACCGCCTGCGGAACGCGGATCCCGGAGGCAATGGTGTGGGCGTCTTCCCAGCGCGGCGCATGTTCGGTGCCGTTCTCGAAGGCGCGGACCATCGGCGCGCAGCCCTCCGCCTGCACCGCCACCATGCGCGGACGCTTTGATCCAATGAAACCAATCGCCTCGAGCTCGGCGAAGGCCTTCCACATGCCGATCAGTCCGGTGCCGCCGCCGGTCGGATAGAAGATGACGTCCGGCACGTCCCAGCCGAGCTGTTCGGCGAGCTCGAGCCCCATCGTCTTCTTGCCCTCGATCCGGTACGGCTCCTTCAGCGTCGAGGTGTCGAACCAGCCGGCCTTGGCCTTGCCTTCGCCGACGATCTTGCCGCAATCGTCGATCAGGCCGTTGACGCGATAGACGGTCGCGCCCTGCAGTTCGATCTCGCTGACATTCACTTCCGGCGTGTCGGCCGGGCAGAAGATCGTGGTCTTGATGCCGCAGGAGGTCGCATAGGCGGCCAGCGCCGCCCCCGCATTGCCGTTGGTCGGCATCGCCATGTGCTTGATGCCGAGCGCCCGCCCCATCGAGACCGCCATCACCAGGCCGCGCGCCTTGAACGAACCGGTTGGCAGGCGGCCCTCGTCCTTGACGATGATCTCGCCGCCGCCGAGCTCCCGGGCGAGCTTTGGCAATCGGATCAGCGGCGTCATGATCTCGCCGAGGCTGACGATATCGGCGCATTTGCGCACCGGCAGCAGCTCGCGATAGCGCCAGATGTCGGCTGGCCGCTGGCTCAGCGCCTCCTTGCTCAGCGCCGCTTTCACCCCGGCCAAGTCATAGCGCACCAGCAGCGGCTTGCCGGCCTTCGAGAGGTTATGGATCTGGTCGGCGGGATAGTGATCGCCATCCATCGCGCATTCGAGATGGGTCACGAACGTCGGCCGTTCGATCGTCAGATTGTCGCTGTCCTTCACCGGATGTGCTCTCGTCGTTTTCTATATGTTCAGCACACGGCCATAGGCGTCGAGCACCGCTTCCTTCATCATCTCCGACAATGTCGGATGCGGGAAGATCGTATGCATCAGCTCTTCTTCCGTGGTCTCGAGATTCATGGCGACGACATAACCCTGGATCAGTTCGGTCACTTCCGCGCCGATCATGTGCGCGCCCAGGAGCTGGCCGGTCTTCTTGTCGAAGATCACCTTGACCAGGCCCTGGTCCTCGCCGAGCGCGATCGCCTTGCCGTTGCCGACGAAGGGGAAGCGGCCGACGCGGATCTCGCGGCTACCTTCTTTCGCCTTGGCCTCGGTCAGTCCCACGGAGGCAACCTGCGGATTGCAATAGGTGCAGCCGGGAATGAGGTTCTTGTCGGTTGCGTGCGGGTGCAGGCCCTTGATGGCCTCGACGCAGACCACGCCTTCGTGCTCGGCCTTGTGCGCCAGCATCGGGGGGCCTGCGACGTCGCCGATGGCGTAGATGCCGGGTACGCTGGTCTTGCCGTAGCCGTCGATCACGACGCAGCCCCGATCGGTCTTGACCCCGAGCTTTTCGAGGCCAAGGTTTTCGATGTTGCCGACCACGCCCACGGCCGAAATCACCCGCTCGAACTCGGCGGTGACCGGCTTGCCCTTGCCGTCGTCGATGGTGGCGACCACACTGTCGCTCTTTTTCTCCAGCTTCGTCACCTTGGTGTCGGTGAGGATCTTGATGCCCTGCTTCTCGAAGCGCTTGCGCGCGAGCCCCGCGATCTCCGCGTCCTCGACGGGAAGGATCTGCGGCAGCACCTCGACCACCGTCACCTCGGATCCCATGGTGTGGAAGAAGGAGGCGAACTCGATGCCGATCGCGCCTGAGCCGACCACCAGCAGCGACTTCGGCATCTTCTCCGGCACCATGGCCTCGAAATAGGTCCAGACCAGCTTCTTGTCGGGCTCGAGCCCCGGCAACACCCGCGGTCGCGCGCCGGTCGCGAGTATGATGTGTTTTGCTTGATAGGCGCCCTCTCCCAGCGCGCCCTTCGGCGCCTCGACGGCGGATTTTTTCACCGTGATCTTGCCGGGTGCGTCGATCGAAGCCTCGCCCCAGATGATCGGGACCTTGTTTTTCTTCATCAGGAAGCCGACGCCGTCGTTCAGGCGTTTCGACACCCCGCGCGAACGCTGCACCACGGCTTTCGGATCATACGAGACCTTTTCGGCGGACAGCCCGTAATCCTTGGCGTGCTGCATGTAGTGATAGATTTCAGCCGAGCGCAAAAGCGCTTTGGTCGGGATGCAGCCCCAGTTCAGGCAGATGCCGCCGAGGAAGGATTTCTCCACGATCGCGGTCTTGAAGCCAAGCTGCGCCGAGCGGATGGCGGTGACATAGCCGCCGGGGCCGGAGCCGATGATGATGACGTCGAAGGATGTGTCGGCCATTGCGAACTCGCCTGATATAGACCTGTCGAAGACTTGGAGCACAATCTGTCGCGACGCGCAGGGCTGCACGTCGCAAAATCCTAGTTATTCTGCGCATCGACCAACTGCCTGACCTTCTCGAAGGTTTCGTCAGGATAGTTGATATCACGCACGATGATCCCGCTGGCCGAAACATTTCCGAAGCCGAGCGCAACGAAGGGATTGGTATTTCGCGTCGACCCGGTGGCCAGCGTCGCCAGGTAGATCGAGCCGAGACCGTAGATGCGTTGCAGGATCCCCTTGCGCAAACTGGTCTCCTTCACATCGCGAAACTTGATCACCTTCTTGTTGACGGAGAAAAATCCTTCGTCGAATTCAAGCCGATCGGGATAGAAGCGATATTCGGTCCGGCTGTAATTCAGCTTCTTTCCGACGTAGGCGACAGTTGGAATTGCGACGAACGCGACCGCGCCGACGACGTAGGGGATGGGCCATGATTTAGGGAACAGGCCGGTCGACATGGCGATCCCGCCAATGAAGCCGCCGCACCAGAAACTGAAAAACAATTGCAACGGCAACTGAGTCAACAACGTGATCCAGCCGATGAACACCGGCTTGATCGACAATTTGACTACACCGGCCGGCATCATTCTCTCCAGCGAAGGGGGCGAACGCGGTTGTGATCGCGCGGGCCCGCGTCTCACACCATCATCATGACGGGGTTTTCGATCAGCAGCCTGAAGGCGCCGATCAGCTCGGCGCCGAGTGCGCCATCGACCGCGCGGTGGTCGCAGGATAGCGTGACACTCATCATGTGAGCCGCTTCGACCTTGCCATTGCGCACCACCGCGCGTTCCTCGCTGGCGCCGACCGCCAGGATCGTCGCATGCGGCGGGTTGATGACCGCGGTGAAATGGTTGATCCCATACATGCCGAGGTTGGACACCGCCGTGGTGCCGCCCTGATATTCCTCCGGCTTGAGTTTCCGCGCCCGCGCGCGGGCGGCGAAATCCTTCATCTCGGCCGAGATCGTCGACAGCGACTTGGTTTCGGCTTTCCGGATGATCGGCGTGATCAGCCCGCCCGGCATCGCGACCGCAACGCCAATGTCGGAATGCTTGTGCTTGAGCATGCCGCTTTCGGTCCAGCTCACGTTGCAGTTCGGGATCCGCTGCAGCGCGATCGCCATCGCCTTGATGACGAAGTCGTTGACCGACAATTTATAGAGCGGCTTCTTCTCCTTGTCGGTTGGAGCAGCCTTGTTGATCTCCTCGCGCGCGGCAAGCAGCCTGCCGATGTCGCAGTCGATGGTGAGATAGAAATGCGGCACGTTCTGCACCGACGCGGTCAGGCGCTGCGCAATGGTGCGGCGCATGCCGTCATGCGGCACGATCTCGTATGAGCCCGGCTCGAACAGCGCGAGGATCTGCTGGTCGGACATCGTGGGCGCAATCGAGGGGGCGGGCGAAGGCGCGGCGGCCGGGGCCTTCAGCCCCTTGCCGGATTTCGCCGCGTCGACGTCGCGCGCGATGACGCGGCCATGAGGACCGGTCCCGGCAATCCGCGACAAGTCGATGCCGGCGTCCTTTGCAAGACGGCGCGCCAGCGGCGAGGAAAAGATGCGGGCATGGCCGTTGAGTTGCGCGGCAGCCGCTTGCGACGCCGGCGCGGCCACGGCGGCAGGTGCCGGCGCGGGAGCCGATACCACGGCTGGCGCCGGTTTTGCGGCCGCGGGTGCCGGAGCGGCGGGCGCTGGTTTGGGAGCCGCAGCCGCGCTGCCGGCCGCCTTCACGTCCTCGCCATCGCCGGCGAGCACCGCGATGACGTCATTGACGGGCACATCCTGCGTACCCTCGGGCACCAGGATTTTCGCAATCGTGCCCTCATCGACCGCCTCGACCTCCATAGTCGCCTTGTCGGTCTCGATCTCCGCGATGACATCGCCGGACTTGACCTTGTCGCCTTCCTTCTTGAGCCACTTGGCCAGGTTGCCCTTTTCCATCGTCGGCGACAGCGCGGGCATCAGAATGTTGATCGGCATACTGACCTCTCAGGAGATTCTTGCTCGTGATCTTCTGTTCCGCGGGCAAGCGAACCGAAGACCGTCTGGGTGTCATCCGCACCCGTCAAAAGATCGAAATTCCGCTTCAATTGCCGATGTCACCTTGCCAAAGGCGCTCGTTGGCCGGGTTCGACCGCCATGCCTTCATCATGTTGATCGACCGTTCGTCCTCGAGATCGATGAAGGGAATGCCGAATTGCGTCAGGATGTCCTTGCTGCCCGGAAACGTCACGGACTCCCCGATCACCAGAAGCGAGAGCTTGAACAGCCCGACGGCGCCGGCACACATGGAGCAGGGCGACAGCGTCGTATACATCACGGTGTCATGAAACGAGGTCAGCCCGGCATTGCGCAGGCACGACATCTCGCCATGCAGGATGACGTTCTTCTCCTGCATCCGGCGATTATGGCCGCGGGCGATGATCTCGTTGTTGCGCGTCAGCACGGCCCCGATCGGCAAGCCGCCCTGCGCGATGCTCGCCTCGGCCTCGCGAATGGCTTCAGCCATAAAGTCGAAATGATGGGATTCAATTGCCACGGTCAGTGTCCTTGTTGCGACCGCGGGACGGTGTTGCCCAGATCGGTCGGACGCGAGATTTCGGCTTCGAACATGTCGACGATGCGCGTCAGCGCTTCCTGTTCGGTGTAGGCGCCCTCTTTTGCATAGGCGCGCGAGGCATGGCGCGCGATGTCGACCAGGAGCAGACCCCACATGTCCGGCTCTTCGAAAGCGCGCATGAACGCGATCGACAGACCGCCATCCAGCACGAAGGCGCGCAGCACCTCAGTCGCATCGTCGCGGCCTATGACGTCGGGAGGCAGTGGTTGCTCTTTGGGACCGGCCATATGTCACCGATAGCAAACGGCCTTGGCGGCGGCGACCACCTCGGCGGCAGAGGGCAGAGCGAGCTTTTCCAGGTTCGCCGCATAGGGCATCGGCACGTCCTTGCCGGAGACGCGCGCCACCGGCGCATCGAGATAGTCGAACGCATGTTCCATGATGCGGGCAACGATTTCGGCGCCGACGCCGTTCTGCTGCCAGCCTTCCTCGACCGCCACGGCGCGGCCGGTCTTCATCACGGAGGCCACGATCGTCTCGGTATCCATCGGACGCAGCGTGCGCAGGTCGATCACCTCGGCCTCGATGCCGTCCTTGGCAAGCTCGTCGGCCGCCTTCAGCGCATAGGTCATGCCGTTCGACCAGGAAATGATCGTGACGTCTTTCCCCGGACGCGCGATGCGCGCCTTGCCGATTGGAATGACATAGTCGTCGAGCTTCGGCACTTCGCCGGAATGGCCGTAGAGCATTTCGTTCTCGAGGAACATCACCGGGTTCGGATCGCGGATCGCGGCCTTCAGGAGGCCTTTGGCATCGGCGGCCGAGAACGGCGCGATCACCTTCAATCCGGGAACCTGCGAATACCAGGCGGAATAGTCCTGGCTGTGCTGGGCGGCGACGCGGGCGGCCGCGCCGTTCGGCCCGCGGAATACGATCGAGCAACCCATCTGGCCACCCGACATATACAGCGTCTTGGCCGCGGAATTGATGATCTGGTCCATCGCCTGCATGGCGAAGTTGAAGGTCATGAACTCGACGATCGGCTTCAGACCGGTCATCGCAGCGCCAACGCCAATGCCGGCAAAGCCGTGTTCGGTGATCGGCGTGTCGATGACGCGCCGCGCGCCGAACTCCTGCAGGAGGCCCTGGGTGACCTTGTAGGCGCCCTGATATTCCGCAACCTCCTCGCCCATGACAAGGACGTCCGGGTCGCGCCGCATCTCCTCGGCCATCGCGTCGCGCAAAGCTTCGCGGATGGTCATCGTCACCATCTGGGTGCCCGCAGGTATTTCCGGATCGGGCGCAGCCACAGGTGCGGCAGGCGCCGCCGATGCGGGCGCGGCGGCAGCTTCGGTCTTGGCCACGGCGGGTGGAGCGGACGCAGCGGCTTGCGGCGGTTTTGCCGGCGCCGGCGCCTTCGCCAGATCGGCCGCGCTCTCGCCATCGGACAAGATAGTCGCGATCGGCGTGTTGACGGCCACGTCTGCGGTGCCTTCCGGAATCAGGATCTGGCCGAGCGTGCCCTCGTCGGTCGCCTCGACCTCCATGGTCGCCTTGTCGGTCTCGATCTCGGCGATCACGTCACCCGACTTGATGGTCTCGCCTTCCTTCTTCAGCCATTTGGCGAGGTTGCCCTTCTCCATCGTAGGCGACAGCGCAGGCATCAGCACTTGAATTGGCATATCGGCTCCAGGGAACAGTTCTTAGCTTCGTCCTGCTTGGTCTTTTGCGCGCGTGGCCGGACCACGCACATTCGCGTTCAGCGATAGACATCGGTCCACAGCTCGGACACTTCGGGCTCGGCATCGTGCTGGGCGAAATCCGCCGCGGCGTTGACGATGTCGCGGACCCCGGCGTCGATCGCCTTGAGGTCCTGCTCGCTCACCTTTGCCGCCAAAAGCCGGTTACGCACCTGCTCGATCGGGTCCTGGTCATGACGAACCTTTTCGACCTCCTCGCGGGTCCGGTATTTCGCCGGATCCGACATGGAATGGCCACGATAGCGATAGGTCTGCATCTCCAGGATGAAAGGCCCGTTGCCGGCGCGGCACCAGGCCACCGCCTTGTCGCCGGCCTCCTTGACGGCGCGCACGTCCATGCCGTCGACCTGCTCGCCTGGAATGCTGAAGGAGGCGCCGCGCTTGGAGAAATCGGTTTGCGCGGAGGAGCGGGTCACCGAAGTGCCCATCGCATAGCGGTTGTTCTCGATCACATAGATCGCCGGCAGCTTCCACAGCTCAGCCATGTTGAAGCTCTCGTAGACCTGGCCCTGGTTCGCGGCGCCATCGCCGAAATAGGTGACGCTGACGAAATCGTTACCGCGATAGCGATTGGCAAAAGCAAGCCCGGTCCCGAGCGACACCTGCGCGCCGACGATGCCGTGGCCGCCAAAGAAATTCTTTTCCTTGCTGAACATGTGCATGGAGCCGCCCTTGCCCCTGGAATAGCCACCGCGGCGGCCGGTCAGCTCGGCCATGACCCCCTTCGCCTCCATGCCGCAGGCCAGCATGTGGCCATGGTCGCGGTAGCCGGTGATCACCTGATCGCCATTTTTCAGGGCCATCTGCATGCCCACGACAACGGCTTCCTGACCGATATAGAGGTGGCAGAAGCCGCCGATCGCGCCCATGCCGTAGAGCTGGCCGGCCTTTTCCTCGAACCGCCGGATCAGCAGCATGTCGCGCAAAGCGTCAAGCTCCTGTTCTCTGGTGAATTCCAGGGGATGATCGGAGCCGTTGCCTGATTCTTTGGCAACGGTTTTCTTCGGTGCGGCCATGGCAGTTCCGGATCAGAGAGCGATGGACCCTCTCTATCCCAACTCAAACCGGCGTGAAAGGACTGCTTGAACGGCCCAAAGTTTTGATATGCCGCACTGCAATGCGTCACGAAACTTTAGAAATCGATTTCGTCGAATTTTGGAAGAGAGGGAATGCTCCGCCTCGATCGCTCGGCACCCCAACCCTCGGCTCAGTTCGGATTCTTCATCCGAACCAGATCGTGCGGATTGGCGTAGTCGAGCTGGAAGCGGGCGCGCTCGTCCAGCATGTCCGGGTCGACACGGTCGGAGCGCAACAGCGAGACGCGCTGCTCGCTCTCGGCCCGCTCCCGCTTTAGACGCGCCAGTTCCGAGGTCAGGGCGATGATCTCCTGGTCCAATTCCTGCCGGGCATTCAGGCCGTACTTGCCGGTATAGGCATTGACGCCGAAATAGCCGACCATCCCGGCTGCCATCGTGTAGAGGGCAAGCCCGGTCAGGAAGGATTTGAGACGCGCGCGAATGACCATGCGAACGAGAATGCCGCCGGTCGGTTAACGCCTTCCTAAGCCATGGACCACCCGGCACCGACCTTTGCGGGGCGATGGCGGCAACCGCTACTGGCTCTGCCTCTCCACAAAGGCCGCGAAGGCGTCGAGATATTGCTGCAGCACCTTCTGCAGCGCCTCCTTGATGAGCATGCCCTTGTCGTCGAAGGCGTCGCCAACGCCGTTGAGATAGATCTCGGGCTGCCCGAGGATCGGCCCGGAAATGCCGGGCAGGATATTCTGCAGGTGCTTTGCCGCGCTGACGCCGCCGAGCGGTCCCGGCGAATTGGAGATGATGCCGACCGGCTTGCCCAGGAATGAACTCTTGCCATAGGGACGCGATGCGACGTCGATCGCGTTCTTCAGCACACCCGGGATCGAGCGGTTGTACTCGGGCGTCACGAACAGGACGCCGTTCGATGTCTGCAGTTTTTCCCGGAACCCAAGCCAGTCGGCGGGAGGTGCGGCTTCCAGATCCTGGTTGAAGAAGGAGATGCCGTGCAGCGTCGTGACGTCGAGCTTCAGCGAGGCCGGCGCGAGCTTCGCCAGCGCATTGGCGATCTTCAGGGTAAAACTCTCCTTGCGGAGGCTGCCGACGATGACGACGATCTGGTTCGGGGAGGCCATGGGGATTCCTTCTTCGGTTCAGGACAAGCGGCCCTCACCTAGCCTTGCCGGGAGGAAGATGCAAGTGCATGAATCACCCGTTGCAGCCTAGAAACAGAGCAGGCCGTCCCTGTTCGGGACGGCCTGCGCCTGCCAGCAATTGCCGCGACTACCTGATCAATTCGACGAAGATTCCGGCCACGCACACATAGCCGAGCGTGAAGATCACGGTCCGCACATAGGGAATGCCGAGCAGGTAGACCACGGCGTGCGCAAGCCGCAGCCAGAAGAAGCTCATGGCCCAGAATGCCGTCATCGCGCTGGCCTTGCCGGCAAGATGGGCCACGATCACCAGCGCCGCGAAGGGAGCGAAGTTCTCGACCGCGTTGACGTAGGTCCGGTCGGCGCGTTTGCCCCAGGGCGGCAGCGGCCGCTGCGCGGGATCGACATAGTTCTGCGGCTGCAATGGTCCATTCGTCGTTACCTGGGAGACCACATAGGGGATCCACAGCGACGCCGTGAGAATTGCGGTGAAGGCGAGATACTTCAGATCTGTCGACATTGAGTTTCTCCCTTGCCAAAAAATGACGTCAACAACTCCTGGAATTTGCTTGATGGGGCAGCGAATTTTCGCGCGGCAACCGACGTATCGCGATGGCGGAACGCGCTCAGGCCTTGTTCGGATTGATCAGGTATTTTTCGCCGGTCGCGCGCTTGCCGTAGACGGCGATGTGGTCGAGCTGCAGCGCCTCCTGCAGCGAAACGACCTGCGTATAATGACTTGCAAATGTCGTCTTGAGTTCGTCGACGACGCGCTGGCGCAGCCTTTGTCCTTCCGCCGGTCCGATCTTCATCAGGAACGGGAACAACAGCCAGCCGCCAATGCCCCAGGCCATGCCGAAGGCGCGGTTGAGTTCGGTCGGCCGCGTATCGAGGCCGCCGTAGATATAGACCTGCTTGTGCACGCTCGAGCCGTAGCGGCTGTAAACCTTGGCGGTCTTGTTGGCGGCGATCTCCATGCCGGTGAGGATTTGCCCGGCCAGCTTGCCGCCGCCGATGGCGTCGAACGCGATCGTGGCGCCGGTTTCCGCCAGCGCGTTGGTGAGATCGTCCATGAAGCCGGCGGCCGTGGAATCCACGACATACTTGGCGCCGATCTTGTGCAAGATGTCGGCCTGCTCCTTGCTGCGCACGATGTTGACGAGGTCTATGCCGTCCTTGATGCAGACCTTGTTGAGCATCTGGCCGAGGTTCGACGCGGCTGCGGTATGCACCAGCGCCTTGTGATTCTCGCGCCGCATGGTCTCGGTCATGCTGAGCGCGGTCAGGGGATTGACGAACCAGGACGCGCCGTCGGCAGCAGTGGTGCCGGCCGGCAGCTCCATCACGTCCTTCACATTCATGGTGCGGTACTGACTGTACATCGCGCCACCGATCACCGAGACCGTCTTGCCCATCACCCCCTTGGCGACATCCGACGATCCGGTCCGGATCACGGTGCCGGCGCCCTCGTTGCCGACCGGCAGCGACTGATCGAGCCGCGCCGCCATCATCCGCATGACGGCTTCCGGCATTTTCGCCGTGACCACGGGAGATTCCTTGGAGCCCGAGACCTTGGCGGTCGACATGTCGGCCGGGCCGATCACGAGCCCGAGATCGGACGGGTTGATAGGCGTAGCCTCTACGCGGACCACGACCTCATCTTCTGCAGGTTCGGGCGTCACGATGCTCACCAGCGACAATTCGAGCTCGCCACTCTTCTTGAGCAACGAGCGCAGCTGCAGCCCGGTCTTTCCATCACTCATCGCAAATCCTCCCATTTGTGTTGGTTACATCTAGATGCGCCTGAAGCGTCACGCCATGGTGGTCATCGCTGGTCGCAGCTATCAGCTATCGCGACGCAAGTTACGCTGTCAGACTCGATAGCGCGCGGCCGGTTGAGAGTTGCTGAAGCCCGACGCCAAAACGGCACGCGCCTGTTCAAACGCCTCCCATGTCGCTGGGTCTGGGACGGGCGGAATAGTAATCAGCTCCTTTCGATCGAAGCCGACCAGGGCAGCATCGACGAGATCCTCGACCTCCATAAGGTTGGCCACCTTACTGATGTCGCCACCGGATCGTTCAAAGATTTCCGTGCGCGTGGCGCCAGGAAGTACGGCTTGGACATAGACGCCCTTTGACGTGACTTCGGCAGCAAGGCTCTGCGACAGCGTCATCACATAGGACTTTGTAGCTGCGTAGATCCCGCGAATGTACTCAGGCTGAAGTGCCAGCACCGAAGCGACATTGATGATTGCCCCGTTGCCGCGCTCGACCATACCGGTAATGGCTGCGGACGCCAGCATCGTCGGCGCGACAACGTTGAGCCGCAGCAAGTTGGCCATCTTGTCAGGATCAGCAGCGGCGAAGTCGCCGATTAGTCCTGCGCCGGCGTTGTTGACGAGGATGTCGATCTGAGGATTAGAGCGGAGACGCTGAAGGACCGGTTCGAGCTGGAGGTCGTCGACGAGATCCGCTGCAATGACTTCGATCGTAACGCCGTGCGCGTCGCGCAATTCTTCCGCAAGCGCCTTCAGCCGGTTGGCTGCCCGAGCGACGAGGACCAGACCATATCCACGTGCGGCCAGGCGGCGCGCGTAGACTGCACCGATGCC
>WNGQ01008158.1_pt1 | contig 12457 bp, 8 predicted proteins | sample 5407661 | NCBI WGS metagenome assembly WNGQ01 (sample SAMN13153382, study PRJNA577476) | soil metagenome | isolation source: 60 cm soil or saprolite under Garry oak tree replicate 2 | place: USA:California | collected 2016-06-15
CTCGTCTGAGAAGACCTGGCGCATCGATTCACTACTGAAGATATGACGGAAAACGATCGAGTCGATCACAGTTGAAGTCATGGCTCTTTCCTTACTTTTTCGCTACTCGGGACAACAATATATTTTCCCTTCCAACCGATTTCACCGCTAAGAATGAACTGTGCCGTGAGGCTATAATGAAAGTGTAGTCGAAGGGAAATAAACGACGCATAAACGTGGCCGACCTCACTATAAACAGTATATAAATATTTGCCCTTATCTGCAGAATTGCGGCCAGAGATACACGGACTGTGCGGCCGATTCGCCGTATCGTAGGGGCGAGCGGGGAGAGGATGCGGCGGGTGGGCCCTTGTGGTCGCCCGTCCGCTATCCTACACGTGTCTCCCTCTTTGAAATGTATTGCGCGGTCGCCAGGTAGAACGTGCAGGAGCTGTTTTTCCACGATAATTCACAGACCCTGGTCATAAGGGCTCAACGGCAAGCGGCAGCGAAAAGGAGATAGTGGTCCCGTGCATGTTGCTCTCTATCCAGATGATACCGCCATGTGCCTCGATGAAGGCCTTACAGATGGCCAGTCAGAACGCTGCTGGCGACCATGCCGCGCCCGGTAGAACCGCTCGAACACATGTGGTAGTTCGTCGGGATCAATGCCAGGTCCATTATCCGAAACTGCTACGATTATCGCATCTTCCCGCTTCTCGGCGGTGATATGTACTTCGCCCTCGCCGTATACCAACGCGTTGGCAACCAGGTTGTGGAGCACAACTTCGATCCGCCCGCTGTCTATATTGACCAGAGGCAGGTCGTCAGGGAGCTGCACAGAGATCGTTACACCGGAGTGATTCAGTCGCTCGATGGTCTTCGCCACCAGGTTCTGTATTCTGGTGGGCACGCGCTTGAGCAGGAGGAGACCAGCTTCCTGGCGCGAGAGGTCGAGCAGGTTGCTGACGAGTTGGGCCAGCCGATCGGCCTCACTGCTGATCGTCTGTAGAAAATGGCGCTGATCCGCAAGCGGCCAGATGATGTCTTCCTGAAGAAGTGTCGAGGCGTAGCCTTTGATCGCCGCCAGCGGTGTGCGCACTTCGTGGCCGACGGCTGCCAGCAGCGTTGTCTTGAACTCTTCGAGCTCTCGTTCGCGCGTCACATCGCGCAGCAGCAGGCCACGCCCAATCGCCCGTCCTGACTCGTCGCGCACATCAAATAGTCGCAAGTGGATGGCACGATGCCGGCCATCTCGTCGAATCTCAACCACCACCTCTGGAGCTTTGTCCGACTGAACCCGCTTCAGGGTCTGCTCCCACTCCACATGATCCACCGCTGTTGTGCGCAGCGAATCATAAAGGGCACTAATGGAGTTCCCCTCCAACGCTGCGATTGGTAAGCCTACAATCGTACGTGCGCCCACGTTGGCATACAGCACTGTTCCGTCGATGCCTGTCAGCACCAGCCCGTCGCTCATACTGCCCATGATCGCCGCCAGTGTCTGCTTTTCCTCCGAGGCTTGTTGATACAGCCGCTCGTTCTCTTGTGCCACCTCGCGTAATCGCTCATCGCTGCGCTCATAGAGCACTGCATGTTCCCAGGCAAGCGTGGCGTAGTTGGCGAATGTCAGCAGCAAGTCGATCTCGTTCTGGTTGAAGGGACGGGGCTCGGTACGATGCACCAGCAAGACCACGCCACCCGCATGGCGACTGATAATGGGAATCGCCAGCACCGATCGGAAGCCTTCCTCGTAGGTGAGTGATGACGTGTTGGGACCAAGCAGTTTCTGTACCGGCTTGCCCTCGCGTAGCGCCTGCACCGGAGCTGAACTCACCTGCTCAGGAGACAAGGAGAGCGAGTGGTCGTAGTGTTCGCTGAGGCCGGAGCTTTCCAGTACGTGCAGTACACCCTCCTCATCTGGCAGGAGCACTGCAGCCGACTGCACATCCACCAGCCGTCGCACTTCATGAATGATCTTTCCGACCACAGCATGCGGTTCAAGCGATCTGACCACAGCGTTCGACGTTTCCAGCAGCGTTCGCAACTCGCCGAGTTTTTTCAACCCATCTCGCTCGAGACGGACGAGCGAACGTGCCAGATGACCAACCTCGTCATCACGTCCGGTGAGCGCGGTCGTATCTCCTGGGATGAATTGCTCTGAAGCTGGCAGCGCCTGGTGCTGGATGGCGAGGATATGGAGGGGACGGATGACCCGGCTCAGCAGTATGAGCCAGAACAGCAGGCCGCCGATGGCGAAGAGCAGCGCCGCCGTCAGCAACCAGAGTTGCAACTGGAAAACGACGGCCAGTGCCTCGCTGACAGGCCGCTGGACAATGACGGCCCAGCCAGCATGCGCGACGGGGGCAGCGCTGAAAAGCCAGTCCTGTCCATCGGGTCCAGCACCGAGACGCGAAACCATATGGCCTTGCAGCGCCTGGTCTGCGCCCGGCAGTTGGTCCATGAGTCGCCGGCCCTGGTGCTGTTGTGCCTGGACGACCTTCCCCAGGGGGATGCTGAGTTCGGTGAGCTTGAGGCTGGCCGCGACAATGCCAACGAATTGGCCTCTGGTGCGCACAGGGTAAGCAACGATGACCCCCGCGTTGACGGTCGTTTCTTCCGCAATGCCCACCTCAAAGACCGGGCTGGTGGTGGTGGGGGCGATGGCCCGCTGGACAACGGTGGGCGGCGAGAATTCCGGTGGGGGGAATGCCGATCCTGAGTTGATCTTACACTCCTGCAGTGAACAGGAGATGCGCAGGCCGCCCACCGGGTCGATCCAGTAAACCTGTTCCACGTCGCTGCGAGCAGCCTGGAAGGCCTGGAAAGTCTTCGCCATCGCACCAGGAGTACTGCCCTGTACGAGGCTACCTAGCTTGACAAGCGAGTTCTCGGCACCCTGCAGTTGGAGACTACTCTGGAGGGCGATCTCTTGCGCCAGCGCCTGGTCTGATGCCTGGACATCATTGCGCAACTGTTGCTCGACCACAGCGTTGACCACCACGCCGCCAATCAGCACGACGATGACAAAGACCAGATACACGCTCAGCAATTGGACCAGGAGAGATCGACGCGCGAAATGCAGCATAGCGAGTACTCCCGGATGAGTTCTGTTAGTCCTGGACAGGACAACATACTCATTCCGCTCAGGATGACAAAACCCCTCGCTGTCATCTCGAGCTTAGCAACGTATGACGGATACATTTTTAACTTTGCACTCAGGATGACACAACCCCTCGCTGTCATCCTGAGCGCAGCGAAGGACCTCTGGCGCTCTCAGGGTGACAGCGAGCGTTTTGTCATCCTGAGCGCAGCGAAGGATCTCTGGTGCACTCAAAGCCTGCCCTGAGTGGAACGAAGGGATGACTGCGAGCGTTTTGTCATCCTGAGCGCAGCGAAGGATCTCTGGTGCGCATTCGTCTAGCAGACCTGACTCACGTAGCCCTGCCGGCTTATGGGTAATCACCCGCTTATAAGACAGACAGCTCGGGTGCCAGCCTGGAGGCCAGCACCCGAGCATGCAAGGACAAACCCTTAACCGGTCGCTTTGGCGGCGAACTGGTTGGTGAAGGTCGTGGTGAGATCGATCGGCTTGCTCTTGGGCACCAGGTTGCTCTGATACTCGGTACTCAGCACCGACTGCGGAGCTCCCGCAGGCATGAGCCCGTCGGGACTGAAGATGGCCATCTGGTTTTGCAAGGCCGTCACGTAGAGCGCTTTATTGCCGGCGTAGTAGTCGGCCGGCATCTGGTCGGCGATCTGCTCGGCCGTATGCGTGTGCATCCACTTGAGCGTCTTGACGTAGGCGTTGACCAGCTTCTGCACCACGTCCTGGTGGCTGCTGACGTAACTGTTGTTCATAAACAGGCAGATGAACGGGTAGGGACCGCCCAGGGCCGCCTGCGTGGACTGCGGCGAGCGCAAGTCGACCAGCACTTTGCCCACCCCGCTCGATACGATGCGCGAGATGGTCGGTTCGGTGGTCATCCCGGCATCGATTTTGCCCTGTTGTAAGGCGGCGATAAAGGTATCGCCGGCACCCACCGGCACGAAATGCACCTGGTCAGGGGTGATGCCGGCATTGTGTAGCAGGGCTGTCGTCAGCGTTTGCGTGCCCGAGCCCAGTTCGGTCACCCCCAGATACTTGCCTTTGAGGTCGCTCACCGAGTGGATCTGGCTGGCCGCTTTGGCCGAGACGATTTCGGCTTCTCCGGGGGCGATGTTCAAGAGCACCACGGCCTCCATGTTCTTGCCGGCCGCCTGCAGCTCGATGGTGTGATTGTAGGACCCCGAGCCCGCGTCCACCTGGCCGGCCAGCACTTCATTCTCCGAGGACTGCCCCGAGGCCTCGTCGATGAGCGTCACATCCAGGCCCTGTGCTGAAAAGTACCCCAGGCGCTGGGTCAGCTCGTTGGGCAAATAGATCTGCTTGCTGAGCCCTCCGACCATGATCTTGAGGGCGGTTTTCCCGCTCCCGCTGCTGCCACTTCCCCCGCTGGTGCTGCTGCCGCACGCGCTCAGGATGAGCACCAGGATGATCCCGGCGACCATCCACAGCTGTCTTTTCCTTGCGTTCATAACTCTCTTCTCCTCTCCTGTCTTGCCTGGTCACCTGCGTGACCAGCTCGTCTCGCCAAGCGATCCCGATGATCGAGCGATCTTCCCGTAATAAATTAATGGGGATATCCCATACGAACGACGAACCCGCCGTAGGGGCCGATTTATCGCGCCCACCGCCTCATTACATTAGCCACAAGCGAGGCATAGCCGAGACGTGGCGTAATGCATTTCCAGTCCCGATTTATCGGCCCACCGACTTTGATTCTCGATATCCAGGTTCATTCGATAATGTTCATTATCGGCCCTAATACACATCAACCTATCAAAAAGCTCATCACTGTCCGTAGGGGCGAGGGCGGGGCGGGGCGGAAGGGTGGGCCTTTATGGTCGCCCGCGTGCCCACTCCCTCTCTCCACTCCCCGCTCGCCCTTACGGACAATACCGTTCAAATAAGCACGGATGGACTCCCGCCCCTCCGAAACACGGAGCAACAGAGATCGGAGTATAGTAGGGGCGAGGGCGGTGAGGATGCAGTGGGGTGGGCCCTTGTGGTCGCCCGTCCCGGTCCATCATCGATCAACCTTTCTCTTATTTGAACGGTATTGGCCCCTACGGACACACCGGCTTCCTGTCTCTCTTCCTCCCTTAGCTCGATGCCGATTATCGCCGATGTGTCGGCCCTGCTTCTCCTCCACGCATGTCCCCAACGCACCACGAACTCCGTGGGACGCTCCACCTAGATGGTGGCCTCACTGACAGTCGAGGGCCGCCAGCGCAGCAGGCGCCGTTCCAGGGCCGTGACCAGGGCCTCCATCAGTAAGGCCACCACGGCCAGGATGACCATGGCGGCAAAGACCCCATTGGCATTGAAGTTGGCCCCCGCCGTCTGGATCATCAGCCCAATGCCATGGATGGCTCCCACAAACTCGCCGACCACCGCCCCCACCAGGGCAAAGCTAAAGCTGGTATGCAGGCTGGCGGTGATCCAGGTCAGCGCCGAGGGGATGATCACCTGGCTGGTCAGCTTGCGCTGGTTGGCCCCCAGGATGCGCGCGTTGGCCAGCAGGTTGCGATCGACCTCGCGTACCCCCTGAAAGGCGTTGAAAAAGACGATGAAAAAGACCAGGATGGCCGCCAGCGCCACCTTGGATTGGATGTCCAGCCCCAGCCCGATGGCCAGCAAGGGCGCCAGCGTGACGCGTGGCAGCGAATTGGCCGCTTTGATGTAGGGGCCCAGCACATCGGCCAGGAACTGCACCCGTCCCAGCAGCACGCCAAAGAAGACCCCCAGGACGACGCCGATGAGGAAGCCCAGCACGGTCTCTTCCAACGTGACGGCGATTTGCTGCCACAAGGGACCTTGCGCCGTGCCCTGGGTCGCCCAGGTGACGAGTTGCGCCCAGATGCCGGAGGGTTGCCCCCAGAAGAACTTGTCGATGATGCCCACCCGCGTCGCCAGTTCCCAGCCGCCAATGATGAAGACCAGCAGCCCGACGCGCAGGCTGTTGACCACGATGCGCCTCCGCCGGCGGGCCACGACGGGCGATGGCCCCCCTGAACTCTCAGGGATGGTGATGGTTCCTTTAGACTCGTTGCTTATTGCGCTCATAGCTAATGAGTACCTCCTCGCGCAGATCTTCCCAGATCTCATGATAGAGTTGGACGAAGCGCGGCTCGAAGCGGATTTCCTCCACTTTGCGCGGCCGCGGCAGGTCGATAGTATAGATGCCCTTGACGGTGCCCGGTCCGGCCGTGAGCACGCACACGCGGTCGGCCAACGCGATGGCCTCTTCCAGGTCGTGGGTGACGAAGACCACCGAGGCCCCAAGCGAGGACCACAGGCTGAGCAGTTCGTCTTCCATCAAGGTGCGTGTCTGCACGTCCAGGGCGCTGAAGGGCTCGTCCATGAGCAGGATCTGCGGTTGGTTGATAAAGGTCTGGGCCAGGGCCACGCGTTTGCGCATGCCACCGGAGAGTTGGTGCGGGTAGTGGCGCTCGAAGCCGGTCAGTCCGACGCGTCCGATCCACTCGTGGGCCAGAGCCAGGGCCTCGGCTTTGGGCTGGCCGCGGAAGAGCGGGCCGGTGACGACGTTGCTGAGCACGTTCTTCCAGGGGAAGACGGCGTCGGACTGAAAGACGTAGCCAATGCGCGGGTCGATGCCCTGCACGGGCTGGCCCATGACCTGCACCGAGCCCTGGCTGGGGCGCTCCAGGCCGGAGATGAGACCCAGCGTCGTGGATTTGCCGCAGCCTGTGGGGCCGACCACCGCACAGAACTCGCCGGGGGCCACACTCAGGGTGACATCGCGGATGGCGGTGTAGGCCTCGCCCGAGGGTGTCAGGAACCGCTTGGTCACCTCCTGTAATTCGATGGCCGACGCGGTTCGGTTCCGGACAGTGTCTGTAATGGTTGATGATTCATTCATAGAGAGTTGTCAAACTCCTTTCTCGGATGGTCTGCTGGCATCACTTCATGCGTACCAGGTCGCATCTTTCCTCACGCGCAGGCCAGGGGCCAGGTGATAGGAATCACTGACGTGCCACTGTCATCGGACGAGTACACCATGCCGTGAGCTTCTAATGAGAGTGTAGTCGATAGGACGTAAATGGCGCATAAACGTGAGCGTCTTCGGCATAAATAGCGCGTAAATATTCGTACGCATATTCCTTCTTTGCAACTCTTTCCTGTATTAGGTATGCAGTGCTTTTCGGTTTGCCCGTGATGCTGGAAAGGCAGGAGGTGCAGGAGGGCGGCGAGCCCTCCTGCCGGAGCGCGAGGTGTCCTCGCAACCTCTCTCTCCACTTCGCCGCCGTAGGCGGCAAAACAGGTAACACAGGAAAACCGAAAAGCCCTGTATTAGGTATGCAAAAGGCTTGACAAGATCCTCTTCTTACAGTATACTAACCATGTGGTTAAACCAGGTGGTTAAGGAGGGACATGACGCTTACCAAATCTTCAGAGACGGCTACGCGCATTCTCCAGGCGGCCTACCGTCGCCTGGCTAGCGATGGATACGCACGCTTGAACATGCGTGATGTCGCAGCCGAAGCTGGAGTCAACCATGCGTTGATCCATTACTACTTTGGAAGCAAAGATCAGCTCGTTATCGCTGTGCTTGACGAGGCTAACCGCCTCCTGCTTGAGCGGCAAACGCAGATGTACACTACGCCAGGCGACTTTGCGGCGAAGTGGGCGCAGGCACGCGCCTTTTATGAGGAGGATCTTGCTTCTGGGTTCGTGCGCGTCCAGATGGAACTGTGGGCCGCCAGTCTCTCGAACGCGGCCCTTCGTGAGCAGTTCGTCCCGCGTTTCATGGCATGGCATCGCGTGATCGAAGACGCGGTACGTGAGGCGCTAGCACACTACCGACTGGAGCTTCCGATATCATCTGAGGCCCTTGCCACCTGGATCGCCAACTTTTGGGTCGGCATGGAATTTGAGATGCTTCTCGGCATTCCCGAATCTCAAGCGCACCATCAAGAAGCGCTGGATGCGATGCAGCGACTGTTGGAACAATTTGATCGGCAAACATCATCTCAACCAGCGTTATCAACTCATGTAGAAGCTGAGTAACTTGTAGAGTTGTTCAAGAGCTATTCCCATTCGAAGCAAAGATGAGGGTGATAGTTGAAGTCCCCTCACGCAGCAAAAGGAGATCTTTATGGCAAATGAGCATGATGTGCATCACGAAGGCCACGCTGCCTGTGGACCAGGCTACGCTTCACCCGAAGAGGCAATGAAGGCCGACCCCGAAAAGATCCTGTATACGATTGCTTTGTATGATGGAACGGGCATACAAGAACCGGATTACCTGGCGACGGTGGATGTCGATCCAAATTCTCCCACCTATTCTCAGGTCATTTCCCGCGCAGTGATGCCTTACGTTGGTGATGAACTTCACCACTTTGGATGGAATGCCTGTAGTTCGTGCCATGGCGACGAGAGCAAATCGCGTCAGTTTCTGGTCATCCCCGGTTTTCACTCGAGCCGTATGTACATCGTTGATACCTCTGACGAGCGTGCACCCAGGCTGCACAAGGTCATTGAACCTGAAGAGATCAAGGAAAAGACCAACCTGACCGCCCCTCATACGGTTCACTGCCTGGCGGATGGACAGGTGATGATCTCTATGCTGGGCGATGGTGAGGGCAATGGCCCGGGCGGATTCCTTTTGCTGGATGAGGATTTTAATGTTGCCGGGCGTTGGGAGCAGAAAACCGATGGCATGCGCTATAACTATGACTTCTGGTATCAGCCGCGCCACAATGTCATGGTGAGTAGCGAGTTTGGCGCACCCAATGCCTATTTTGGCGGTTTCAACCTGGAAGATGTGGCTGCCGGAAAATATGGCCGCCAGCTGCACTTCTGGGATTGGAATAGTCATGAGATCGTCCAGAATGTAGACCTGGGTGAGGATGGAATGGTCCCGTTGGAGGTACGCTTCCATCACAACCCTGACAGCACTCATGGCTTCGTGGGGGCGACACTGAGTAGCAATATGTGGCACTGGCACAAGTCTAACGGAAGCTGGTCAGTCGAGAAGGTCATCGATATCCCTTCAGTGGAGCTTGCAGGCTGGCCTATTCCAGTCCCATCGCTGATCACCGACTTCCTGCTCTCAATGGACGACAAGTATCTCTACCTCTCGAACTGGTTCCACGGCGACATCTGCCAGTATGATGTCAGTGATCCCTCGCACCCCAGGCTTACCGGCCAGGTCTGGTGCGGTGGCCTGCTCGGAAAGGGAGGCTCAGTGCAGGGGCACACGTTGCTCGGTGGGCCACAAATGCTCCAGCTTAGCCTCGATGGAAAGCGGCTCTACGTCACGAACTCGCTCTTAAGCGCCTGGGACAACCAGTTCTATCCCGATATCGCCACGGCTGGCTCATACCTGCTGCAAATTGACTGCGACACGCAGAACGGTGGCCTGAAGATTAACGAGAACTTCTACGTTGACTTCGGCAAAGAGCCGGGTGGTCCCTCGCGCGCTCACGAGATGCGCTATCCAGGAGGAGATTGCACTTCTGAAATCTGGGTGTAGCAGGATTCTGTATGAGGCCAATTGCTCATAGTCTGTGAATGATCCGTTTTTGAGTCACTGCGGTGACTCAAAAACGGATCATTCACACCTCTCCTTTCTATTGCTGCAGAATCTGCTGTACCACTGTTTTTACGACATTGGATGGGATCGCAAAACTGACGCCATTGGCGGTGGTATTGGTCTCGGTATTGACGGCGCCCAGGGTCGGGATGCCGATGAGTTGCCCCTGCAAATTGACCAGGGCCCCGCCGCTATTGCCGGGATTCAAGGCGGCGTCGGTCTGGATGGCATTGGAGAGGGTGGTTCCGGCTGACTCCGTCACACTCCGATTGAGAGCGCTCACAATGCCCTCGGTCGCTGTCTCGGTGATCCCCAATGGGTTGCCAACGGCCAGGACCTCTTGCCCCACGACGAGTTTGGAGGAGTCGCCAAGCTGGGCAACTGTCATATGCGCGAAGGGCGCAATGCGTACTACGGCCAGGTCATCTGCCGCGTTCGTGCCGATCAGCTGCCCCTGTTCGGTGCTTCCATTGGATAGAAGAACTTCAATGCTCTGCTCACCGCTGACGACATGGTTATTGGTCACAATGTCCCCATTTGAGTCAATAATGACTCCTGAGCCAATCTGCCCCCCTTGTGCGGTCGTCACCTTGAGTTCGACAACGGTCGGCTCGATCGCGGCAATGGCGGCTTCCTGCTGGGATTGTATCGACGTTGCAGTGGATGAGGAAGCGGTCGATGTTGCTACTGCCTTCGTGGTTGTGCTTGCACTACTACTGTTGTTCGCGAACTCCCAACCAGAGAACAGACCAACACTGAAGATGAGGGCAAGTACGAGCGTGAGGAGCATGATCGCTCCTCGTCGGCCACGCCGTTTCCGTGGTGGGATTGGCGGCGAGGCTACCGGCCCCGGTGGATAGCTGGGGGGCTGGAATGCGTCTTGCTCTGCTGGAGCGTGCCCGACTGGAGGAGCATCTAAGACTCCGACCGGTGCAGACGATGCAGGTTGATAGGGCAGTTCATACTCTCCATAAGCTTCATTCTCTTCTAGAAACATGATTATTACCTTCTGTTTTCTGTTCACCCACACTATGCTGTGGCTGTACTGACTACTATTTCTCTCTATCTCTACTAGATAGTACTCACCTGCGCTACGATGACGCTCACGTTGTCTTCTCCGCCACCTGTCAATGCTGCCTGAATAAGTGCATGGGCCGTATCTGATGGGGCTGGCATGGGTGCGGTCAGGATGGCAGCAATTGGCCGATCGCGCACCATTTCCCACAACCCATCGGAACACATCAGCAGGGTGTCGCCAGCGGCAAGCGGAACAGTAAATGTATCCACTTCCATGGTCGCTTCCACGCCCAGGCTGCGATAGATGACATTGCGCCTGGGATGGGTATATATGTCGTCAAGCGCGATGATTCCATCAGCCACGAGCACGGCCACGAGCGAGTGATCGTGGGTGAGCTGCGCGAGGCCCGTGGGTTCTCGATAGAGGTAGAGCCGGCTATCGCCCACGTGAGCAACATACGCGGTGGTCTCTATCACCAGAGCAGCGGTCATCGTCGTGCCCATGGTGGTCTGTTGCAGCTGGTTGCGCTCATACACGACCTGATTGGCATACTGGACGCCTGCGCTGAGCAGGGAAAGCAAAGACTCTGGGGATCTCTGCTGTAAGCAGGGGGAGTCAGACATATACTCGACCAGGGACCGGACAGCAAGCCGGCTCGCTGTTTGCCCATGCCCCTGTCCTCCCATACCATCCGCCACCACGAGGAGGACAAATGGGGTCGACGGGCTAGATGCAAACGGCATGACACCATGCATGACGAAGAGCGTATCTTCATTTGGCTTGTACTTGCGTCGTATGCCTGGATCCTGTTGATATCCGATGTGCAAGGCGAGTACTGCCTGCTCTGCACGGACTGCCGGATGTGCACCCGCCGGCGCGTGTACATGCTCATAATACGAAGTGTCGATAGGGTCGTACTCTTGTTGTAGCAACATCATAGTGTTTCCTTTTATTAAGGCTTTTTATTAATGTTTTGCACTTTGTGCAACTTACTCTTCAAAATGCTCGTTGATATTTGATATTCAAGAATGCGTTTCTTGCGCTACTTCAATAGTAAGCTGAAATCATGTGAGGCGTATTGGAGGAAGATGGGAAATTTCTCATAATGTGAGAGGCTCTCACGGCTCTCTTCCCATCCTGTTGGAGCCATCGTCGCACCAGCAGTTGAAGGCATTGATCTGTCCAAAATAGCAGGCCGCTCCATTTCAGGGTGAATTCCGAGCCTCAAAACGGGCACCGTGATCAGACAGCCGTTTTGTAGCCAGCTCGAAGAACGTCTCCTTTTATGTCAAGTTAGTGATAGTGCCTCTTAACGGTCATATCCCCATCACATCGTGCTCAGTAGTACTTTCTGCGGTTCCGTTTACAACACCCTCTTTGGGATCTAAAATGGAGCAAGAGATTGGAGTGGATATGTAGCGATGGGAGGTGGATAATTTGCCCACAGTCATTTCTCAAGAGCGCCCCTTTTCGAGATTTTTACATATTCAGCGAATACGCTGTCAGCCTGGCGATCTTTATGAAGTCATTTTTCTCGATCACCAGGACAGAATTGTTGTCCCCCTTACAGAATGGTACCAAGAGGCACGAGAGAGACCTATCTGACCTGCTGCTTCTCATGTGGTCAAGGTTTCCCCGCGTGATCCGCTACTCGATTACAAGCGTCCGCGCCTAGTCGAACTCTTGCACGAGGCTCGTGCCGAACGTGACGAAGCCAAACGACAGTTGAAGGCAGAGCGATCTGAGAACAAGCAACGCACGCAGGCAGCACGCGCTGATTTGGAACAGCGCTATCACA
>WNGQ01010127.1_pt1 | contig 12456 bp, 7 predicted proteins | sample 5407661 | NCBI WGS metagenome assembly WNGQ01 (sample SAMN13153382, study PRJNA577476) | soil metagenome | isolation source: 60 cm soil or saprolite under Garry oak tree replicate 2 | place: USA:California | collected 2016-06-15
CGTACGCGGGGTTGGGACGCCGAGAGGATGCAATCCGAGAAGGGAAACGCGCGGTCGAATTGCTCCCGGAATCGAGAGATGCGATAGATGGCCCCGCGATGACTGTGGGTTTGGCGCGGATCTATACAACGCTCGGCGATATCGACTCAGCGTTGCCGGTGCTTGAGCATTCGCTCTCCTCGATGGGCGGCGCGACTCCAGCGCTCCTGCGCCTGGATCCTGCATGGGATCCTTTACGTCAGGATCCGCGATTTGAGAAGCTTCTCGCGAAGTTCGACGCATCTTCGCCGAAGTCGTAAGCCTCCCTGGGCAGGCGGTACCCGGTGATCACGGGCAATATTTTTCTCCCAAAAGTTTTCAGCGGCGGAAATTCTTATTGCCTGACGTGATTCGTTATTCTGCGGCCGCTCGGTTTCATGAAGCGGGCGCAATGTTTACAAAGTTGCGATTGCTTACAGCGTCGTCGCATGGGTTTTGATGCAGATAGCACAAATCGCCTTTGAGAATTATCGCGCACGTTTGAATCGACTCTTCGATGTGGAGAGCGATGACCTATACAGAGCCGAATGAGCCAATCATGCTCACCACAGTACGGAACGATCGATGGCGTTACTCATCGGCAACAGAGGTGCCAAGTGGATCACAGCGGCTATGATTGTTTCTGCGTTCGGAAACCTCCATGCTTCATTCTTGACCGGCCCTAGGGTTCCATTTGCAATGGCTCGTGATGGTCATTTCTTTGCCTTTGCGAAGCGAATCCATTCCGTCTTCCACACTCCGAGTGGTGCTGTGATCTTGCAGGGCTGTGTGGCGATACTGCTCGTGTTAACCGGCACATACCAAGAATTGTATTCCTTCGTGATCTTCGCAATCTGGCTCTTTCTTGCATTGACCGCTGTCGCGCTCATTCGGCTGCGCACCAAGGAACCTGACTTGCCTCGCCCGTTCCGAGTTTGGGGATACCCATGGACACCAGTACTCTTTGGCGTTGCGGCTTGTGCGATTAGCCTGAATTTGTGGTTACTACGCCCGATTCGGTCGTCCATCGGGCTGGCGGTGATGATGCTTGGGATACCGTTCTTCTGCTACTGGCGCAGACGCGATCCGCGCTTCGAAGCCCTTGTGGAGAAAATTGTTCCGCGTGGTGCGAAGTAACGCTCGTGAACCCGATTAACTTCTTCACTGAGCTAAGGCGCCGCAACGTCTACAAAGTTGCGATCGCCTGCGCGGTGATTGCATGGTTGTTCATTCAAGTCGCGGGCTAGTATACGCGGCGATGAAAAGCTGACTGCATTTGTGGAACTTGAATCGGCGATTCGCGCGGCCCGGTAGCCGGTAGCCGCAGCGATTGGTTAGGAGGATTTGTGTGTCAGACCCGACGGCTATTTTGGATTTGTTGGCACGGGCGTAGCTGTCGGCAGGAGGCCAAGTTGTCGCATCATGCCGATATCGTCACGAGTCGCGTAGTGGTCCACGATCTTTCCATCGCGCAGCTTAAACCAGTGGATATGCTGTATCTCAAAGTGCTTTTGCGTGGGCTCGACTCCCACGAGCATGCCGCCGTTCACGGGAAGTTTTCCTATTCCACGATGCGTGCCGCTAACCTTGCACCGCACGGCCACGGAGTCTCCTTGGGCAATCATCTCCTCGATGTCGTAGTGGTAGTCAGGAAACGTTGTGAAAATGTCTTCCAGTACGTGCCGCATGCTCTCGCGCCCTCCTGGACGACCGATATTCTTCGCGTCCTCTGCGAGATCCAAGACCGCCGACTGGACGTCGCGGCGGTTAATGCCTTCGACAAAGTGGCGGACTACGTCTTCATTCCGCTTCACATCGTCCGTTACTTGACTTAGACATGGAAGTGGCATTGCCGCTGCAAGAGCTGCAACCAGAATGATTTTTCTCATAGGCTGTTTAACGAAAAATAGCTGATTTCGGGGAGGCATTCCAGTAATCCCCGCGACGTTACCGACAAAGCGGATCGTAAACCCGAATCACAGTATCGTGTGAGCGGCTGTAAAGCTTGGCGTAGTCGACTGCATTGCTGATTGCATCCGGCTCGCCATAGCACAAGCGACCGAATGGCAGCAACTGCACTACTCACCGGGCCAATGCTATCGTTCAGCTGTGCCCGCGGCTGAGCATTTTTTGCAGCTGCACAGCAGTGCGAAGCAGTCTCGCATCCTGGCCGTGGTCCGCGGTGAGCTGCAGCCCCAACGGCAATCCGCTTGGAACCGGCATGGGAATGGAGATTGCCGGTGTTCCCAAAGCCGTCCAGGGTGCGTTCATTCTTGGATCGCCAGTGGATACTAGGCCTAACGGTGCCGGCCCTGTAGCAGCCGGCGATAGGATCACAGGTGTTGCCTTATAGATGTCGACCACTCGGGCTTTGCACTCCGCGATATACCGTCTGGCGTCGTCGTACTGTTCCACAGAGACCCGCAGGCCCTTTTGAACTAAGTCCACAAGTTCCGCGCCCAGCCGGGCGCCGTACTCATTAAAGCGCTGCTGATGGAATCGAGCACCCTCGTAGAAGGTTACGGTATCGGCCGCATCGGAGAGCTTGGCAAGCATTCCAGCGATATCGATTGACCGAATGGACGCGCCAGCGCCTCGTAACAGGGAGAGTGCATTCTGAAAGGCGGTGGCCATTGCAGGCTCAACCTCAGGCATAGGCTCGGGCGCTCCCAGCGCAAAATCCTCTGTCTCGCCCGCGGGATGTCCCGTCGATTCCCAGAGCAGGAGCATATCGGCTGGCGTATGCGTGAAGAACCCGAGCGTGTCGAGGCTCTTTGCAAGGGGGAGCACCCCCTCCATTGGGAGAAGACCATAGCTGGCCTTGAATCCGGTAACGCCACAAAAGGAAGCTGGCCGCAGCACTGACCCCTTGGTCTGAGTTCCGAGAGCGACCGGTACCATCCCTGCCGCGACGGCCGCTGCCGACCCGCTAGAGCTTCCTCCCGGCGTGTGCTCTAAATCCCGCGGGTTACGCGTTGGCGGGGGCGTGAAATATGCGAAGGCAGTACACTGCGTCTTTCCCAGCAAGATTCCTCCGCGTTGGCGCAAATCGCGAACAATCGCTGCATCGGCAGTGCCAATTCGTCCTTTGTAAACTGGCGACCCGTACTCAGTCGCCAAGCCCCGCGTCTCGATGATATCTTTCACTCCAAAAGGGATCTCGGACAGCTTCCCCTTTCCGGTTGGTCGTTGCGGCAGCACTTGGACCCAGGCGTGAATGGAGGGGTCCATGTCTCGAATGCGATCCAGGGATGGCTGTAACGCAAGCTCACGCGTTTTACGAGAGGCATCTAACCACTGAGTTAGTGTTTCCAGAAGAGCTTTTTGTGAGCTAACGCCCATAGTGGCACCCATAGCCGCCCCGAAACCGGTAACAAGGAAAGTCCGGCGATCCATCATGCTTTCGGACCCCGTCACAGGGATGTGCACCACATTCCTTCCGGCTTCACGCTGGGTCTGCGCACCTCTGCTCTCACTCGCGGACTGCCAACGACATTTCTGTGGAGTTTTTTGAAAATAGGGTTTTGCGGAACAATTCGTGTGATGTTACCAAGGACACACGGCTCGCACGAGGAAAAACATACTTCACCACTCGCGAAAATCGCCAGCGTGTTCGTGCGTCTCGATCACGTTGCCAGCTTCATCGTAAACGCGAATCAAAGCATCCTACCACGCGCCAGAGTGGATTTACGGCGATTGCGCTCGGTTTTCCCGTGGCGCTTGTGCTATTGCTCGCGGCCGCAGGCGAGCGTACTAATAGGGTTCGCAAAAGCGTGAACGCCCAAGACACGTCCGCGGAGTCGAGGCCTGATCTCCCACTCGAGATCGCGCATGTCTTGTTAATCGACGTAGTGGGTTATTCGAAATTGCTGGCTGACGAGGAGATTGAACTCCTCCAGGAATTAAATCAAATCGTGCGCAGCACCGCATGTTTTCGGTCGGCGGAAGCAAGCGGCAAACTCAATCGAGTACCGATGGGAGACGGGATGGCGCTGCTTTTTTTTCGCAGTCTAGAAGAGCCGGCGCGATGTGCGCTCGAGATCAGCAAAGCCTTGCAAGAGCATCCGCACATTCAGATGCGGATGGGAGTTCATAGTGGCCCGGTCAATCGAATCACCGACGTTAACGACAAAACGAATTTTGCAGGATCGGGAATCAACGTCGCGCAGCGAGTGCTGGATTGCGGTGATGCCGGACACATTCTTTTGTCCGGGCATGTCGCGGGAGATTTAGCCCAATATCGCCACTGGCTACCATTCCTACATGATCTGGGCGAGTGCGAAGTGAAGCACGGACTACGTCTGCACCTGTTTAATCTCTACAAAGACGACCTCGGCAATCCACAAGTCCCTGAGAAACTCAAGCGAAGAAGACGGAAGAAGGCGTCCGAGGTTCGTCGAATCAGTGTGCCTCGGTGGCCCAAGTTCGGGCTTACGGCTGCTTTGATCGTGTCAATAGGCGCGGTCGCTATCAGTTTCTTCATCTTTTTTCATCGAGCACCGCCGACGACCGGGGCGCATGCTTCTGGAACAACAGCTACTAGCGCGCTGGCTGCTATTCCCGAAAAATCGATCGCCGTTTTACCCTTCGAAAACCGGAGCGAGGAAAAAGCCAATGCCTACTTTGCTGACGGTGTCCAGGACGAGATTCTGACGCGCTTATCGAAGATCGCTGATCTGAAAGTAATCTCGCGTACTTCGACGCAGCATTACAAAAGCGCCCCTGGAAACTTGCCTGAAATTGCCAAACAACTTGGCGTTGCCCACATCCTGCAAGGCAGCGTGCAGAAGAGCGGCGACGCCGTGCGGGTAAACGTGCAGCTAATCAAGGCAGCGAATGATTCCCATCTTTGGGCTGATACGTTTGATCGCAAACTGACCGACATCTTTTCGGTCGAGAGCGACGTCGCAAAAGCAATAGCAGATCAACTACAGGCGCACCTCTCCGGTCAGGAAGAGCAAGTCATCGCTGCCAAACCGACAGGCAATACCGAGGCCTACGATGCCTACTTGCGTGGACTGGCTTATACCCTGAAAACAGCCACCAACACACCTGCCTACTACCTTGCCGCACAGAAATATCTCAGAGAGGCGGTGCGGTTGGATCCGAAGTTCGCCCTTGCTTGGGCGTTGCTGTCATTGGTGGACGCGCGCGGCTACATCTCAGTGAATCTTCAACCAACGCTCGCGCTGTGTGAAGAAACACGGCAGGCAGCCGAGACTGCTCTCACTCTTCAGCCTAATCTGGGCGAAGCGCTGCATGCCAAGGCCTTCTACCACTACGCCTGCCTAAAGGATTACGACACCGCGGTGCGTTATTTCGAACAAGCACGTCAGTTCCTGCCGAATAATAGCCGGATTCCTCAGTCGCTGGCCTATGTCGCGCGGAGGCGAGGCCAATGGGACCGGAGCGAGGCCTACTTCAACGAAGCCGAGCGGCTCGACCCGCGCAACGTTTCGCTCCTCGGCCAGCACGCGCTTTCCTACACAATGCTTCGTCGTTTCCCCGGGGCGCTGCGAAAGCTTGATCAGGTTCTCGATATCATACCGGATGACGCGGATACACTCTCGACCAAGGCGGCTATCGCACAAGCCGAGGGCGACCTGCCGCGTGCTTCGGCGCTTCTGGCTCCGCTCCGCCCAGCGGCCGGCCTCGCCCAGGCTTTGGAAACCCAAGTTTATCAGGCGATCTTGGAGCGCCGCCCTGCGGAAATCGTTCCTCGGCTAAAAGAAATATTGGCCAAGCCTGACCCGGCGTTGGGTTACTTCAATGGCGAACTGCGCTTTTATTTGGGCTGGGCACAGGAAGTCGCCGGCGATCATGCCGCCGCCCAGGAAACTTGGCGGCAGGCGCGCAGCGAACTGAAATCTTTCCTGAAAGAACAGACGGAAAATCGTAGGCTGGTTGAACATCTCGCGCTGACCAATATGAGTCTCGGTGACAAAGTCGCCACGTTGACACTGGCCGAACGGGCCATGGCCGCGAATCCAATCGAGAGAGACGCCGTGTCTGGTGCCGCTCCGATCGAGGTCCTGGCCAGGGTCGCGGCGCGAATGGGAGAGCCCGACCGCGCCATTGCCTCTTTACAGAAACTACTCTCGGTGCCGGGCGAAGGCGCGCTGGCTGAAAATATGCCGCTCACTCCTGCGCTGCTCCGGCTCGATCCGATGTTCGATCCGCTTCGGAATGATCCGCGCTTCCAAAAACTCTGCGAAGAAAAGCAGCCGTGAACCCGCGCAACTTCTTCGCTGAGCTGAAGCGACGCAACGTTTACAAAGTTGCGATCGCCTATGCAGTCGTGGCGTGGCTACTGATGCAGGTCGCGAGTCAGATTTTTCCCTTCTTTGAAATTCCAAATTGGGCGGTGCGGCTTGTGGTGTTGCTGCTCATCATCGGCTTTCCGGTTGCTTTGATCCTCGCCTGGGCATTTGAACTAACGCCGGAAGGAATCAAACGCACCGAAGATGTTGATCTTGGTAAGTCGATTGCGCCGAAGACCAATCGCAAGCTGACCGTAATCATCATCGGCATCGTCGTGCTGGCGTTAAGTCTATTCGTATTTCAACTAACGCGATCGCATCCAGCAATGAGCGTGGCAAAGCCGCCCGGTGTGCCTCACGACAAGTCGGTCGCGGTCCTCCCATTCGCGAATCTCAGCCGTGATCCGGATAACGCCTATTTCGCCGCTGGTATTCAGGATGAAATAATCACTCGGCTGGCCAAGATCACGGAACTAAGAGTGATTTCGTGCACCTCAACGCAACGTTTCAAGAGCGCGCCCGACGATTTGCCGGCGATCGCAAAGCAGCTGGGAGTAGCAAATATCCTCGAAGGTAGCGTGCAGCGCACGACAGATCAGCTTCGGGTGAACGTGCAATTAGTCGAAGCGGCGACGGACGCTCATCTTTGGGCCGACACATTCGACCGGAAATTAACCGACATTTTTAAGATTGAGAGCGAGATCGCCAAAACAGTGGCTGAGACATTGCAGGCGAAGCTGACAGGCTCCGAGCGGAACGCTATCACGGCACAGCCGACCCAGAATACGGAAGCGCATCAACTCTACCTGAAAGGACGGTATCTTTGGAACAGGCGGACCAGCAAGAATCTGAAGAAAGCTCTCCCTTACTTCCAGCAGGCGGCGGAGAAGGACCCGAACTATGCGCTAGCGTACGTAGGCATAGCCGACACTTACTCTGTGATGCCCGCGTACTCCGCAGGATCGCCGCAAGACTGCCTGCCGCGCGCGCGAGCTGCAGCAATAAAAGCGCTCGAACTAGACGACTCACTCGGTGAGGCGCACGCCTCCCTCGGTATGATCCTGTTTCAGTATTTCGAGTTCACCGCATCGACGAAGGAGTTCGAGCGCGCTATTGAGTTGAATCCGAATTACCCCACAGCTCACCAGTGGTATGCCAGGGCTCCTCTTTTGATGACCGGGCAGTTGGACCGTGCAATCGCGGAAGCGAAACGAGCCGTCGAACTCGATCCAGTTTCGTCGATCATTCATGCCGAGCTCGGCGGGGTTTACATGATAGCGAGGCGTTACGACGAAGCGATCGAGCAATTACGCACCACCCTTGAGATGGACCCGGAATTTTATTGGGCTCACCGCTACCTGGGATTGACGCTGGAATTGAAAGGCGCGACGGCTGAAGCAATAGCCGAATATCAAAAAGCATTTGAGGTAGGTGACGACCCGACTGTCCTCGCATTTGTTGCCCATGCCGAGGCGAGTATCGGAAGGCACAAAGAAGCGCGCGAGATATTAGCCCGGCTCAGTGAAACGGCTAAGACGCGTTATGTCCAACCTTACGCCTTTGCGGTGATTCACCTGGGGCTTGGAGAAAAGGATCAGGCGCTGGATTTGCTGAAAAAAAATGCTCGCGATCACGCCAGTCCCGCTACCAGCCTGCTCCCGACCGATCCGTATCTCGATCCATTGCGTGGTGATCCACGTTTCGAAGCACTTGTTTCGGAAATCTTGTCCGGATCCATAAAGTAAATCCTGTGAGTGCGAGCGAGTGCCGATGAATCTGAAGAAATTCTTCGCCGAGCTGAAGCGGCGGAACGTTTACAAAGTTGCCGTCGCTTACGCGATCGTTGGATGGCTCGTGATGCAGATCGCAGCAACCGTAGTTCCAGCTTTGCATCTCTCCGATGCGATTACTAGCGCGGTAGTCCTGCTTGTTATCTTAGGTTTTCCGATCGCGCTGATAATTGCGTGGGCATTCGAACTCACGCCGGAAGGATTGAAGCGAACGGAGTCTGCCGATGAATTGCCCAAAAAATCGGCGCGCAGTCGCGCTTGGATTTATGTTGTCATCGTAGCCGCTGCGATCTCCGTGAGTTTGTTTTTCTTCGGACGGTACACTGCGACCCACAAGCAGAGTGGATTAACTGAGCTGCCGGCGAAATCGATCGCCGTTCTGCCGTTCGATAACCTGAGCCGCGATCCGGACAACGCTTATTTTGCTGAGGGAGTCAGGGACGAGCTTCTCGCGCGGCTTTCCAAAGCAGCAGATCTCAAAGTCATATCGATCAGATCGACCGAGCAACTTAAGAGCTCTCTGGATGATCTATCTCTGATCGCTCGCAAATTCGGCGTAGCCAACATTCTGGCTGGGAGCGTGCAGCGCTCCAGTGATCAGGTGCGGGTAAACGTGCAGTTGGTCAGAGCTGAGAATAATGCTCACCTCTGGGCAGATACCTTCGATCGGAAGTTGACGGATATTTTTGCCATTGAGAGCGATATCGCGAAGACCATCGCGGAGAAGCTACAAACAAAGTTTAGCGGTTCTGAAGAACGCGCCGCATCGGCCAAGCCGACGGAGAACACGGAAGCGCATCATGCCCTGGCTTACACGGGCATAGCCGACAGTTGCGGTTTAATTCCCATCTACTCTGCAGGGACATCTCAAGAGTATCATCCTCGCCAACGAGCAGCCGCGCAAAAGTCAGTCGAGCTCGACGATACGCTGGCTGAAGCGCACACATCTCTCGCTTTCGTGTTCGCTTATGATTTCGAGTTCGCTCAAGCGGTGAAAGAATTCGAACGCGCGATTGCCCTAAATCCGAATTATGCGACGGCGCACCACTTTTATGCCGTAGGCACGCTTGCGGCGCTGGGAGAGTTCGACAAAGCCATCGCGGAGGTAAAACGCGCCCTTGAGCTTGACCCGGTCTCAGGGATCATCAGCGCCAGCCTTGGGACCGTTTACACGATGGCGAGACGATACGACGAAGCGATTGCTCAAGGGCGCGAGACGGTGGAAATGCATCCGGAATTTTATTGGGCTCACCGGTTTCTAGGATTGGCGCTGGAATTGAAAGGCGCCAACAGTGAAGCGATCACCGAATATCGCAAAGCATTCGAGCTGTACGACGATCCTGTGGTCCTCGCGCTGCTTGCGCACGCCGAGGTGAGCATTGGAAAGCAAAATGAAGCGCGGCAAATACTGGCGCAGCTCACGGAAGAGGCCAAGACGCGCTACGTGCCGGCGTACGCTTTTGCTGTCATTCACCTGGCGCTTGGCGAAAAGGATCAAGCGCTGGATTGGCTGGAAAAGGCGGCTCGCGGTCACGACGGTCTCTTTATCAACCTCATCAAGGTCGATCCGTATCTTGATCCCCTGCGTGGTGATCCTCGTTTCGAAGCGCTTGTTTCCGCAATCTTGTCCGGTTCCGTGAAGTAACTTCTCAACGCGAGCGAACGCTGATGAATGCGAAGCATTTTTTCACTGAGCTAAAGCGGCGCAACGTTTACAAGGTTGCGATTGCCTACGGCGTTGTGGCGTGGCTCCTGATGCAGGTCGCGAGCCAGATTTTTCCATTCTTCGAAATTCCGAATTGGGCGGTGCGCCTTGTCGTGCTGCTGCTCATTATCGGATTTCCCGTGGCAGTGATTCTTGCGTGGGCATTCGAGCTTACGCCGGAAGGAATCAAACGCGCAGAAGATGTCGATCTTAGTACATCGGTTACACGCAAGACCGGTCGCAAGCTTGATTTTTTTATCATCGCTGTCCTGTTGCTCGTCATTGGGGTCCTGCTTTTCCAACGCCTTCGTCCCAATGTTTCGCCGGCAGTTTCTTCATCTCTGGGGAAAAGCATCGCGGTACTTCCATTCGAGAATTTGAGTCGCGATCCGGATAACGCCTTCTTCACTGACGGCGTGCAGGATGAAATCCTGGCCGATCTTGCAAAGGTCGCGGATCTGAAAGTTATCAGTCGTACGTCGGTCATGCTCTACAAAAGCGGTAACCCGCGGAACCTGCGGGAAATCGGACAGCAACTTGGCGTGGCCCATGTGCTGGAAGGGAGCGTTCAACGCACAGCCAACCGCGTGAGAGTGATGGCGCAGCTGATCGACGCCCGCACCGATGCGCATCTGTGGGCGCAAACCTATGACCGAGAGCTTGCGGATGTTTTTGCCATTCAAAGCGAAATTGCCAAGACAATCGCCGACCAACTTCAGGCCAGGCTCTCTCCCGCGGAAAAGGCCGCGATCGAGCAACGACCCACTGCTGATCTCGTGGCGTTCGATCTTTACGTTCGCGCGACGGCATTGATCGACGCCGAACCCGGCAGCCCGACCGGGACGGAGGATCTCCTCCAAGCCGTGAGTTTCCTCGGCCAAGCCATCGATCGCGATCCCGCATTCCTGCTCGCCTATTGCAGGCTGGCGGGCGCGCACGACCGCCTCTACCTCCTCGGAATCGACCACACCCCTGGCCGTCTCGCCTTGGCGGACACGGCAGTTAAAAACGCGTTGCGGTTGGGACCGGATTCGGGCGATGCGCACCTTGCCTCGGCGCAGCATCTTTACAGCAATCTCGACTACGACGGCGCACGCGCGGAGATTGGTGTTGCGCACCGGACTCTGCCGAACAACCCGAGAATCTTTGAGTTGAGCGGCTACATCGACCGCCGGCAGGGTCGCTGGGAGGAGTCCACGCGCAACTTTGAACGCGCGCTCGATTTGGATCCCCGAAACGTTCCCACGCTCCGGAGCATTGCTGATACTTATAGTTCGCTGCGGGATTATGCAAAAGCAGGCGCTGTTTTCGATCGCGTGCTCGCGTTCAAACCGAACGACCCCGATATTCTACTAACGCGTGCCTTCCTCGATGTGGACTGGAAAGCCGACACCCGACCGTTGCACGCGCTAGTCGAAACAATCCTCAAGGATAATCCTGGATCCGCGGAGAGAATCGCCCCAACCTGGCTTTATCTCGCTTTCTGCGAGCACGACTCCGTCGCTGCCGCTCGCGCCCTCGCGGTCTTTGGTAACAAAACTTCCGGACCGGATGCCGTTCAATTTGGCCGAGCCTACTATGAAGGCTTGCTTGGTCGCATGAAAGGTGACGCCGCGACGGCTCACGCCGCTTTTACACAAGCCCGTGCTGCTCAAGAGCAGATTGTGCAAGCACAGCCCGATTACGGCCCCGCTCTCTGCGCGCTTGGTCTGATAGACGCTGGACTTGGGCGAAAGGAGGATGCCCTGCGCGAGGGTCGCCGGGCGATTGAGCTTCTGCCGGTGACAAAAGATTCCATCAACGGCGCTCATATGATTGAGTTCTTCGCTATCATCGCTGCCTGGGTCGGTGAGAAAGACCTCGCTTGCGAGCAGCTGGCGATCGCAACCCGGCTTCCTAGCTCGTCGCTTAGCTACGGCCAATTGAAATTGTTTCCTTCCTTGGATCCCTTGCGCGGCGATCCGCGCTTCGAGAAAATCGTCGCCTCGCTCGCACCGAAAGCGGCGAATAATTAATGTGACGGGGGCTTCACGCAGCCCCGACCTGTCCGAAAGAACTGAATCACGGCTGCGGAATTACCGGGAAGCATGTTGCAAGCGTCCAGTTAAACATCGGAATTTTTCCGGTCTAGAGATCAGAGGCACCCGTCCACCCGGCACCGCCTCGCGCGAAGGCCGCCTCAATCGATATGCTCGCACCAAAAAAAGGGCGGCATCTATTGGAGTTGCCACATCGGTCGTTGCCTTCGGCCAGGGCAACGGTATTGTTAGGGCTGCTAAGGGTGAACGCCCAAGACACACCCGTTGAGTCCAACCCCGATCTCCCGCTCGAGATCGCGCACCTGCTGTTAATCGACGTGGTGGGTTATTCGACCCGCTCGAGATCGCGCACCTGCTGTTAATCGACGTGGTGGGTTATTCGAAACTGCTCGTCAACGAGCAGATTGAATTACTGCAGGAATTGAATCAGATCGTGCGAAACACCGAAGGTTTTCGATCGGCGGAAGCAAGCGGCAAACTCAATCGAGTGCCGATGGGAGACGGAATGGCGCTCCTTTTCTTCCACAGTCCGGAAGAGCCGGTGCGATGTGCGCTCGAGATCAGCAGAACATTGCAAGAGCATCCGCATATCCAGCTGCGGATGGGAGTGCACAGCGGCCCAGTGAATCAAGTCACCGATGTTA
>WNGQ01005449.1_pt1 | contig 12454 bp, 8 predicted proteins | sample 5407661 | NCBI WGS metagenome assembly WNGQ01 (sample SAMN13153382, study PRJNA577476) | soil metagenome | isolation source: 60 cm soil or saprolite under Garry oak tree replicate 2 | place: USA:California | collected 2016-06-15
GTGTAAAATTACTGCTATACCACTCAGCTAACCTCCCTTAAAATTAAAAAGCGATAAATTTTATCGCTTTTTAATTTTTTTAATTGGACTTTTTTCAAAAAGTACGGATGGAAGGAAACCTATAAATTTAAAATAAATTAGAATTTATAAACGAGAGAGACACGACTCGAACGCGCAACATCTTACTCCCAAAGTAAGCTCCTTAACCAATTAGGATACTCTCTCCAAATTATCATTAGCTTTATTAATTTGCTCTATGCTTAGTAATAAATGAAATAGGTGTCTCTCTCTCTCTCGTTTGGAAACAAATTATATTATTTAATAATAATTTCACCCTTTACCTTTTGCCTCCGTTCCACAGGTATCAATATATACCTATAGGAATAAAAAGCAAAGGTATGGAGATCAAAGGAATTTTAAAATTTATTTATATCTCCCTTTATTTTAATTTTGTAAAAATAAAAATTAATTTGGAGAAAGATAGATTCGAACTATCATAATTATATTGCAAATATAACCGATTAACCATTATCAGATTTCCCCTAATATTATATATTGCGAAGCTTATTCTTTTATGTTTATATTTTTCTTTTCTCTAAATTAGAAAATAAAGGTTCAATGCGACGATATTGTCTCTAGTGATGCGTGTACTAAAAAAAAACTTGTTTGAATGTATATATATCCTCTTTTCTTAAAAAGGGGGTGGGTTGGTAGAATTAAAATTAAGATTGGATAGGTAAAGTTTTAAATGCATGGAATGGTATAGGACTTTCTAATGCCCATTCTAAAGTATTTACAGTTTTATTATTATTATTGTAAACAACTTCAGATGAGAAATATGGTATAGTTTCCCAAGGATTATTAGAAGTTACTTTACTATTCGCAAAAAGATCATAAATAATATAACCAAATAAAATTGTAGCAATTACTGAAACTAATGATCCAAAACTAGATACAGCATTCCATCCACTGAAAGCATCAGGGTAATCTGGTATTCTTCTTGGCATCAATTGTGTTAATCTTAGGTCCTCTCTTCTCCACTTTTGCTTTTCTTTTCTCGCAATAGTAAAGAGGAAAACCTAAATTCCTAATCTTACGATTAGGTTCAGACTATGTCTTTCAGCTTATTTTTCTATATAAAATTAAAGCTGATCGGGCGCTTCTGTATTTAAATAATACAGTACAGGGTTATTGTTGGTATGACTCACCTGTTAGTCGTTGAACGTTCTTTATTCTAAAGCTAATTCAACTTATACCGAATAAAGCTTCGTTGCAAATTGACCTCTAATTTACTTTGTTTAGAATTGTAAATTTTCTTTAAATAAGAAATTGCTATCCATGTTCTATTTCCCCTATTTCTATTTGTAACACAAATATAAACAGAGGCTATGGTAGGCAAAAGTCGCTATAATAATTTATCTCCAAAAAGACTAGATAAATACAGAGGTTTTCCTTGCAATTCACCCGATGTTCTAATAAATCTTTAAAGGATTTATAGAGGCATTGTTAATTTATGAATTATGCAATTTTACACGAGAAAATATTTTTCCTTTAAATGGTTTACCACTTAATAAATACTTAGATAAAGTATCTTTTCCCATATTGAACTTTTTTGAACATTTAACAGTTGAATAAGAACCTATGAAATTCATGTGACTGCAGCTCTCCTCCTTAAGGAAATAGGGAGCTACAGTTTCGTAAACATAAACTAATTTAGTTAATTTTGCTATAGTAGTAGCAGATTTATTTACCCCATATTGTGGATTATTATTACCTACTTTGCTACGTTTCTGCATGGCAATAAATTCAGAAGATAATTGACGATTTGCCATAGGATTTAAAAACCCAGAGCGTTTAATACCGAACTCAGGTTTATGTTTAAAACCTAAATTAGAACCAGCAGTAGGAGAATTATTAAGAGCTAAGGACGGGTAAAGTTGGAATAGTAAGTTAATGTATATTTGCTCCCGTGATAACATAAATTCTTTACTAATAGAAGCAGTAGGGCCTAAATCTTCTAATATTGCCAATATAAAATTATTATGAGTATAATACTTTAAGCTATTATAAATATAATAATTTCGGTTTAAAACACTAGGACTTCAATAAGAAAGTAAGCGAGTAGAACCGTTTATAGCGCTACCTACATACATTTTACCATTAATTAAATTAATTCATTGATAAATTATTGTTCTTCTACGATTTTCAATTCCTATTAAATTACGATTTAAATTTGGTTTATAAATACGAACAGGGTCCTTACCGGACCAAGGTTGAGTTAAATATTTAGGAAATAAGTGTGGACCATAAGGTTTAATAAAAATTGAGGAATAGGAAAAGATTTCACTATAAAAATTTATCTCCAAATTGAGATTGAGATAGCTATTCTCGTAACCGATTACATAATTCGATATAATTAAATATATACCAGCCATTCCTAAGAAGTGTTGAGGAAAGAATGTTAAATTTACCCCAATAAATAAAGTCCAGAAATGGATTTTACCTAAAAAATCATTAATATTTCTACCTGTAATTTTTGGAGCCCAATAATAGAATCCTGCAAATAAAGCAAATACTGCACCCATAGATGAAACATAATGAAAATGAGCTACTACATAGTAAGTATCGTGGAATGCTATATCTAATGAGGCATTTGATAATACTACTCCAGTTAAACCACCTATAGTAAATAAAGCTATGAATCCTAATACAAATAATAAAGGAGTATTGTATTTTAAAGTACCACCATATAAAGTCGCTAACCAACTGAAAATTTTAATACCTGTAGGTACAGCAATAACCATTGTTGCTGCTGTGAAATAAGCTCTAGTATCAACATCTAAACCAACTGAGAACATATGGTGACTCCAAACTAAGAAACCTAAAATTCCAATAGAGAACATAGCATAAACCATACCAATGTAACCAAATATTGGTTTACCTGAGAATGTTGAAACAATATGGCTAACTATACCAAATCCTGGAATAATTAAGATATAACAATTATTTTGGTTAATATAATAGTTAATATAGTTATAACACATTAATTTATTATTTTTAACACTCAAGAGCTTAACACTCTTGTTAGGACTTTATCTTAAATCACAACAACAATATTTAGTCCAGCAAAAGTTCGGACTAGTTAAATGTATTAGTATTAAGTGGATAATCTATTCATAGTAGATTTTAATTTTTTTATTTTAATTAATCCTGGTTCAATTAAATGATCTTTATTTTGAATAAGTACATAAGCTTTTCTTCATTTTAAAAAATTAATATGTTTAGTAGATAACAAATGATAATGATCAAAATAATTAATAACCTTTTTAGCTGAGCCATAACTAGTACTTCCATAATAATAAGTGTTTTGACTTTTTCTATACCCAATATTACCTCCAAAAAATCCTTTAACTAGAATTAATATGTAATCTTTTTTCTGATCAATTTGGTAATTTAATCGTACTTCTGTTTTGTTATTACGATTTATAAGTTTAATTTGAAAACTTGCATCTGCATCTGAAAAACCTGCTAATCAGTGATTTTCTAAGTTATTACTAGTATTCAAGCTTAAAGTAATAGTTTTACTAAATTCTAAGTAATTAGGGCTAGTTAAGATATTTTTATTTATTTGTTCGAGTTTACTAAGCATTCTAAACTTATTATTAATTAATTTAATTACTGTTTCTATACCTTTCTTACTAGCTATTATCATAAGCACAGCATTCTTATCTTTCACTTTACGTACAGTACCGTGACCTATTCTCTCTCTGATGTAATAAGCTAATTGTATATCTAAGGAATTAAATACGATAATTAATTGTTGTGCACTACTGAAATGACCATCTCCATCAATTAAACCAGCTAAATAATGACCAAATTCATTGTCATTAGCTGGCTTTAAGTGTTTATGATTATGAATAGAAATATTATTAATATTTTCTTTGCCTTCTGCTCTCCTCCCACTCCCATAAAGGAGGAGTAAAATATTCGCATAGGTAAAAGTTGTTGTGATTTCGTTGCGTAAAGTCTCTGAGGTTCCTGTTTTACACATACTAATGCTAAGTATTCATATAAAATAGTTACCTGCTGATTTACTTCATTGTTTTAACTTTTTTACTGTATCATTTAAGATGGAGTATTTAAAACTATGTATAGAAGTAGTCCCAGCATACAGCAACGTTAAGAGGCCTATATTTTTAACCTCTGGATGACCAAAGAACCAGAATAAATGTTGATATAAGATAGGGTCACCACCTCCAGCTGGGTCATAAAAACTAGTATTAAAATTTCTATCTGTTAGAAGCATAGTAATAGCACCAGCTAAAACAGGTAATGATAATAATAATAAAATAGCTGTAATGAAGATAGCCCAAACAAATAATGGTAATTTATGTAATGACATTCCATTTGTTCTCATGTTTAATGTGGTACTTATAAAATTTATAGCTCCTAATAATGAAGATATACCAGCTAAGTGTAAACTAAATATAGCTAAATCAACTGAACCACCAGAGTGTGATTGAATTGAAGCTAAAGGAGGATAAACAGTCCAACCAGTACCAGCACCATTTTCAACTAATGAACTCATTAATAATAATAATAATGATGGAGGTAATAACCAGAATGAGATATTATTTAATCTAGGAAAAGCCATATCTGGACTACCACAGTGTATAGGTAAAAAATAATTACCGAACCCACCAACTAACCCAGGCATAACCATAAAGAAGATCATAATAAAAGCGTGTGCTGATATTATTACATTAAATAATTGATGATCTCCTTGTAAATATTGAACACCTGGACTTGATAATTCTAATCTAATTAACACTGAAAATGCTGTACCTATCATACCTGCAAAGACAGAAAAAATTAAATAAAGAGTACCTATTTCTTTAGCATTTGTTGAATTGAGCCAATTCATTTTTAAACTAAATTTTTTATTAATGTTTTAATTATTTTTTTTTAATCTAATTTCTTTTAATTCCTTTAAATTTACTAATGAACTCCTTCCTACCTTTGCTTTTTAATCTATTGAAATTAATCCTACTCCTATAGAGACAAAGGATTTTTAAAAAGTGGAGGGATATGCTGTTAAATATCCTACTCTTACCTATGCTTTTCAAAGTAGAGATACTTTGTATTTTTTTTTCTACTTCCCTTATATGGAGGAAGAACCTCTGCTAAAATAAAAAGAGCAGAGACCCTATGGACTGGAGAGAAAATAATTAGAAATTTAAATACTTAAAATTTTATTATCTATGGTCAACCTTCTATTTATAAATATTTCTATTATTTTAATATTTTATTTTAATATTTATTTTATTTTATTTTTCCCCTATTCTCTTCCCTACGGAGCAAAAGCAAGAGTAGAAGTAAGAATTAAAAAATAAAATAAAACGTTCAAATAAAGATAAGTTTTTCTACTTTTATGAACCTCTCCATTGGACCATAGGACATCTCCATAGGGACATGGGGAGCCTATTTCCTTTGGCTTTGGAAAAGGAAAGAGAGATAAAATATTAAAATTTATAGTTTTATTGCCCAAACACGGAATTGAACCGCTATCTACTTATTACAAGTAAGCCGTTTTACCTATTAAACTATTCAGGCTTTATAACATACCAACCTTTAAAAAATATTTGTTATTACGTAAGGGTTATCCCTATTCAAGTTTTTTTGTTTTATAAATAATAGTAACTTTAGTTTATTTATTAGACTTAGAAAGTTAAAAGCCAAGCTACTTTTATAGTAAAAAAACATATTTTTATAATTATTTATTATCTTAATTATTAGCCTCTATTCTACTAGGATTTAACTCTTTTTTATTTAAATATTCTATACTTAATCCTATCCAATACAAAGTAAAGTTACCATTTTTAATTATAAGTATTTTCTTTAACTCTTGCTTTTGCTCCGTAGGGAAGAGAATAACTTCTTCCCTACGGAGCAAAAGGGGTTAATCAATGTTATACATTTTTTAATTAAAATCACTATAATTTATTCCCTATGGAGGGGATGTTATTTATAAACTATTTTACATTTTTATTATCTAAATCTGATTATCTAATATCTAATTCTCTACTTTTTAATATTTTACATATATGTCTATGTCTATGTATTGAGATATAAATATGATATATAAAAAATATTATAGAAATTAAAAAAGCAATATATAAAAATATTCCATGTAATTTATAGATTGGATTTAACATACTAATAAAACTCATACCACCAACTACTCTAAGTATTCTAATTAAAGGATTTCTTTGAAATTATAACATTTCTTTTGATAAAATTGGAATTGTTAATCCTAATTTAATTCCAATCCATGTTCTTTCAATGAAACTCTTTTTATTCATTAATAATTTTTAATTTTCATTTTTGTCACATTTAATAATTGTTACAGATTTATAAATATAATACATCATTTCAGATACTTTTATGTAAGATTGATAAAAATGATCTCATAATTATTTAAAGTCTATAATTTTAGAATAAAATTAAATTAATTTTTTATTTAACTTTATTTATTTTCTATTTTATAGAGATTCTATAATTTTATCTCTTGCTTTTGTGAAAAGTTTCTTCCCAACGGAATCCCTACGGAGCAAAAGAATAAAAGATTATTGATTTATTTCATATTTAAGATAATTTGTATAATTTTATAAAATTTAAATTTAATTTATTATATCTCTTTTTAATTATTACCACTATATTATACTCATATTATATTTTATTAATATGAAAATAGGAGCTTTTATTTTAGGTAGGAGTTATAGTTACTTTCTTTTCTTTTGTTTAAGAATAAATCTTCCCTCTTTTAAATCATGTAAAAAATTTGATGGAAAAAAAAACAAACGGAGTATAAATAAATTTAGTAGTACTAATCTAAGTTTACCAAATTTAAACCCATCGGTTTCGGAAGTGGATATTATTTATTATTCTTGAAAAAATATAACATAATCTATATTACCGTTTCCAACAACTAAAATTTTGGATGTTATATTTATGACTATGATAATTAGAGAATTAAAATATTAAGAATAATGGACTCTGGATTTTTGTCTATACGCTCTGCTTTTTGTTTTTATTAAAAAAGTGTATTTAAAAAAGAGTTTTCTACGGTCCTACGGAGGGCATAGGATGGGGGTGTTTAAATAATAATAATTTAATTTATTATTTTATTTATTATTTGATTGTTCAATATTTACTAAAGATATTGCACCACTTCCAATTTCTAAAACAAAACCAATAGTTAAAACAATAAAGAATACAATACCAATAGTAAAACCGAATATAGATACTTGATATAAGGTCACAGCTAATGGAAATAATAATAATATTTCCAGATCGAAAATAAGGAATAATAAAGCAATAATCATGAAATGAATTTGGAAAGTAGATCTAGTTTGACCAGGTAAAGCAATGAAACCACATTCATAAGCTGAAACTTTAGCTTCATCCGGTCTATGAACAGAAAATAATACATTTAAAGCTAATAAAATAAAAGCTAAAATCGGAACAAAAATAAAAATAAAAAATAAATTATTCATTAAGTATAAAATAAAGATAAAGATAGTAATTGAGTACTATTTAAGATTAAAGAAGGTTTGATAAAAAATAATAATAGTATTAAAGTTAAAGTTGATATTATAAAACTATGTACATTTGTCAAGACAATTACTTCTTTGTTTTCTTTTTCTAATCCTAAACCTAAAAGCTCTGTACTTTCACTTTCGGTATTTGTTTCATTTTCATTTGCACTTATAAGAAGTTTAACTATTTTTAAATAGTAAGAAGCACTTATAACAGAAACAATTATGGCTAAAATAGAAGTTAAGTAGAAACCATTTTGTAAAGCTGCATATAAAACAAACTGTTTAGAGAAGAATCCAATTAAAGGAGGAATACCCGCCATAGAGAATAAACATATACATAAGCATAAACTTAATAAAGGATTAGTAAAGAATAAATTTTTTAATTGTAAAATATAACTTAAATCTTTATATTTATAACTTATAATTTCTGCAAATGAAGACTTACCTTTTTCTAGGCCTAGAGGTAAAAATAAAGGTAAAGGTTTATTAATTAATAAAGATTTATTCTTTAAATTAAGTTCTTGATAACTATTAATATTATGAGTATAAGTTAATGCTAATATAATTAAAAATAAATTTAAATTTGTTATCGTATATTGTAATATATAAAATAAAAATGAATCAATAGATTGTTCTGTGTTTATTAATAAAGCTAATAAAATAAAACCTATATGTGAAATAGTACTATAAGCTAATAATCTTTTTATTTTAACTTGTGCTAATCCTAATACACTACCAATTATAAGTGAACATATTGAAGTTATTAAGAATAATTTATAAATAGAGCTTTCAACTAAAAAACTGTTATATGTTTCTCCAAAACCATAAGAAATTAAATTTATATCTCTCTTTAAAAATATATTTAACATTTGGCTCACTCCTTCTATTCCATTTGTTATTTCGTTACATGAATTATTGCTAAAGTTAAGAGAAATAGAATTTAAAATTGGTTTAATACCTAATTGAGTACTAATTTCTAATAAAAATGTAAATATAGCAATTTTAGGTAAAATTGTTAAATACATTGTTACTATTGTTGGAGTACCATCATAAACATCTGGAGACCAATTATGTAAAGGAGCTGCTGCTATTTTAAATAAAAAACCTATAAAAATTAAAATTAAACCTAAAGTTAAACCTTGTAAGAAATATTCAGTATTAAAATCATTTATTGAATTTAATAAATATATAGATTCAAAATTAGTTGTACCTGTATAAGAATAAACTATTCCTGAACCTAATAAAATTATTGCTGATGATAAACTACCTAATAAAAAATATTTTAAACCTGATTTAGTAGAAGATTCCGAATTTCTATATAAAGTAGCTAAAACATATAAACCAAAAGATTGTAATTCTATACTTAAATATAAAGATATTAAATCAGAACTTCCTATTAATAAAGATGATCCTAAACTACTAAATAAAATTATTAATGAATAATCTGTTGAATATTTATCTGTTAAATAATATTTTACTTTATTTACTTTTGTTATTATTTGAGGCCAACCTATTAAGACTAAACCTACGATTAAATAGAAAAATGTTTCTATAAATTGAGTAATTTGTGTAACATGGAATAAACCACTATAAATACCTATACCTGTTCCTATTGTTTCTAAATATAAGCTATTTAGTGTAATAAAACCAGTTATTATAAATACTAATGAAGTGCTTCTAAAAAAATGTACTGAAGATATATTTGTGTTTAAAACAGGTAGAGCCTTAGCTACTATTAATGTTAATATTGATATGAAAATCATCACTTAGTCCGAAGGTCCGAAGGTTATAACTTTTTATTTATTTGTCTTATTTTCTACTATCCTACTATTGCCTCTGCCTTTAGAGTCCCTATGGAGTGGGAAGAATCACCCTATCCTCTGTTTTTTTTTTTACTTTCTTTTATGACTTACAGTAATAACTTTTTCTAAGTAAAGAAATAGTCTTTAAAAAATAGGATTTATAAAAGCAAAAAAGAGTAGTGGTAAAATATAAAATTTAAATTAGTTTAATTGATCCTTATCAGAATCGAACTGATATTTATTCCTTGAAGGGGAATTGTACTCACCATTATACGAAAAGACCTTATATTGTTATTTATTTATATTTATCTATTTTAAATTTAATTAATAACAATACTTTTATTTTCTACTTAAGAAAGGTAATATTTAAAGTATTACTTATTAGTTTGAGCGCCCGACCTTCTTTACTTAATTATATTCTTATTTTTCTTTTAAAGCAATAGAACAATGGAGCCCCTCCCATTAAATTGGGGATTTTTTTTTAATCAGAGGTTAAAAATGGGGATTCCTATGGAGAGAAATAATAAAACTAAGAAGGAGGAATCCATAAGGATTTAAAATAAGGAAAAATAATTAGCGAGATAAGAATTTGAATCTTAAATAACAGATCATGAGACTGCTGTGTTACCAATTACACCATCTCGCTTTAATTTATATTTTAAATTAAATCCTTAATTATCTATCATTACTTTTCATATTTATTTTAAAATTAAAATTATTAACTACTTTTATTCCATCCCCTTTTATTTGCTTTTTTTTTATAAATACAAATGGGGGCTAATTTAATAATCAAAATTATGAAGCCATTAAGGTTCCATTAGAGAGCCATTTGTTTTAAAGATAAATAGTATTATTAAACATTTTTATTACTTAATTTAGTAATGTAAGTTCTTATTACTTGTGTGAATAAAGAAGAAGGTAAAACATATTTAGAAAAAATATATATTACACTAAATAATATAACAAAAGTTACAACAATTTGATTTAAAAAGAAAAATGGTATTAATTGTGGCATATTTTTTGTTTTTTTTTTGTTTATTTTCTGTTAAAGAAAAATCTCTGCTTTTTTTTAATTCCTTAAGGAATTAAATATTAGCTTATATAGTTAATAAATACTTATTACATAGCACCTTTCTTTTTAATTTGTTTACTCTTGCATAATATAAATCCATAGGAGGATTCTACTTTTTACTCTTTAAGGAAGAGGAAGAAAGATCCTCCACTCCATAGGGACTCTAACTCTTTAGACAAGAGTAGAGAGTCTTTTAACTCCTTCGGATAAAAAAATAAAGGTAAGAAAGAGATTAAGGGATTAAAGGAAAATAAGAGCATAAATTAGATAAGGTAATAGAAATAATAAATGAAACTATAATATAAATGAGATTATTAAATGTAACTTAATAATTTATTATGTAACAAATACACTTTATGACTTTTATTTTTATTGACTACATAGGGACACTAAACATGTTAAGTCAATAAAGGAAACAAGTGCAATTGCTAATATTATAATAAATTTTAAGAAAGAATTATAAAACCAATAATATTTTTGTAAATACTTAATTAAGGAGTCTTCGCTTTTTAAAGGAAGTTTCATTCCACTATGGTTGAAGTTATAACAAATGTGTTTCTTAAAAAAGAGCAGTGGTAAAATATTATTAATATACGAGTAATCAGGATCGAACTGATAATTTCTACTTGGAAGGTAGAAGTTATACCATTTAACTATACTCGCTTTAATTTTACTTTTTATATTTGAAAAACTTGTTGTGTTGTTAAATATAAAAATAGTTTTTAATTAAATTAGGTAAATTTCTACTTTTACCAATGCTTTATAGGAGATAGATCCTTTGTCACCGTAGGAGTAGAATTAACCTCTCCAGCAAAAGGGAACTACCCTATGGAGTCCTAGGACAAAGGTGTCTTTAAAAAATATTAGAATAGAGTCAATCCTACGTAGGGAAAAGGCAATAGAAAAACAAATATGTATTTTTACAAATTATAAAAAAGAGCAGAGGTTTTTTAGATGGAGAGGGGGTGGGGGTTAATAGGTTTATAGGACTTTTATATAGTCCTTTCTCTACTCTTGTCTCTTACTTTTATTTGTGCTTTTATAAAACAAAATGTCTTTAAAAAATAGTTTATAACAGAGATGGAAGGTACTATTCATCAATAAAAATTTAACAAAAGCGAAGCATAAGGTTCGAGTTAAATAAGCAATATAATAACTATGTATTTCCCCAGAAATATACAGCTACAAATAAGAATAACCAAACAACATCAACAAAGTGCCAATATAAAATTGATGATTCAAATCCATTGTGGTGTTTTGTAGTTAATTGATAATTAATTATTCTTATTAAAGATACTCCAATAAAGATAGTTCCAATTATAACGTGGAACCCATGTAACCCTGTTGAAGCATAGAAAGCTGAACCATATACTCCATCAGCCATAGAAAATCCAGCTTCAGAATATTCAAAATATTGTAAAGCTGTAAATATCACGGCTAAGATAATAGTAATAATTACTCCGTCTATTGCACCTTTTCTATTTCCTGCTATTAAAGCATGATGTCCATAAGTAATAAAGGCACCACTACTTAATAATAAAAAAGTATTAAGTAAAGGAATAGCAAAAGGGTCTAAAGGTGAAATACCTAAAGGTGGCCAAGAACCTCCAATTTCAATTGCTGGAGATAAACTAGAGTGGAAGAAAGCCCAGAAAACTGATAAGAAAGCAAAAATTTCACTTACAATAAAAAGTATAACTCCCATCATTATTCCATTTTTTACTTCTTTAGTATGATGTCCTAAATATGAAGCTTCTATTACTACGTCTCTAAACCATAATATCATTCCATATGTTGTTAATATAAATCCTAATGCTAATATGTAACCTCCATAAGTAAAACCATGCATATATGCTACTGCACCTACTGTTAAATTTAATAAAGAAAAACTAAGTAAAATAGGCCAAGGTGATGGGTCTACTAAATGAAAAGGAAAATGTTGAAATTTACTTCTTATTAAATTTGTATTATTCATTTTT
>WNGQ01005450.1_pt1 | contig 12454 bp, 10 predicted proteins | sample 5407661 | NCBI WGS metagenome assembly WNGQ01 (sample SAMN13153382, study PRJNA577476) | soil metagenome | isolation source: 60 cm soil or saprolite under Garry oak tree replicate 2 | place: USA:California | collected 2016-06-15
CACAGCAAAAGCGGCTATTCTGGGTGCCGATGTCGGGCGGGCGCTGGCGGATCGATTGGCCGAAGACGAATCGGACTACCTAAAATAAGGACATCCGCAGACCGTCAATGAGTGATAATGGCGATATTTCAACAGTCAGCGCACGCTGCCAACCCACCGCTTGGACCTTGAAACCCTGTCGATCTCATCTGCTAGTTCGAGAACTTTCCCCGGCGAGTTGCATCCTTCCAAGACTTGCTTCCGTTGTCCCTTCAGAGTGACCGTGATGTGGACCTCTGGAAAGTCGATGCAGACCTGTTTCTTTTCTTCCCAGTCGAAGAAGTCTTCGTCTCGAAGCTTCTGAATCAGCTTTTGAACATCTGCCGCAGGAATTGCACCGTTGCGCATACCCTTGTTGCGCACGTAGCCTCGCCCTTTGTATCGGACCGATCCGTTACCAAGAATCGTGATCTTATAGTCCGGACAACTCCCGAGGCAGCCGACGCGCTCCAGGGTGATGGAGAAATCACCCGCGGTGCCGCTGGTCTGGGCGGCGGATTGCAGAATCAAGATGAAAACAACGCACGGAGCAAGACGCATAACGCTTTCATTGTAGAGAGAGACGATCAGCCAAGAGCATTACTGCTGTAACCAGGCGATTTCACTCAGAACCGTAACAGGCAATTGCACTCAGAACCCCGTTGTGAGTGAGAAGGCGATTTAACGCCAAGAGCCAAGAGAGACCAACCCAGAGTAGATGCGGCGCATCTTAAACCGTGCGGAGTCACACTATGAAGTACTTGTTGTTCCTCGTGGTGGCGGTAGTTGCTCTCGTCGGCTGCGGCGCAGGTCACGCAAATTTGACGAGTATCACGGTCAGCCCTCAATCGGCCACCACTACAAGTAATCCTCAGGGCCAGGTCGGCTACACCGCGACCGGAAATTTCGCAAACGGCAAGAGTCGGGAACTGTCGCAAGTAGACGGTCTTTCGTGGAAGACTTCGCCGACAAGCACCGGAACTGTCGCGGCGACTATCGGCTCGACAGGCGAAGCTACTTGCTCCGCACCTGGCACCGTCACCGTCACCGCGAGTGCCCCCGAAAACCTACAGTTCACTGTGAACAATGGAGTGCAGAACACGTCAGCCACGGTAAGTGGTACCGCCACACTGACTTGTCAATAACGATCACCGGCTAGCTTGCTTAGGCGTAGGCGCTCGATGAGCCGCAGCAGACGATTCTCGGGGAACTTGATCGTCCAGCCGGAAGTAGTAGAACAACGCCTCAGAACAGGCGTGGCTTCGGTATATTGTCCTGCATGGCGCGGTCATATTGCGCTAGTTGGCGAAACCAGGCGATTTCACTCAGAACCCGGTCGATGAGTGCCAGTGGCGATGTTTCACCAACAATCCTCTCGCTCCGCAGCGAAGCTCCCGTCCTTTTGTCGGGAATAATTTTCAAGGCTAGACCTGGCGTATTTCACAAAATATCTGGGCCAACTGCGCTGGGGTCACATCTATCAAGAGATTGTTAGCCCAGAATCCCAGCCGGTTTATCTTTTCTGTGCTTCGAGCGTTAAACTCTCGAACAGCTTCGATTGCGGAGATTATGAGCAGTCTTGTTTCGGGAAGAGGACCTCGGGGATCCTCGGGCCGCATAACGACGCCGGTAACAACATAGGGTGGCATACCCTTGTGTTGATCATCGGAAGTGGTCTGGAGCACCAGACATCGCCCAGGCGCGGGCATTGCACCCCATCGTTCTGCGGCGGGCAATATCAGAAATATTGCGTCAAGCCCTGGCGGCGGAGGAAGCGAGTAGAGCGCTCGATCAACCTTCGCAAAACTCACTCCTTCCACTACCCGAAAGGCGGTGGATAAATCATCAATCGTGGACTGCTGTGAATCTATCAGAACTATTTTCGGATTCACGGTGCGCTCGATTCGAGTCGGATGGCAAGGCGAAACTACTGGCCAAGGATTTTAGTGGATTGTTGTCGAAAACAGGCGATTTCGCTCAGAACCCGTCCATGAGTCAATGAGTATAACCGCGATATAACGTCAATTGACCCACGCTCACAACGCAAGGCTGGGAGTTCGTGTAGCATTATAATGCCTGGTATTGCGTGAGAGTTGCCCTCCTCCTGCTGACATCGCTAATTGCTGCACATTGTCCCGAACCCTTTTGGGTTGTCGATGATGAGAGAATTTGTGCCATTGTTTCTAAGAAGTTCTAACAAAACCTACACCGCATGGCAGCTTCTGGGTGCCTTAAAGAAAGGATCCGAAAACCTCTTGATATTTTTCGCGGCAGGGATAGGATGGTTTGACAATGGAGCGCGATCATGACAAAGGTACTGCAGCATCGGCGCTGGATTTCGGGGACACGGCACCGCGCGGTAAACGGAGCGCTGGCGGTAGCGGTCTTGGTTCTGCCAACGGTCGTGGTGACCAATGATTTCTGCCGGAGATCCTCCTTGGCGCCCCAGCCATGAAAGGAAGTCTTTCATCTTGACCTCGTGCCTTACGGGCGGCTGCTGGACAATGACGGTCACTGTTGTAAGACCCTGCCCGATCTCCCCCACCCAGTTATCCTGTTGTAAAGCAGCGAGAGCCGTGGCAACCGCTTCATAAAGGGTCCCCGCGGTGACTTCGACGGAGTGCTCAACGTCCTGAATATCCGTCACTGAAACTTTGCACGTTCGGAGAATCACACAATGAAGCCTAGCATACTTCGCTTTCCATTCGCCATATATCGGGCAGGGATTTTGCTCGCATAGTTCAAACACGCGAAAGCGGGCCGCGTACCACAGCCGAGAGCCGCCCGGATCAATTATTATGAATTCAGTGATGTCATCTCGCTTCCAGCCGATGCCGCTTAACCGCAAAACGGAGCCGTTCGACCATCCGGACTGGTACTTCGAGATTAAGTGGGACGGATTTACGGCTCTCGCCCATATCGAAGGCGGAGCCTGCAGGCTCATCTCACGCAACGACAACGTCTTCAAATCATTTCCTGCCTTGAATCTCGGACTAGCGCGCGACTTTCCGCCAAGCCATAGCCATTAATCCAGGATATGCTGACGCCTATAACAATTTGGGAGCTCTTCTTGCTAAAAGGGGCAAGATGGATGAGGCCGTATTCGCTTTCCGTAAGGTTCTCGAAGTAAATCCCAAATCTGCTCAAGCTTATAACAGTCTCGGAACTGTTCTGGCCGCACAGGACAAAACGGCAGATGCCATCAGCGCATTCCGGAAAGCTGTCGATGAAAACCCAAACATTTTGCACGGTGCAGGACCGGCTCGCGAAGATGCATATGCCTATTACAGTTTGGGGAATGCCTTTACCGCATACGGCAAGATCGAGAAGGCTATCGTTGCGTACAGAAAGGCTGTCGCGATCGATGCCAAATATAGTAATGCATACTACAATTTGGGAGCTGCTCTTGCCTTGCAGGGCAAAACAGAAGACGCCACGGCAATATTCGAGAAAGTCATCGCGATTGATCCGAAAGCTGCCGATGCCTACAACAGCCTAGGACTTGCTCGTGTAAATCAGGGAAAGACCGAGGACGCTATCGCCAATTACCAGAAAGCCCTTACGATCAATCCGAAATACGCCGAGGCCATTATAACTTGGGGGTTGCTCTCGCGGCACAGGGGAGGACCAAGGAGTCTATCACCGAGTACCAGAAAACTGTCGTGATTGATCCTAAATATTCCCCAGCCTATAACAGATTGGGGGTCGCTCTCGCGACAGAGGGCAAAATGGAAGAAGCCATCGCATCATTTTGGAAAGCCGTCAAGATTAATCCGAAATCCACCGATGCCTATACCAACTTGGGAAATGCTCTGGCGATACAAGGAAAGGCCGAGGAGGCTCTTGCCGCTTTCCGAAACGCCATCGCGATCAGTCCGACGTTTGATGCGTACAACAACTTGGGAATTTTGTTGCAGAGCCTTGGAAGAACACGAGAAGCGGAAGAGAGTTTTCGGAAAGCGGCGGAGTTAAAAAAGATAAATAAGAATGGATTGGGCGCACCTACCTTTTCCAATGGGTGGGGAAACTGTTTTCAACATAGAGAGGGGTATCCCGATTTGCTAAGCCGGATCAGGGAACTGTCTACTTTACCAACTGGTTTGCAGTATGTTGAAAAGTACAAGACTGATTCTATCCACAGATCATGGTGTTTGCTGGATAAGTAGTTTGTCTGCGGCGGGTAAACGGTCCTTAAAGGCGAGGAGTAACCGCCGGGGGGGTGAGACTTTTAATGAGCGAGCTTTATGACAGATTGGCGGAATTGGCTACTCTTACCGAGGCTTCGCGCCGTTGAATTCGCTTTATCAAAATTTGAACTTTATTTTAGAAAGTTTTTAACTTGTCCGGGTCATACTTCGGGCATGAATGAAGAAGCAAGCCTACAATTCCATATTGAAGAAAACGACTACTTCGGTACTCTCGCCACCGTGCTCGATCTGGTCAGCCAGGATCTGCAAAAAAAAGGCACCGTAGCAATGCAGAGACACTTGGTCGTCTGCGAGATCGGCTGATGGACCTTCAGCATGGATACCGGATTGAGAAAATCCACGCAACTGTTCCCGGAACGAGTTGATACACGATAGTCGTGTTCTCCGTCGCGGTACGATTCTGCTTAACAGCATTGCCCGCTTGGGAGTAGAATCCTCGCTCAATTTCGCACGTGTGGGGCGGATAAAGTCTGCTCGGTTTCCGCTATCCTGCCCCAACGTTCTCACACGGGGGCCCATGCCACTCTTCAAAGTACATCGCCATTTCGTACGTTTAATAGTATTGGCTGCGACTTGTGCCTTCTCCAGCGCGGTCGCCGCTCAGGTAACGACCGGAACATTCCTCGGCACTGTGAATGATGCTACGAACGCCGCGGTGCTGGGTGCATCGGTCACTGCAACCAACCTCCAGACAGGCGTGGCTCGATCTGTGCTCTCCGGGGACGGCGGCAACTACGTCATCAACCTGTTGCCGGTGGGAAATTACTCCGTTCGGGTCGAGCATGCGGGCTTTACGACCGAGGAACGCCCCTCGATTGAGCTCCAGATCAACAGCCGCGTCCGCCTAGATTTTGTCCTGCGCGTGGGGAGCGTATCGGAAAAAATCGAGGTCCAAGGAAACGCGCCACTGCTCGACACCGATACCGCCGAATCGGGTGAGGTCATTGAGAACCAGCGGGTGATACAACTGCCCCTAAACGGGCGGCAGTTCATTCAGTTGGCCCTGTTAACCGCAGGGGTAGTGCCCGAGGTCAAAGGCACTCTGAGCAGTCCCCTGGCACTCTCCGGCCAGTCGGCCAATGCAAACGGCACGCGCTTTGAAGACAACGTTTTCCTGCTCGATGGCGTACCCATTCGCGACGAAGTCTATGAGCGTCTCACAGTCTCTCCGTCGATTGATGCAATTCAGGAATTCAAGGTCCATACGAGCAACTATTCGGCAGAATTCGGCGGCCACGGCGGCGCACAGGTTAACATCTCGACCAAATCGGGCAGCAACGTGTGGCATGGCGCGGCGTATGAATTCCTGCGGAACGACGTACTGGACGCAAGGAACTTCTTCGACGGTACGATCAAGCCGCCGTTCCGTCAAAATCAATTTGGAGCGAGCTTGGATGGACCGATACAGCGCAATAAGACTTTTATTTTCGGTAACTACGAAGGCAGCAGAATCTTCAAAGGAATCACCCTCGGCGCTGCCCTTCCAACCAGAGATATGCGCACCGGAAATTTCGTGGGCATGGGGCCGATCATCAACCCGGCGACACAGCAGCCGTTCATGAATGACCAGATCCCAGACGCCATGATTGCGCCGTTCGCAAAGGCTATTCTGGCCAATGTCCCACTCCCGACCACTCCAGGCCTGGGACGGAACTTCTCCGGATTTGGAGACCGCGATCTATCCATGGATCAGTTCACTACGCGGATCGACCACACGTTCAGCAGCAACAACCTGGTATTCGGGCGTTACATATTCTCCAAAGTGAATGACCTTGAGCCCTATCCTGCCACCGTGGACTTGTCTTCGGGCAGCCCATTACCTCCTCCTGGGTTTGGGCAGTTAACTACGCAGCGCAGCAGCAATCTGGCGTTGCAATACACGCACGTCTTCAACCCGAATTTCCTGAACGAATTTCGCTTCGGATACAACTACCTTGACGCAGGGCAGAAGTCTGCGAACTCGAACGTGGACTTTGTGGGTCAGTTCGGCTTCCAGGGTACAAACCCGCCCCCATTGGGTGCGGGCTACCCAAGCATGGTGATTCCGGGCCTCAGCACACTAGGCGATGCCACAACCAAGCTTTTCACCACCAACAATGTCTTCTCTTTTGTCGATGACCTAGTGCGCAACGTAGGGAAACACTCGCTGAAACTCGGAGGCAGCTACACCCGGTCGCTTGTGCGGACGGAGTTCGTCTTCAACACGGCTGGGCAGTACAAGTTTCTGGGAGTGTTCACGGGAAATCCGTTCGCAGATTTCCTCCTGGGCTATCCCGCTGTGGCAACGGCCCTTACGGGAAACCCGACCCTGCATGGCATTGGCTATCGGGTAGGGGCTTACTTCCAGGACGACTGGCGCGCAACCAATCGGCTATCACTGAACCTGGGAATCCGTTACGACACCAACTCGCGATTCCGGGAACGCGATGGCAAGATGGCAAACTTCGCTCCGGAGATTGGCGGGTTTGTGATCCCCGGAACTCCTGGACACACCAACCCTGCCGCTGATTTCGCACGCTTCCCTGGGGTACCGTTCGCAACCTCATCCGAGCTGAGGTACCCTGATCAACTGACCAACAATGACTACAACAACCTCGCTCCCCGGATTGGCTTTTCCTATTCGCCGGCAAGTTCGGTTGTCTTTCGTGGCGGTTTTGGAATCTTCTACAACACCGGACTCCTGGGTGGCCGGTTCGGCATCATGGGTTTCAATCCTCCGTTCACCGGATTGGAGCTGTTCCTGAACTTTGATCCGACAGCCCCGATTTCGGCGCCGAATTCTCTCGGCAATCCCGCTACTAACGTCATCCTAGGGCAAGGACCAACGAAAGATTTCCCGGACGCGTATTTGCAGGAATGGAACTTGAGCGTCGAAAAACAGTTCGGATCGAGTTTGATGTTTGAAGCCGAGTACATTGGATCTCGTGGCATTCACCTTGACGGCACCACTCTGCCAAATCAACCGGCACCCGGCGGTACACCCCGCTGGCCCATCCTTGGCGTCGACCTGGAAATTGCTGAGCCCGCGTTCGATTCCTGGTACCACGGCATGATCTTGCGTGCCGAGAAACGTTACTCCCACGGACTCGTACTCTCCGGCAGCTACACATTCTCAAAGTCACTGGACACAGGAGGCGGGTCGCTGTCCAACTTCTCGGATGAGCACAGCGGCGCGCCACAGAACTCGGCAGATATTGCAGCTGAGAAAGGGCGATCGGCCTTCGACACCAAGCATCGAGTGGTCCTCAATGCCGTCTATGAGTTGCCTGTCGGAAACGGGAAAGCACTGGCTTCAAACGCCAGCGGGATCGTCCAGAAGTTGGTGGGTGGCTGGCAGCTAAATACGATCCTAGTGGCACAGGCCGGTCGGCCGGAGACTCCGCTTCTGACCGGCGACCAGAGTGAAACTGGGGCATTCAGCGACCGCCCCAACCTGACTGGTGATCCCAATACCGGGCCAAAGACTCCGGACGAATGGTTCAATGTGAATGCGTTCCAACTCCAGCCGCTTGGCCAATTCGGAAATGCCCCCAGAGGCGTTATTACTGGTCCCGGATATGCTTCCCTCGATTTGGGGTTGGCAAAATTCACTCCTATTTCCGAGCGGCTGAACCTGGAATTCCGCGCTGAATCGTTCAACCTGCTGAACCGCCCAAATTTTGACCTGCCGAACCGGCAGTTCGGGACGCAGACTTTCGGAGAGATCTTTAGCGCGAATGACCCGCGCGAGCTCCAGTTCGCTCTGAAACTTCATTTCTGACAAGGAGAGGAGGGGCGCGTGCGTCGTTGGCGGCTGTGGAGGTTTGCTGTCTCGGTACTATGTCTTTTCGGTGCTTTGCGGGGCGTCTCCGGAGCGGTGGCGCGGCCAGAGAAACTGTCACCCGAGTTTCATCGCAATCGTTTGCAGGAACTTTATCGCCACTGCCCTGATGGGCTCATTCTGCTGCGGGGAGAGCTTTCCTGGTATCGGAAGCGTGAGTTCCGTACTTTCGATTCGACTTATGCCGACTTCAATTTCAAACAGGAGAAGAACCTCTATTACCTCACGGGAATCGAAGTCCCAGATTCATTCGTGCTGATCGACCCGAAGAGGAGAGAGGTCAGGGTGTACAGTGATTGGAAAGGCGAGAGAGAACTGCAGGAACTGAAGAAGCTGGACTACGTAAGTGGCCCGTTTCCCGCCGCTCAATTTCTCCACGATGTCTGGTTACGCTCGGTAGATTATTCCGTCCTCTACGCTCTTTATGAGCCATTTCTGGAAGCTGGAACGCTTTACGGCAAGACCGGGGCTCTTTCAGGCATCTTTCCGCCTGGCATGGCTGAACCAGTAACTGAAGAAACGCAGTTTGCCCACAAGTTGGCTGAAGTCTTTGCCGGCGAAAGAGTAGTGAGTCTGTATCCGGTTCTCCTGGCCATGCAGAAGATCAAGCAGCCGGAAGAGATTCGCCTGCTTCGCCGCGCGAACGAAATTGCGGTGCAAGGAGTGGTCGAAGGCATAAAGGCGATTCGACCCGGTCTCTACGATCACGATATCGCTGCGGTGATGGAATATGTGTTTGTGCGTCAGGGCAGCGTAGCGCCAACCTTCGCTTTCAACATCATGTCAGGTCCCAATTCATTCCTAAACCTCCTTCCCCTATGGAGCGATTACTATCACCTCGACCGGCAGATGAACGCAGGTGAAGGAGTATTCCTGGACGTTGGGGCGGAGATCGGCTACTACGTCAGTGATATGGGTCGCACTGCGCCGGTGTCGGGCAGGTTTTCTCCCGAACAGAAGACACTCTATGAAGCTTACTTGCCATGCTTTCGAAAGGCAGAGCAGGGCATTCGGCCGGACGTCACGCAACGGGATTTGGTGAAGATTTGTGCCTCCTGCGCACGCAACGAATTACACGAGGTCCACGAGCCTTACGCAAAGGCAGCGCTGGAGCATTTTGTTCGTGAACTGGAGAGCCATTCATCTCTGGGCCACTATCAAGACATGAACGTGCTAGGGGCTGGTCCGGGGGATGATGAGCCGTTGCAAGCAGGAATGGTGTTTGCGATTGAGCCGGTCCTCTATTCGAAAGAGCAGAACTTTGCAGTGTTTCTCGAGGACGTGGTTCTGGTGACCGACGGCGGCTATGAGGTACTCTCCCGAGGTCTGCCTTACACCGTGGAAGAAGTCGAGGCCCTCATGCGGCAGAAGAGTATTATCGAGGCTTCCGATCACCGCTGAAGCGGTCCCGTAGTAGTTTCACCGTATTACTCGAAACGATTGGTCCGCCTGTTCTGTGATAGGAGACATATCGGCTTTTTCAGGGGCGCACCTGCCTCAACACAAAAAGCGCGAAATAGGCCTCCCACCGCGCAGCCGTCTCCTTGAAGGGTGGCGCGTCGGCCAGCCTAACCATCTACCTCATATGGTAGCAACAGCTTCACTGTATCATGGCGTTTTGGCAGGTTGATTTCGGCACTTTGTCACGGTGCGCGAGATAACACGTTTCGGCTGGGACTCCAAGTCAGGTCGCCAGGAAATATCGTAAGCAATGGTCCCTATCACGCAAGAAGCCTAACCCCACTGCGTGTTGTTGGCGGGTAAACCACGCTAAAGGAAGAATATCTGCCTACTGTTTGCTCCACACGGTTTTTCCTCCCACCATCGTCCACACAATATTTGTGTCCTTCATCTTCTCCGCTGGAATTTTGAACAAATCATCGGACAGCATGACCAGGTCGGCATATTTCCCGGGGGTGATAGATCCCCGATTTTGCTCGACGAAGTTTGCGAATGCGCCGTTGATCGTGTACGCGCGAATCGCCGTTTCCAGATCGATTGTCTGCGCCGGTACCCAACCACCCTTTGGTTTGCCGTCGAGTCCCTTGCGGGTCAGCGCGGTGTAGATTCCGATCAGCGGCTCCATTTCTGCCACATTCCAATCGGAAGAAAAGGCCAGCACCGCCCCCGCATCACGCAGGCTGCGGAACGCCCACGCATACCTCCAGCGTGCAGGGCCGACCGCCTTGGCCCACTGCCCCGTGATGTCGGGCGCGCAATGCCGAGGCTGCATGCAAGCGACAACGCCCAGTTGTTTGAAGCGTGGAATGTCTTTTTCATTCAGACACTCGATATGGATCAATTCATCCCGGCGCTCGCGCGGCCCATTTTGCTCTTCCGCATATTCGATCGCATCCAGCGCTGTCCGGATCCCTCGGTCGCCGATGGAATGAATGAACACCTGAAACTTCATCCGATCCAGCCTCGCCACGACTTCTTTAAACTCGTCCGGCGGGTAGTCCAGTTCCCCGCGGGTTCCAGGGCGATCCGCATACGGCTCCAGCAGCGCTGCCGTGTGCGGCTCGATCACGTCGTCGATATAGAGCTTCACCGCGGAAACCCGCAGCCAGTCGTCGTTATACTTCTGCCGCGCCTGCTCAAACTGCTGCAGCGTTTCCTGCGCGGTTCCGCGGCGGTGAAACAGCGCCACTTGCAGCCTTGTCGGCAGCTTGCCCTCACGGCGCAGGCGCGCATACATATCCAGATCTTCTAAATATGACTGCGGATCGACCACGGTTGTGATCCCCGCCCGCACCGCTGCTGCCAGATTGTTCTGCACGTTACGCGCAATCGCCTCGGGCGTATGCGACGGCAAGTGCTTGCGTAGCTCTGCCTCCGCATCTGGGGAAAGTCCTGTGCTGCCGAACCCGGTTAGGATTCCCGTCGGCTCATCGGTTTTAGGGTTCTTTTCCACATGCTCAGCGAAGATCACCTTGCGTGTAGCCCGTGTAATCCCAAATTCCCGGAGTGCCACGCGGTTCATCCAGATGGTGTGGTAATCGTAGGCAACCAGGAACGCCGGACGTCCGCCCGTGAGGCCAGCCAGGTCCTTAGCGGAAGGCAGCGTCCCACGCGGAAAAGCGGAATAATTCCAACCTTCTACCTCGATCCACTTCAGCTCCGGACGCTTCATTGCAAATTCGTGTACCTGCCGCTGGATCTCCGCTAGGGTGTTTCCATTCTCAATGCGGAGCACATCCGGGTTTCCACCCAGCAATACGTGGAAATGACTGTCAATGAAGCCGGGCAGCAGCATTCGGCCACCCGCGTCAATTACATTGGTAGTCGGCCCGGTGTGCCCTTCCGCATCCTTCTCATCGCCTACCCAGACTATGCGGTCATCTTTGATGGCTACCGCTTGCGCCCACGGGCGTTGTGCATCCACGGTGTAGACGCGGGCGTTGCGGACAACGATGTCTCCGACCGGTCCGCTCGGCGCATGCCCTTTTTGACAAGCGAAGAAAATTCCGACAAGTACCGCGAAGAGGTAGATTAGCTTGGGCACTATCGGGTATTGGCCCATGTCAGCAATGACCGTGTTCAAATTTCTTCTCTGCCCTCCACCTTGCCCATCGTGCCTTCGTCGCCGCTCTGATATTCGCTAATCCCGCTGCTGAGATACGTCGCTGCCGGCTTTGATCGGGACAACCTTGTGGCCTTTTGCTTTTGCCCAGCGTGCTTTTCTGTGCAGCAGAGATCTTCGCTCGCGCCGATGCGCCCATCCTGCGAGGTCCGCGTGATCCGCCTCTGCGATCTAATCCGCTTAGAGCCGTGATAGCAGTATCCAGCGCATTCAAGCCCCAGCAATCTTCGCCCTCTCTTCTTTCAATTGGGAGATGATGTCCATTGTTCCCCCTCCGGGGCGAGGATTGTAACAGAGTGCCTATCTTAGTTGAGGGCGAACCACCGCACCCGAATCGCACTCTTCGCGTTCGCGCATTAATCGCCGCACGTTTCCTGAAGCCAGCCTTAAATCCTGCTGCAGTTTTCGCAAAATCCTGCGCAAGCCACGACTCGACTCTGAGCCGTTCACGCATCCAAATGTTTGGAGGCCACATGAAGCGCATCGGAATTATGGGAACTGCGATTATGAGTTTGCTTCTTGCGGCGGGTGTTCCCGGCCATGCGCAGCAGGATCAACCAAACGGCAAACAGGATCGAGACCAAAAGGATGAGAATCGAGGGCGGCCCGAGAGGCCGCAGAACCGGCCACAGCCGAGCCGCGGCGAGGAACCACGGCGAGCGGAGCGAAACCGCGGGCAAATCGAGCGAGAGGAACAGCAGCAGCGGCAGATGGAAGAGAACCGCTGGCGGCAGGAACGTCAGCAGGATGTCAACCGGCAACGGCAGATGCAGCAACAGGAGCGTGTTTCTCAGGAGCGCCAGCAGGAGCTGAACAGGCAACAGC
>WNGQ01007830.1_pt2 | contig 12453 bp, 15 predicted proteins | sample 5407661 | NCBI WGS metagenome assembly WNGQ01 (sample SAMN13153382, study PRJNA577476) | soil metagenome | isolation source: 60 cm soil or saprolite under Garry oak tree replicate 2 | place: USA:California | collected 2016-06-15
GTGGCGGCAACCACGGCGCGGGCGGCGTCCGGGGTCTCCCGCCAGCATACCATGATCGTGTCGGTGAGCCGACGCGGCACTGTCTCGCCGGCAAGAAGGATCGGGCGTCCGCAGCCCAGCAACAGAACTTCAATGAGATCGGGGGGCAGCCCGTTTGGACGCTTGGCCCGCCCCATGACCACGAGATCATTGTGACGGGCGTGAAACATCAGGCGCTGGCGGGCGTCGCTTTCCTCCTCGCGCCAACTTGCTGTGACGCCCTGTGCGCCGGCGGGCTTATCCAGGATGTCAATGAGCGAGCGAGCGCAAAACTCGCGGACATGGCGTGCTGCGGCGGTCGAACGTCGCTCGGTATCGGTCTCCAATTGTCCCAATGCGTCCCCGAGGGCGGGGCCGCTCGCAAAATCGACGTGAGGCGTATAGACCGCCGCCTCTCCGGGACTGATCCGGATATGAACGAACCGCAGATGGGCCGAAAATAGACGTGCTGCAGCAAGCGCCGTCTCGAAAACCAGCCCATCCGACTCGCTGCCGCCGGTGGGTACAAGAATGGATTTCATGTTCTTCGACCCCCAAGCACAAGCCCACTCGTCGCCGGCGCCAATCGAATTGATGATCCGATCTCGAAACCGTTTCGTTGATTTGGGTCAAACGAATCGCTCTCCAATCACATTAGTGACAGACGAGAACTGGAATGCTGGTGTGCATGAGGCCTGTTGGCTTCACTCCCAAGCACAAGCGCTGCAGTCCCGTTCCGCCCGTGGCTGCTGCGAGCGCGGGAAGCCAGCGACCACTCAAAAACGCCTGACTGCTATGCGTTCTGCGCTGCGAGAATTGACATAGATCAAAGCAATGAGATGCGTATCTTCATCATATTTCTTTCGTGTTTTGCATTGGGAATGCGCTCCGCCACAATTGGCACAGTTAGGAGATTACGCGATGGCTGAGAAATTCGTGGCCAAGGTTTCTGACTTCAAAGATGGCGATCGGAAAATCGTTTTCGACCGAGACAAAGAAATCGGCGTCTTTCGCGAGAATGGGCAGTTCTACGCCTACAGCAATTATTGCCTGCATCAAGGCGGACCTGCCTGTGAAGGATTGACCATCGCCAAGGTCGAAGAGCGGATCATGCCCGACAAAACCTCGCGCGGGCTCTTCTTTTCAGAAACTGACGTCCACTTCGTGTGCCCGTGGCACGGCTACGAATACGATATGAAGACCGGGGAGTGTGTTTCGGACCGTCGGCTCAGGCTCAAGAAATACAAGGTCCTTCAAAAGGGGGACGATGTCTACGTCGTCGCCTGAGCCGCTGCACCGACGGCTGACAGTCGTGGCAGGCCGGCACCGCAACCAACTTCGACATAATCGCTGATTACAGACGCAATCGAGGAGACTAGTAATGGAACTCGTTGTCGAACGCGGTCGCCGCGTTTCCGTTGAAGAGCTGAACACGACCAAGCTGCTCGCGCACGCGCGACAGCAGGCGGTGAAGCGCAACTTCGACGACATACTGATCGTCGACTGCGATGCACACCATTACGAAAACGAGAATTACAGCGATATTCTCCCCTTCATGGAGAACGACGTGCTCCGCCAGGTCACGGTCTCGGGACGCGCCAAGGGGCGCCACAATATCGTGCCCAGCCAGGCCGGCTTCACTCAGGACATGGGCGGACGCGTGACGCGCTATCCGACCCGGTCGAGCGAGAAGACGGATCCGGGCCGGATCCGCGACGTGCAACTCGGGGAGCGCTGGATGGACGCGATGAGCGTCGACTATTCCTGCCTGTTCCCGACCGGCATGCTCAACATCGGCCTCCACCCGCAGAAGGAAATGGAGGTCGACCTCTGCTGGGCCTACAACCGTTGGCTCACCGAGAAAGTACTGCCCGAGTCGGGGGGTCGCATGTATTCGGCGCTGTGCCTGCCGTTCTCCGATCCGGACGCGTGTTTGCGCCAGGTCGAGACCTTTGGCGATCGCAAAGGCGTGGCCGGCTTCATGGTCACGACCGTGCGCAACCTGCAGGTCAATGACAACGCCTACATGAAGGTCTACCGCGCCATGGAGGAGCGTGGCCTTGCGCTTTCCTTCCATTCCGGCCCGAACTGGTCCGAGCCTGTGTTCCGGGCTTGCAACCGTTTCATATCGGTGCATGCACTTGGATTTTCCTTCTACAACATCCTTCATTGCACCAACTGGGTCATCAATGGTCTTGGCGAGCGCTTCCCGAAGCTGGCCGTCATCTGGATTGAAGGCGGGCTTGCATGGATTCCATTCCTCATGCAGCGGCTCGACAACGAATACATGATGCGCCCATCGGAGGCACCGCTGCTCAAGAAAAAGCCGAGTGAGTATATGCGCGACATGTACTATTCCTCGCAACCGATCGAAATTCAGAACCTGAAAGCGCTGGAGTGTACGTTCGACATGATGGATGCCGAAAACCGGCTGCTCTATGCCTCCGACTATCCGCATTGGGATTTCGATTTGCCGAGCACGATCTACGACCTTCCGTTCCTGTCCGAGAAGGCGAAGCACAACATCCTCGGCGCCACCGCAGCGCGGCTGTTCAAATTGCCCCCGCGCAACGCCAAGCAGCAGGAGAACCTGATCAAATACGGCAACCTCGCAGCCTGATGCTCTTCCTCAGAGGGTCGCCGGCGCCGGCGCGGCATCAACCGGAGCAATCCGTCGCGGCAAGACGGCGCCGCCCGAAGGCAGCGCCAAGGACTGATGATTTCCATGGTCCGAGCAAGTTACCGGACAAGCTGGACGACGCTGCCGTCTGTGGCCTTACCCTGGGAGCGATATTGACCGATGTTCTTCATCAGGGCGGCGTCGGAGACGGTATAAAGGACGGCGTCCTTGCTGCCCGTGTTGACGTGGCGCCGCCACAGGAAGTTCGGTATGACGACGATGTCATTGGGTTCCCAATCGAAGCGTAGCCCGCCGACCTCGGTGTAACCGTGGCCATCCATCACGACCATGAACGTGCTGCAGGTCTCGCGCTTCGGTCGCGTTTCCTCGCCCGGCCGCAAGAGCTGAGCGGCGTAATCCAGGATGGAGCCCACAGGTCCACCCGTCACCGGGTTGATGAATTGCATTTGGATTCCCTCGTGCGGATCGCCCTCCTCCTGGCGCAGCCCCTCGAGCGCTTCGCGAACGTCCGCGCCGCGATAATGGATCATGGCATCAGGATTGTGACCCCAGCCTAGCTGATGGGATACGAATGTGGGCTTGAGGCCGCCGTGCCCGTAGAGCCGGCCGGAATGTCCATCGCCATGCACGGTCTTTTGGATCTTGGCGTTGCTTTCAGCTCCGGCGCCTCGGTAGTCCATGTCCACCCAGGCGCAGTCCAGAAGCTCCAGCAGCGGCCAGTCCAGCATGTCGATCCAGATGACCGGCGTGTTCGAATCGTTGCCGTGGTCGTGCCAGGTGCCGTTCGGGGTGATGATCAAGTCGCCGCGCACGGCCTCGCAACGCTCGCCCTCGACATTGGTGTAGCCGCCCTTCTCGGAGAGGATGGTACGGCTGGCATTCGCGCTGTGGATGTGCGCTGGGGCAATATCGCCGGGAGTGTAGATCGAGATCGCGCAGCGCATCGTGGTGGTGACCTGCAGGCGGCCGCCCAGGCCGGGATTGGTCAGAAGAATGCTCTGGCGATCGGCAAATTCGATCGGCGAGACATCGGCCCGGCTCGCGATTGCGTTGATGCGGTCGAGAAAGGGACGGTAGTCCTTCCAGCGCCAGCGATTTGGCAAGGTCTTGAGCTGGTTGGCGGCGACGCGCCCGCTTGCCAGCTCGCCCGCCCCGGTTTCACCTCCGGTGTCGGTGAACCACGGGCGCTGGGCCGGCGCATTCATTTCCGTTCGCACCCATATATTGAGCTTGGCGGCGTCGGCATTGAGCTCCTGCATCAGCTCGCGCGCCTTGAGCGGCGCCACGCCGCCGGTTTGTGCCTCTTTTGGTCTCATCGCAATGGTCATGACATTTTCTCCTGTCGGCTGCCGCCGGTCGCGACGCGATATTCGTGGCGGACCTTTTGAAACGATTTCAGTAATGCGCATCCGCGGCGAAAGGGCTTTGATCAAGATCAATAACGTTCCGGAGGCTACGCATTGGGCTATAAAGCCGATTTTCCCGAGCAGGCTCTGAAAGACGCCCACAGGCCTATGGCGTCGATTGCATCCGTGACGGTCTGAAGAAACGAGCTTCACGCGGCCTAATGCTGTCCACCGGAGAGAATGGCAACCCTCTTCTCCTCATACTCGTCCTTCTGGATCTCGCCTCTGGCAAACCGCTCACTGAGAATCTGCAGCGCCGAGCGGGTTGGATCAGTCCACGGCCGGTCCATCATGCGCCACGGCGGCCTGCCATGATGCGCCTGAGGCTCGCCATCAACGCGAAAATTGCGACGCGGTTGAGCTAGATCAAAACGCGTTGTCGGTGCTTCAGCTACGAAGATTCCGATGCCGTTTCTGCGGCGAGCGAGTGGCAGGAAGAGCCATCGAGGAGGGTTTTGGACATGAAACATGCAATCGGCCTGGTGACCGTTCTCGCGCTTTCGGTTGCCGCCGGCGAGGTTCGAGCGCAAGGAGCCGGCGACTTGGCAGAGGGCCTCGCAATGGCGCGACAAGTCTGCTCGGAGTGTCACGCGATCCAAAAAGGGCAGGTTCGCTCGCCGAACTCGAGATCGCCGACCTTCGTCGAGCTAGCGAACGCCCCTGGGATGACGGCCACGGCCTTGTTGGTGGCGCTGACGACGCCCCATGCGGGCATGCCGATGTTCATCCTTACGCCTGAACAAAGGGCAGGAATCATCGCTTATATCCTCAGCCTGAAGGGGTGAGACCGATCGCGGAAGGAGAACGGTGTGAAATCGCTTTGTCACTATGCTGCGCTGGGGTCGATCTTCGTTGCGCAGATCGCAGCTGCCGCCGAGGCTGATAACGGCAAACGCCTGGCCGAGATGCGGTGTGCGCCTTGCCACATCGTGGTCCCGAGCCGGCGCCAGGACCTGGCCGAATCGCCGCCATTTGAGACCATCGCAAGGAAGTTCGGCTCCAATCACGAAGCGCTTGTTTTTTCCATCCTCGCTCCGCACCCGAGGATGAACCTGACGGTGACCCGGCGCGAGGCGGAAGATATCGCGGCGTATATTGGCACGCTCGCGAAATAGCCGGCGTCACGGGACGAATGATGACCGAAGATTAATCGGGTTGACAATTCGCTAAAGACGTCTTCGACCGGTTGATTTAGGTCAATGTCGGGATCGCCCGCTTGCGGTCCCATTCGCTCGAAGCCTGACCGACGGCTTCTGATGATGGAGGAACTCATGGGTTTGAAATCTCTCATGCCGATCGGGCGGACTCGAGACGGAGCGCGCCAGAAATGGAATCCATTCGACGGTCTCCAGCGCGAGGTCGAGCGCCTGTTCGATGACTTTTCCCGAGGGTATGCGACGCCGCGGACGCAGGATCTGACCCCAAGCATCGACGTCACCGAGACCGACAAGGAGGTCGAGATCACGGCCGAGCTGCCGGGGCTCGAGGAAAAGGACGTGCAGGTGAACGTCGCCGACAATCTCCTCACCATCCGCGGAGAGAAGAAGGCCGAGAGGGAGGACAAGAACAAGGACTACCATGTCGTGGAGCGCAGCTACGGCTCCTTCTCGCGCACGCTCGAGCTTCCGGAGAGTGTCGACGCCGATGCCATCCAGGCGACCATGTCGAAGGGCGTCCTGAAGGTCGTCGTGCCGAAGCCTGCGCCCGCGCAAGTGAAGAAGGTCTCAATCAAAAGTGCTGCCTGACCAGGGGGCTGCTGGGGAAACGCGTCCTGCGGCCAATGGCGCAGGACGCGTTCTTTTTTTCACCCCGGCGCCCGCAGTGGCGTTCCCCTTTGATCCAGGTCAAGGAGACCCCTTCGATCTGGCGAGACAATGCCCACCGGCCGAAAGGGAGTGACTGCCATGAAAGCGAATGACGTCATGGTCACGAATGTGATCACGGTGAGTCCGGACGCCTCGATCGAGGACGTAGCCCATCTTCTGCTCGCTCACCGGATCAGCGCCGTGCCGGTTGTCGGGCAACGTGGAGAATTGGTCGGAATCATCAGCGAGGGCGATCTGATCCGCCGCGCCGAATTGGGGACCGAGCGGCAACGTTCCTGGTGGCTCGAAATGCTCGCCGGTCGAGGCAAGGAGGCCCTGGCCGCCGAATATGTGAAGTCACACGCGTCCAAGGTCGCTGATCTCATGACGCGAGAGGTGATCGCGGCGACGCCCGATGCGCCGCTTCGTGACATCGCCGCGCTGCTCGAAAAGAACCGCATCAAGCGGGTTCCAATCGTAGCCGACGGCAGGCTGGTCGGCATCGTCAGCCGGGCGAATCTTGTCCAAGCACTGGCAACTCTTCGCAAGGACATCGAACATCGGTCGGCGAGCGACTCGATCATCCGCGACAAGATCATGGCGCAGTTCAATTCGGAGCCGTGGAGCAAGTTCTCCACGCTCAATGCGACGGTTCAGAATGGCACGGTGGAATTGTGGGGTATCGTGGACACCGAGGCCGAGAAGCAGGCCGCCCGAGTGGCCGCCGAAACGGTCGCCGGTGTTGATGCCGTCGAGGACAATGTCGTCGTGCAACGCATGGTCTTCGGATCATAGGCGGCGTATGAATACTCCTCCTGCATCCGCAGCACCACCCTGCCCGTCCTGCCACGCTGCGATGAAGCTCGTCCGCGTCATACCACGGCTCGGTGGTCTTTCTGAGCTGCAGACGTTCGAATGCCGCGCGTGTGGAACAGCCTGCACGCAGGCGGCCGAGGAGACGTGAGCAATTTCCATTACCGGCGTAAACGATAGCGGTTCGCGGCCGGGGCTGTAGAATTACTTTCTCAACGACCCGATATACGCCGCGAGGTCGGCAGCCTCGGTCCGTGTCAGGGACATGTTCGGCATCTTGGGATGCGGATCGAGGAGGAAAGTCGCCAGCCGGTTCGCGTTGAAGTCCGGCCGGTTCGCGATCGTTGCGAACGGGGGCGCCTCGGTTGTCGCCTGGCGCTGATTGCTGACGACCAGGTGGCAACTGATGCACCAGCGACGCGCAAGTTGGCGGCCGTGACTGGCATCGGCGGCAAAGCCCGCAGAGCTGTCGAGCACGGCAGCTGCGATCAGGAAAGCCAGCATTGTCGAACTTTTCCTCATTTGATCACCCCTTTTGAGCGCCGGTCGGCTCCCGGCTCCTGGATCGATTGCAGATAGGCAAGGATCGCATTGACGTCTTGAATTTCGAAAACGAATTCCGGCATGTCCGGATGACCGGTACTCAGACCCTCGGCCAAGGCCTCGGCCAGGGCTTCGATCGGATACCGCTGTCCCAGCGTGCGGAAGGGCGGTGCCTCGCGATGGGGGCTATTGCCGAGAGGGGCAATGGCGTGGCACCTCGAACAGTTGCTCGCCAGCAACATCTTCCCCCGCTGCTCGAGTGCTCCATCACGCTGCGCCGACGCAGGGGATCCGGAGAGCACGATCGACAAAGCCGCAAGGAGCGATGGTGCTAGCGAGGGAACTGTCTTGGAAGGCATCGGGTCACCTCAGGGTTGAGATTTGTGTGCACAGGCGGCGCGAATTCCGTCCATCAGGGCATTGCCCAATAGCGGCTTCTCAACGATGGGAATATCGGCCCTGGCAGCACTTGCGGTCAGCGCCGCATTTGGGTGGCTGGTCATCAGAATCGCCGGCACCGAAATGTGCTGCTCCCGCAGCTTCGCGATCAAATCGAGCCCTGTCATTCCGGGCATTTTCTGATCAACGACAAAGCAACCGCAGATCGGAAGATCCCGCGCGTTCAACAGCTCTGCGCCGCTCCCATAGGCACGAACAAGAAAGCCTTCGACTTCAAGCGAGAATTTGAGCGAATTGCGAACCGCCGGATCGTCGTCAACGATGACGACGACGGAGCCCGGAACCGACAATTCGCCGTCATTCTTCATTTGGCTTGGCCTGCTCGGCGAGTCCGTGTAGTTCAGTCGATGTTGTATGAAACATGACACTGGGTGCGAGCGCTTTGATATAGCTCAAGTCCGCGCCATCATCACAAGGCAAGGCGACCGGCGGTTTGCTACCCGCCCTGTCCGCCATGCGCTTTCGCCGGATCATGCGCCGGCGGTGAGCCGCCAGAAACGTATCCGCGAAGCTCGTTGTAACGGACAATCTGTCGCGCATCCAATATGGCGCTCGTTTCAAGGTGCGCCGCGAGATGGACCGCCCGCAATCGACCCAGTAGCGTGCCCAGCGTTGCAGTTTCGACTTCGAGCTCTTTACGATCCGCCGGGGATTTGACCACATCGCTATGGTATCAGCCGTCCGAATTCGACCCCGACCCCAGAATCCCGGCGACCAGGGCCATGCGCACGAGATCGGACAGGCTCGCGGCCTGCATCTTGGTCATGAGATTGGCGCGGTAGACCTCGACCGTCCGTGGGCTGATCCCAAGATCGAACGCAATCTGCTTGTTGGCATGGCCAGCCACGAGCCCTTCGAGCACGTCGCGCTCGCGGTTGGACAGCGCCGCCAGCCGGCTCTCGACCTCGGCTCGCTCCGCCTCGCGCCTGCTGCCGCTATCCTGCCGGTTCAGCACCGAGCGAACTGCCGCCAGCAAGGCCTCGTCGTCAAAGGGCTTTTCGAGGAAATCCGCGGCCCCGATCTTCATCGCCTCGACCGCGAGCGGGACATCGGCATGGCCCGTGATGACGATCACGGGAACGCCGATCTTGCGTTCTCGCAATCGTCGCAACAGGTCGATCCCGCTGATGTCGGGCATTCTCACGTCGGTGATGACGCAACCGGACTTGACATCGGCAGCAACATCCAGAAAGGCCTTGGCGGATTCATAGGTCCTGGCCTCGATCTTGGCCGCCCGCAGCAGGAACGCGAGCGAATGACGCGCAGCCTCGTCGTCGTCGATCACATGCACGATGGAACTGTCAGCCGGCATCGCCGGATTCCTCCTTGGTCACGGCGCGGAGCGTGAAGCGAAAGATCGTCCCGCCGGCGGGATTGGGCTCCACGCCGATTTGTCCGCCATGGGCCTCGACGATGGTGCGCGAGATCGAAAGGCCGACGCCCATCCCGTGGCGCTTGGTGGTGACAAAGGGCTGAAAAAGCTGCGAGGCCATTTCCGGCGCGATTCCGGACCCCGTGTCGGCCACGCTGATTGCGACCATGTCGTCGGCGGCCGCTGCCGTGGACAGAACGAGCTCGCGCTTCGGCGATCCCTCCATGGCCTCGATGGCATTGCGGATCAGATTGAGCAGAACCTGCTGAATCTGCACCCTGTCGGCAAGCACGAGATCGATCGTGGAGTCGAACTGAAATCTGACGTGGACCCCTCGGTCCTTGGCGCCGACGAGCGCCAGCGCGCTTGCCTCCTCGACCACCTTGTTGACGCTTTCGACCCGACGCTCGCTTTCGCCCCGGGCGACGAAATCGCGCAAGCGGCGGATGATCTCTCCCGCGCGCAAGGCCTGATCGGCGGCCTTGTCCACGGCGTCGCGCAATATCGCCGAGCGCTCGTCCGAGCTGTCTTCGAGCAACCGTCGCGAGCCCTTCATGTAGTTCGCGATCGCCGACAAGGGCTGATTGAGCTCGTGGGCAAGCGTGGATGCCATCTCGCCCATGGCGCTCAGCCGGGATATGTGCACCAGTTCGGATTGCAATTCCTGCAGCCGGGCCTCGGTTTTCTGGCGCTCGGTCAAATCGCGGATGAACCCGGTGAAGAAACGCTGATTGCTCGATCGCATTTCCCCGACCGCAAGCTCCATTGGAAAGGTCGAGCCGTCCTTGCGTTCGCCGACGACCAGGCGGCCGATGCCGATGATCCGCCTTTCTCCGGTCCGCAGATATCGCTCCATATAGCCATCATGATTCTCGCGATAGGGCGAGGGCATCAGCATCTTGATGTTTTTTCCGAGCACCTCCGCCGGGGCATGGCCAAACAGCCGCTCGGCTGCCGAGCTGAACGATTGCATGATGCCGCGTTCGTCGATGACGATCATGGCGTCGGGGACGGTGTCGAGAATCGATTTGAGATGAGCCGCGTGGGCCAGCGCGTCTTGCGTGCCGACCGCGGCACGCCGCCGGCTTCGATGCAATTGCTCTCCGCCCCATGCCATCCCTAGCCCGATTGCCGTGAACACCACGGCATCCGCGATTTCGGCCGGGGACAGCGCTGGAACCGGTGGCGAGAAGACCAGCCCCGAATCCGCCGACGCCCGCCGCGATCAAGACCGCCGGCACGAAGAGAAAATATGGCATTTCGCCCTGCAGGATCGGCGCCATCAAGACGCGGGCGGCAAGAGCCAATGCGATTGCTGCGAGCGCGGCGCCATACCGGCCCACGGCTGGTCGGACGGCCAGCTTGCGTGAAGCCGCGCTTCGGGTGGAAGATCCAGGCGATTTTGCCGCGACTTCAGCCATCAATATTCCGACGATTTGTCAGGATGATAACAGCGCCGCCGATTGGTGCACAAGCATTTTGGAGGTCGCCGGTCTTCTGCCGCGCAATTCGGGCCGGCGCGGTGCCGGTGGTCGGCCCGAAGGCCGAGATTCTCGGAATCGTGAGCGAGGGCGAGATTAATTGTCGGGGTCGGAGAACGTGCGAGATCTGCGGGCGGCTGGAGGTGCCTACCCCACGATTCAGCAAATGGGTTCGCGTCACCAGGATCCTTGCGGCAGCAAGGCGTGGATGCGCGGACAATCCCCGGATCAAGTCCGGGAACGCGCATGACGATGTCAGTGGTTTTGAGTCGACCAAAATCCGCGCTAGCTCAGTTCGACCGGTTCATGGCCGCACGTTGCACATGGCCGGAGCCGAGTACGTCGTAGCCAAGCGGCCATTGATATGGATCAAAGCGTCAGGGCCCTGAAGCCCGCAAACATAAACGTCATTTCTTTGCAACGAGGGAGCCACCGATGAAATTCGCCTCCGTAGCCGCGGCCCTTTGCGCCACCGCCATGCTGGCTATAGCACCGCCAGCATCAGCACTCGCACAGGACGCCCACCAGCACACCGAGACTACACCGCCCGCGGCGGCGTCACCGGCAACGCCGGCGTCACCGAGAATGCCGTCGGGGATGATGCAGGCTATGCCGCCCGAGATGATGCAAATGATGCAGATGATGCAAAAGATGCACAGCGGCGCGATGCCGCGGATGGCCATGATGGGTGGGGCCTTCATGGCACCGGGAGGCGCAATCCAAAATGTCGAGGGTCATATCGGCTTCCTCAAGGCCGAACTCAAAATCACCGACGCGCAACAGAAGCCGTGGGACCAGTTTGCCGACGCTCTACGGACGAATGCAAAAACGCTGGGTGCCGCCTCCAGCGAAATGATGCGCGGAATGATGGCTGGAGTGATGGGCGGAGCGGACAAGAAAATGCCGGCCACGGCTCGGCTCGAACAGCAGGAAAAATTGCTGACGCTGCAGCTGGAGGCTCTTAAGCGGTCTCGGGCGGCGCTCGAAGGATTGAATGCAGTGCTGAGCGATGAACAGAAGAAGCAGCTCGACGAGCTGATTTGAGCCGCCCGGGCTCTGTAGTAGCTGCCGCTCTGGCTCAGTCGCCGAAGTCGGTGCAAATGTGTCAAGTTTTTGCGATGCGACATGCCTCGTCGGTGTGAGGCGAAACCTCTTAGCCATTGCCTTCGCGCCCCTTCCTGCCAGGCAAAAGCTGCAGAAGGGGGCGTCCCAGCGGCAATTGCCTTGCAATGGCGGCCTCCGGGAAAGCCCTTAGGGAGATTATCTGAATTTTCAGCCCTTGGCCCGCCCGCTACCAATGACCCCATCAAACCCATGGAGGTCATGCCATGTTGGCACAGAGCGCAATCCGGACCGGTTCTTTCCCACAGTCGACGAAGCAAGGCCTGCCGCCCGCGGCAAGCCACGCGCCCGGCGGAGCGATCGAGCTCATGGGCGCCCCCATGTCCTTTGCCCGCAACGCGGAGATTTACGGGCAGGACGAGCCGGCCGACTATCTCTACAAGCTCGTCAGCGGCACGGTGCGGACCTACAAGGTCCTGGCCGATGGCCGCCGGCAGATCGGGGCCTTCTATCTGCCCGGCGATATCTTCGGTCTCGAGAGCGGGGACGAGCACACGTTCTCCGCCGAGGCGATCACCGAATCGAAGGTGCTCGTGATCAAGCGCAGCGCACTGGTCGCGCTCGCGGCGCGGGACAATGATGTGGCCCGCCAGCTCTGGACCCTCACCGGCAGCGAGTTGCGGCGGGTCCAGGACCACATCCTGCTGCTGATCCAGACCGCCCAGGAACGCGTCGCCGGTTTTCTCCTGGAAATGGCAGATCGGGTATCGGGCGGCAACTCGGTCGAGCTGCCGATGTCGCGCCAGGACATCGCCGACTATCTCGGCCTCACCATCGAGACCGTCTCGCGCAC
>WNGQ01007533.1_pt1 | contig 12450 bp, 15 predicted proteins | sample 5407661 | NCBI WGS metagenome assembly WNGQ01 (sample SAMN13153382, study PRJNA577476) | soil metagenome | isolation source: 60 cm soil or saprolite under Garry oak tree replicate 2 | place: USA:California | collected 2016-06-15
AAAATACTCATCGTAATGCTACCGGAATACACACAAGTTTATTCCCTTAGCTTGAACCTCCGTATTCCCCGGAATTATTCGAGAGAGCGCACGGTCTGGAATGCTGAAGGCAGATTACAAGATGGATTGCGATCAAACCCTAAGTCGAACAAGGTGCTTGGAGATGAACTCGGGTCTTATCTCGACGCCCATCTAGACTAGTTGGGCCCTTGGCATCCAGCCGGGACAGACACACAAAGCGTTAAGAAAAGCCTAGCCAGGTCTGCAGACATCCTCGGGGCGATTCCGACAAGGTCCCGCATCTAGAGCAATTGCTGCCTTCCGCCAAGGAACGAGTATCAACGGTTCTCAGTGCAGGAGAAACTTCTATGTTAATCGCAAGGCTTCTTGTACCTGTTGACGTCGAAGTGGCCCGTATGGCGAGCGCTACGGAAGGACCGCGGGACGGCATCACGTTGAGAGCAGATGCGGTTGCCACTTACGTGAGCCAAGCGAGGCTTGCCTCTCATAAAGGGTTGCTCGCGGAATCGATGCTAGAGAACAGTCCAACTAGACCTCCGCGCCGCATGGCGGATTTTATTGTTTCTGCCGCGCTGCAAACCATCTTTCTGACGGGACTCCTTTTGCTCCCGCTTTACTTCACTGAAGCGATCGATATTCATCAATTCAATAAGACTCTACTCGTTGCTCCGGCTCCCCCGGCTCCGCCGCCACCACTGGCATCACTTCCCGTTGACCGGTCCGCCGCGCCGAAGCGAAGTGCCCTGCGCCTAGAAAAACAGCTCGTAGCGCCGAGGGTCATACCGCGTCAGGTCGCCCGTGTCATCGGAGAGGCGAGCGGAAACGACATGGGTTCTGCGACTCTCCTAGGCGAGGGTGCTCCCGGAGGAGTTCCCGGGGGTCTAACCGGCGGCGTCATCGGGGGAGACCTTTCAGGTCCTGTCCCGCCGTCTCCAATCGATTCGGCGCCGAAGAGTCCGATTCGTGTTGGTGGAGGAGTAAAAGCACCGCGACTGATCTTTGGGCCCGAGCCGGTGTATCCCCTCCTGGCCCGACACTCCAAAATCAGCGGAGCGGTTGTTATTGACGCCGTGATTGACACGCAGGGAAAGGTGGTCGAAATGCATCCGGCGTCCGGAAACCCGTTGCTGTTAATTGCGGCGATGGAGGCGCTCCGCCACTGGAAGTACGAGCCAACGATCTTGGGCGGCGAGGCTTATCCCGTTCGATTGCTGGTGACCATTACGTTCGAATTGCAGGGCCGGTAGAGAGCTAAAGAACATGGCAAATAGAAGTCTGTCGTTTCCTGGAAAGGTTTGGCGGTTTGGTCTACTACTAGCATTGCTTCCTCTCGCTGTGAGAGCAGGGGAAGTAAGATCGTTTTTTCGGTCAGCAGCAATATTGATTCGCGGCGGCAAATCGGCGTCATCGGCTCGAATTCTTCAGGAGCGCTCCGCCACAGCAATCGAGTCACCATATGCGAGCAATCTTGTAACCCGGAACAGTGACAAGGTTTTACTGGCCTTGCCGGCTGGAAGGGAGAAAGCGGAGACTCTCATTGTTGCGATCAAGCGCGAGTGCTTGGTAAACAGCTCGCAAAGAATCATGCCCGAGGCGAAGGTCCAAACGCAGGTTGCTTCGCGGCACTCGGCCGATAGTCAGGTGATCCCACTCTCTTGCTCCATCGGGGAAGTACGTTCCACCTCAATCCATTTTCAGCTCACGGACAGCCTCATTTTCATGCAGGCAAGCCTCAACGGATCGCAGCCACTGTGGATGATCTTGGACACCGGTTCGAGTGTCACTGTCTTCGACGAATCGGTATCGAAGACGTTGGGACTTCGGTTTAATGGCGAAAGGAATGTTTATGGACCCGGGCAAGGGTCTGCTCAAAAGTTGGCATTCGCGAGCCACGCTGCGCTCCGACTTGCGGACGCGGAGTTGGACGACCAAACCGTGGCGACAATGCCCCTAGACTGGTTCTCGCGCGAATTGGGCCGAACGACTGATGGGTTCCTGGGTTCCAATATAATCCGGAACTACGTCGTCGAGATCGATTATGCAAACCAGGTGCTCCGTCTCCTGGATCCCGCTACCTACTCATATGCAGGGCCGGGTCAACGTCTGCCACTCCAATTCATCTGGGACAACATACCGAGCGTTCGCGCCGAGGTTGTGGCGCAAGACGGAACAGCAATTACCGGAATCTTCTTAATCGACTCAGGCGCGACGACGGCGATTTGGCTTACAAAGGCGTTCAGCGAAGCACATCCCGAATTTCTGTCCATCCCGGAGACGATCGAAGTACGAAATGTCGTTGCGGTGGGCGGTGCGCTTAGTACCCGGCTCGGCCGGTTGCCGGCTGTCAGACTCGGGGGATTCGTTGTCGCTAATCCGTGCGCACAATTCTCCCAAAATAGTTCGGGCATTTTTGCCACTGCAGGCTTGGCCGGGACCATCGGAGCGCAGATGTTGCGGCGATTCAAAGTTGTTCTCGACTACCCACACATGGAGATGATTCTCGAACCGAACGAGCACTTCAACGAAACCGAGTAAAGAAGAATGGGCTAAATCACCGAAAGCTCGGCGGCGTTCACCAACTAGGTGAATAGCTGAGCTGGAAGACTCCTGACGACACCTAATTATTCTTGTCTTCGGGAATTATTCGAGGAGGCAAGCGGTCTCGTAAGTAGCACACGTGATGAGGATGATTGCTTAAACGAACGGTACCCGCTGTCAAGGCGCACGCTCTGCAGATCGGTGCTCATCGAGGACAACATTCCCAACCACCCAAAGGAGAACGAATGAAAAAGCATTTCGTACGTCTGGCAATAGCATTTCTTGGTTTCTCTGCCTTGGCGATCGCGGCGAAAGCTCAGGTCCCAGATCAACTTGTAATAAACATTCCATATGAGTTCGTGGTCGCAAGCAAAACCCTGCCTCCCGGAACGTATCGAGTGAATCGCGTTAGCGATCTCAACGAGAACGAACTTGTTCTCAGCAGTTTTGAGAATCGGGCGGGCGCCTTTGTCATTTCGACCGAGGTGGAGGACGCGCGAGTGTATAAACCCAGTTTCACCTTCGAGGAAATTGGTGGGCAGCACTTCCTTACCAAAATTGAAACGGCCGAACACGTATTCGCTATTCCCCTGTCGAGGTCGGCTGCTCTAGAAGCTGCCATGAAATCACACCAAGGTTCCACAGGTTCGGCTGCTTCGGGCTCAAACTGAATTTCCCTCGCGGATAGTTGCCAGGTGAGGGCTCAGGCTCACAGACCAGGTCTGAGCCCTTTACCTGCCTTTAATCTCTCGGCCCGACAAGTCATACACTGAAATCTTTGTTTACGGGATGCCCATCATGGAATTTTCTCGCGCCCCTTCCGGTCTGGATGCATGCAACAAAGTCGTGACACGTTGAACATTTGGCGAACGCTAGGAGCTGTCAGGCCGCACGTGGGTCGATCAGATCCGCGATTCTGACGCCGTTTGTCGCTTCTGACCAGAAAGTCGGCAGATTCTGGCGAAGCGTCAATATTCTCAGTGCAATGTTCCAACTTAACTTACATACAAGAGAGGAGTGTGTAGAAGATGAACAAAGTTCTAACAAGAGTGATTCTCCTGGGCGGCTTACTCGCTGGCGTGTTTGTGCTCAGCGCGCTAGCCGAGGAGTTTCTATTTCGCTCGACTATTATCGGTTCAAACCCCAACACCGTGATCGGTGGCGTACCGAGCGGTGGAGCGCCCTGGACCGTCCATCGCGGCGCAGCCGCTTTGACCGGCGATGGACGGCTTCGCGTTGAGATAGCCGGCTTGATCCTCGTTAATCTTGGAACGCCAGGGCCGGTCAAGAGCGTCAGCGGCAGCTTGGTTTGCGGAGGCACAGGCGGAAGCGTTGTTGCTACAACCGATGCGGTTCCACTGTTCCCAGAAGGTGACGCAGAGGTAGAGTCGCGGGTCAATTTCAACGACACACCCGGGCCCTGGATCGCCGGCACGGGATTTACGAATGCTGCCGAGCCCAATAGCGAAGGGCACAACTAAGCTGCCGCCTGAGACAACGCCGGGCCGGATCTATCCCAGTGCAAACCTGCGGGCATCCGGCCCTAGGCCAGCAATTGTCTTGGTTCATTCAAGGTACATGGGAGTCAGGACCAATGTCCCCCTTGTCCACTCCTCCGACGACGAGCAAATTCGTCGATTTCGCTAACTTCATCCCCTTTTGTTGCAAATAGTTGTTGCGGAACTTCCGTCGGGCTCTCGGAATCTTTTTTGAGTCTGGGGTCTGGACAGTGCCGACCAAGTAGGAGCTCGACCGTTCCATCGCATGTCTCACCATCGAATGTTTAGAAAAAAAGAGAAAGGAATAGTCCCGATGCCAAAGTATGTGATCACACTGATGCTTCTCTGCGCGAGTCTTTCGACACAGGTCACCCGTTGTAATGCCGCTGCGCTCCATGATGAGCCACAGAATTCGCAAGAGTCCGCGGCCAACTCGGTCAACCCGGTTGTCCAATGGAACAGAACGCTTCTCGTGATTGTTCGCACTCCCGGTGCCCAGCCGGCAACCGTGCATCCCACGCGCAGCTTTGCGATCCTGCACGCCGCTGTCTATGACGCCGTAAACGCCATCGACAGGAGTCATAAACCTTATTTTCTTCACCTCACTTCCGTATCCCAGTTTGCCTCCGAAGATGCTGCTGCAGCTTCGGCAGCACACGAGGTACTCCTAACCCTGTATCCGAACTTTCAACCGATGCTTGACGCGCAACTCCAGCAATCTTTGGCTTTGATTCCTGAGGGAGCGGATAAGACGGAAGGTATCACTATAGGAAGAACCGTGGCGGATCAGATCCTCGCATTGCGCAGCAACGACGGATCCAATGCTTCGCCAATCCCATTTGTTTTCACAAATCCTCCCGTCCCCGGGGACTACCAGTCCACGCCGCCTAATTTCCCGAAGCAACCGCAGTTCACCCACTGGTCCCACGTCACGCCTTTTGCCCTGGAGCGCGCGAACCAGTTCCGCCCGGGCCCTCCTCCGGTGTTGACCAGCGATACATACAGCGATGTCTTCAATGAAGTGAAATCACTGGGGATCGTCAACAGTACTACCGCCACGCCCGATCAGGTGCTGACTGGACGCTTCTGGAATGGCGCCATTCAAAACTACTGGAACGAGATTGCTCAAACCGCGACTCTTCGGCATGAGTTGACCACTGCGCAAAGCGCGCGGCTCTTCGCTCTGCTAAACCTGAGTTTTGCTGATGGCGTGATTGCATTCTACGACGCCAAATACACCTACAATTTCTGGCGCCCGGTGACTGCGATTCGGGAGGCTGCGACCAGCGGCAATCCGAAAACGGTCCCCGACCCGAATTGGCTTCCTGGGGTTGGCAACACAACGCCCGATCCCTCGTATCCGGGCGCACATGCCATTATCAGCGCTGCCGGAGCATCTATCCTGATTTCCTTCTTCCGCGAGAACCATTTCGATTTCAGCGTTACCTCTGAAGTTCTGCCGGGAGTGGAACGTTCCTTTGACAGCTTTTCGGCTGCAGGTGAAGAAGCGACGCTCAGTCGAATTTTCGCAGGAGTACATTTCCGCCCGGACTTGACGAGCGGCCAAAGGCTGGGCCGAGAGGTTGCCGATTTCGTCGTCGATAACTTCCTTACTCCTCTTCACGAAAGAGAGGATGATAAATAAAGCGAAGAAGGTGACCGCAGTGCAAGACTTCAGGTCTTTCTGGTGAAACGGTCATCAGCGAGCGACTTTTGCTGGAAATTGTGCCTTGCGATTTCAACCCGGCGGGAACCGGATGGTGAAAGGACAGGTGTCTCGGACGATCAAATTCGGGGACCGAGCCCGGTTTTAGATTGGGCCCGGCATCTGAGCTGGGTCGTCCCAACAGGGACAGGATGCGGTGTAACATCCACGATCCCGCCAAACGCCGAAGAATTGGGTAACCAACGACCATAGGAGTTGACGATGCCGAAACCCGGATATAAAGGTTTTGAAGCGCTCGACCCCTTCTTCGAAATCGTCATGAAAGGCTTGCGCGGATTCGTTGACAGCAAACACTATTTCGATACGTTTGCCGACGAAGCAGTCTACGAATCCCGCTACCACTTCCCAGGTTGGCCTGTGACGATTCGGGGACGAGCCAGTCTGATGGCTAGCTTATCTGGATACGGCAAGTCGATCAAACTTCACACCGGCGATGGACTGGTTGTGCATCGTTCCCAGGACAGTCGCGTCGTGATCCTTGAATACGAAGTGCATGGCGAGATTCTTTCGAGTGGCGCACCCTATAACAACAGGTTCATCTCAGTTATTACGATTGAGAACAGAAAGATCATCAATTGGAGAGATTACATGGATTCTTTAGCTGCATGGACCGCGCTAAACAGCGCCTCTTAAGCAGCGACGGGCTTCTTCCCGTTGCGCTTTGAAGTCAATTTCTGAGCGAAAGACAGCAGGAGCTTCCTTAGCTCTCGACTTCAGGGTAGGCTTCCACGTAATCCTCGCCGTTGCAGCCGTAGTACGCAAGGCGCGCGCCGTGAAATCGACATCGTATCGGACCGCGGCTCGCCAAGCCCGGTTCAGGAACTCTGGGAACGTGCCCGGATCTATGAGGCGGACATAGTGTTCTTTGACGGTCTAGCCCCGAGGTGAGCAAGAAAGGCTTCGGTTGCCCGGGGCAAGGACCTTCCGTTCAACGTGACTGCGCCAATTGTGCGCAGCGCACGCTCGTCTTGAATTGGAATGAACGAGCAATCGCGCCGCCTTTCGATGGCCATTGCCGGAACAATCGAAATACCGAGCCCGGCTCCGACCATGCTCAGAATGCTGCTGAACTGTCCGCTTTCGAAAACGATATTCGGATTGAGCCTGGCCCGGTTGCAGGCCGCCACGGCCGCTTCCCTAAAACAGTGGCCATCGCGCAAAAGCAGAAAGGGATCGTCGCGCAATTTGCCAAGCGAAACAGTGCGCCGCTTTGCGAGCGGATGGCGCTTGGGGAGCACCGCGTAAAGCCTTTCCGTCGTCAGGGGAAACGATTCGAATTCGTGATTTCGGACGTGCAATGGCAGCGCAACAATCGCCACATCAACCGTGCCCCCGCGAAGTTTCTCGAGAAGCAATGGAGTGATCTCTTCGGCGATGGTGATCCGCGCCTGTGGATACTTCCGAGAAAAAGAGGCAAGCACAGGTGGGAGGAAGTAGGGTCCGATGGTTGGGATCACACCCACGCAGAGCAAGCCCGCAATCGAGGTCTTTCGCTCAACGACATCGCTGCGGGCCGCTTCCAGGTCGCGAAGAACCGCCCGTGCGCGCGGAAGAAATGCTGCTCCAAGTTCCGTCAGCCGAACTGTTCGGCCGAGACGATCGAAAAGCCGCGCTCCTAATTCATCTTCCAGTTTCCCGATCTGCTGCGAAAGCGACGGCTGCGAGACATGTGATTGCTGCGCCGCGCGGCTGAAGCTGCCGGTTTCCGCGATGGCGCAGAAGTAGCGAAGCTGGTGAAGTTCCATAGGTTATGCCTATCCATTGTATCGGAACTATATATTGGAAGTATAGCTCGCGCGCACCTACACTTTTCCTCGCAATGGCAAGGGGTTCGCTTCACGCGGCCGCCATTCGAACTGAGGAGGAATCATGCCGGATGACAAGAACAAAATTATGACCACAGATGCGGGACGTCCTGTGGGCGACAACCAGAATTCGCTCACGGTCGGGCCGCGCGGCCCTGTGGTCTTCGAAGATTTTCTGCTGTTCGAAAAGATGGCTCACTTCAATCGCGAAAGGATTCCGGAACGCGTCGTGCACGCCAAGGGCTCCGGTGCCTACGGGCATTTTGTGTGCACCAGCGCCGAAATCACCAAGTACACGACGGCGAAGCTGTTCAGTGCCGTAGGCAAGAAAACGCCGACGTTTATCCGGTTCTCTACGGTCGGAGGTGAGAAAGGTTCGGCGGACACAGAACGCGATCCGCGCGGGTTCGCTTTGAAGTTCTACACCGAAGAAGGTAACTGGGACATGGTGGGGAACAACACGCCAATTTTCTTCATCCGCGACCCGCTGAAGTTCGGTGATTTTATACACACGCAGAAGCGCGACCCGGAAACCAACCTGAAATCACCCACAATGATGTGGGACTTTTGGTCGCTGTCGCCGGAATCCTTGCATCAAGTCACTATTCTTTTTTCGGACCGCGGCACTCCCGACGGCTACCGTCACATGAATGGGTACAGCAGCCACACGTTCAGCCTCATCAATGCCAAAAACGAGCTGTTCTACGTGAAGTGGCACTTCAAGACGAAGCAAGGCGTCAAGAATCTCACACGTGAGCAAGCGGACGAGATGCGAGGGAAGGATCCTGACTATGCCCAGCGCGATCTTTTCGACGCTATCGCCAAGGGCGACTTTCCCAAATGGCGAGTCTGTGTACAGATCATGCCGGAGAAAGCGGCCGAGACCTATAGCATCAACCCATTCGACTTGACAAAGGTCTGGCCACATGGGGATTGTCCGCTCGTAGAAGTGGGTGAGCTCGTTCTCGACCGGAATCCGGTAAATTACTTTGCCGAAGTCGAGCAGGCCGCCTTCGAGCCTAAAAACATTGTACTGGGCATGGGTTTCTCACCCGACAAAATGCTCCAGGCTCGTCTGATTTCCTATCCGGACGCACACCGATACCGCTTAGGTGTGAACTACGGCACGCTGCCCGTCAACAAACCGCAGTGCCCGGTCCATACCTACCACCGCGATGGTGCCATGCGCTTCGATGGGAACTCTGGCGCGGCGGTGAATTACGAACCCAATAGCTTCAATGGCCCAACTCAGGAGCCGGCTTTCCGCGAACGTCCGCGGACTGTTTCAGGGGCAGTAGACCGCCACAATCACCGTCTTGACAGCGACTATTACACGCAGCCCGGAAACCTGTTCCGCTTGATGAAGCCTGACGCGCGCGAGCGCTTGATCGGCAACATCGTAGCCAGCATGAAATCGGTTCCCCGGCGCATCCAGGAGCTGCAAGTCCAGCACTTCTACAAGGCCGATCCAGCGTACGGAACGGGGGTGGCAAAGGGGCTGGGACTGAATATCGAAGCGATCGTCGCCAGGGCGAAGGAAGCCGCGGCAGATTGAGAATCCGCAAGTAGGGCGTCTTCGTGATTTTGCTAACTTCGTCGTAAATCTCGAGACAATAAGGAGTTACGCTGACACCTTGGCGCCCTAACCAACAGAGGCTTGCTAACCAAGCATGATCTTCGATAAACCAACGATGGGTCCTGTTGCCATTGCCCGCCTTCGACCGGAAGGAGGATTCATTGAGTTCTTATTAGCCATCTCGACGGCAGCCCCTTTCTCTCCGGCCACGGCGCTGTTATTCCGTTAGAATTGAGCCTGCGAACTAAGGCTCATCTCAAAGGAGCATAGAGAGAAAGAATGCTCGAGCTGTATGCAATCAATGTGGCCAAAAGCGAATTTCGGGAGGTTTTAACCTTGGGGACACGTCCCGCATACTGGCCGTTGCTGACCCCGACCTTGTGAACTTCTCCGACGCCCAGCCGAGCGAATTCGGCGAAAGCGGATTGGACGCATGGAAGGCACGACTCCAAAATCTCTTCGAACGCTTTACAGCAAAGCTCGTCGTGATCGTGATCGAGATTCGCCTGCAAGGAGACATTGCCTACGATTACGGCTGGCATGACTTAACGCTGACGCCCAAAGATGGCGGGCAATCCATACACCGGAGAGATCGCTATGTAGATATTTGGCGGAGACACAAAGAAGGCAATTGGAAGCTCTGGATGTACATGGATAACCAGGACGTAGCTGATCCCTTCCGATCCGAGCAAGGTTTCCCGGCTTTGGCGCAATCTCAAAGAAGTTTGTGAATCTTTTTGTACAGCCGCTTGCTGAACCCGTCGGGTATTTGAAATACCTTTCCGTCTCCGACCAGTTCGACGACGTTTCTGGTACCGTCGAGTATGGCAGTGCAGTGCGCGCACGCCTTGAAATGAGCTTCCATTCTCTCACGCAACTCCACGGAGATCTCGTTATCAAGGTAATTCGAGATTTCCCGCCATACCTCTACGCAACTAATCTCGATCGTCGGCATCTTAGCCTTCTTCTTCACCATGGTCGAACTTTCTTATAACGTTGCCCTTTAATCCAGCAACCATCGATTCCGGGCGCAAGACTATCACGGAGCAGCAATCTGGCCCGATGAAGTCGCGTTTTTACGTTTGCTTCCGAGATTCCAAGAATGGCTGTTGTTTCTTTGATGCTCAAATTCTGAATGTCCCTGAGAACCAGAACCTCACGGTAACTTGGGTTGAGTGAATTGATTGCGTCCTGCACAGCCTTACAAACCTCGTTCTGTTCCAGCAATTCGGAAGGTATCGGTCGCCAGTCGGCATAGTCCCTGGGCCAAAAGTCTCCTTCTTTCGTTGTAGGTAATTCGTAAAAGCCATGTGCTGAACTTTGCTTCACCACGAAAACGAGAGAGGCCGGAGAATGCTTTTAGTACGGCTTCCTGTGCCACTTCTTCCGCATCGGCAGTATTTTTGACAACGGAAATCGCGGTTGCGTAAACCATGCGCTCATATGGGCGCACTAACTCGTAGAACGCCTCGCGGTCTCCAGCGCGCACACTTTCTATGAGCTCAGCCTCGTTAGGCGGCAATTGCGACTGTGTCATGCTCATCTTCGCAAACGGATCGATACAGTTCGTCGGAGAGTTTGATTCCCGAGTGATCGAAAAGTTTCAACCACCGGCGTAATGAATGAAAAAAGTCATCCGAAGTTGGATTTGCCTATCGAGAACGGGCCGCTGTTCGTCCCGTGCTGCGTCGCGATAAAACTGTCGTTGACACCACGTCACCGCTGGACTGGCAATCCGACCTCCATAGTGGATTTTGGAAACCTTTATGCGCCTTGCGACTCTCACTCAGCGGACGAAGCACTTTCGTGGACGCTCAGGGCGATCTTAAGACCATCTAGCCGTAGTTGTTTGGTCCGGGCAGCGAGATTTTTGTTCGAAAAATCCCATGAATATCCGGAGCGTGTTTCGCACATCATTCTAATGATCGGAGAATTCTGAAAATGACGAAGACGACAAAGGCTATCTTGGCGGGCGCGGCGTTCGCGGGACTGTTTGCCGGAACGACGGGGACCGTTCGTGCCTCAAACCTGTTCCCTTCGCTGAAGACTTCTTACAGCACGCAGGATCAGGGCCAGAGCGACGACCAGAAGGCCGATAAGAAGGTAAAGGAAAAGCACGTCTGTAAGGGTCAGAACTCGTGCAAGGGCAAGGGCGGTTGCAAAACCGGCGACAATGGCTGCAAGGGCAAGAACTCTTGCAAGGGCAAGGGTGGTTGCCGGACCGATGGAAAGAAAATGGGTGACGATAAGGCCCCTTCGGCCTGATCTCGATCTAACCACGTTCTCCTGGGGCAAGGGCAGGTTAAAGTGCTCGATCTTTTCCCGCTGGAGCGGACGGAGTCTCACATGCCCGCGAATCGATTCAACAACTTCACCAACTACGGTATAGGAATTGGGCTTCGCGCCCCCCACTGCGACCACATCCTGACGCGAAAGCCGGTCGTGGACTGGTTCGAAATTATCTCCGAGAATTTCATGATTGGCGGCGGCCGACCGCTGCGCATCCTTGATCAAATCTTGGAGCAGTATCGTGTGGTGCAGCACGGAGTTTCGATGTACTTCGGGTCGGCAAACCGGCCCGACAGGGAGCATCTGCGCCGCCTCAAAAGTCTCGTCAAGCGTACAGGGACGCCTTGGGTGTCTGACCATCTCTGCTGGGGCAGTGTGGACGGAACCTATACCCATGACTTGCTCCCGATGCCCTACACGTTTGAAGCGGCCAAGATCACAGCCCAGAAGCTCCGGTATGTGCGTGATTTTCTCGAAGTCCCGATAGCGGTCGAGAACGTTAGCAGCTATGCCGAATACCATGTGTCCGAGATGACCGAATGGGAGTTTCTGAACGAAGTCGTGGAGCGAGTCGATTGTGGAATTCTGTTGGACGTCAACAATATCTACGTTTCTTCCCAAAACCACAATTTTAATCCCTTAACTTATATCAATAGCGTACCGGCAGACCGCGTGGCCCAGATTCATATCGCCGGCCACTCAAAATTTGAGAAGTTCATTCTGGATACGCACGACCATCCGGTTCTTGACCCCGTCTGGAAACTCTATGACCGCGCCATCCAGCGCGCGGGGCATACGGCAACGCTGCTCGAGTGGGATGACAGGATTCCCTCTTTTCAGGAAGTTCATGACGAGGCGCTCAGAGCCGATCGATTTCTTGCTGATACACAGCTAAAGGTTGCCGTATGCCCCGCGCGCTGGATGGCGCGGTCATAGAGTTTCCAGACGGGGTCAAGAACCGGATGGTCGTGCGTATCCAGAATGAACTTCTCAAAT
>WNGQ01010858.1_pt1 | contig 12448 bp, 17 predicted proteins | sample 5407661 | NCBI WGS metagenome assembly WNGQ01 (sample SAMN13153382, study PRJNA577476) | soil metagenome | isolation source: 60 cm soil or saprolite under Garry oak tree replicate 2 | place: USA:California | collected 2016-06-15
GTGCACCGCCGCTTCGCTTCACGGAAGGAGCCATAAACGGGGTCTTTCGAGAGACCATGCGTCTGCGGACGCCCTCGTCCCCTCTTTTTGGGCTCGGTCGAATTATTTATTTTATTTTTTATTTTGTTACGTGGATCGCTATCGTCCGGGAGCTGTGTCGAGCCAGAATTCGCCGCAACCTGCTGGCCCGGAGGTGGTGCTTCGTCTTGAGGCTTGCACGCGGGAGTGTAGTCTTTCATAGCGTGTTCCTTGCGACATGCCCGGCTCAGCTGGGGTTTTAGCCGACGAACTATGGACTCGTTCTCCGGTGATCACCGAACTATTTGGCGGCTTCGGCCCACCGCCGGACCAGCTCTCGGATGCTTTCGACGAAGATCAGTCGAGACCGCCCGTGCTTGCAAGACAGCAGTTCCCCGCTCCGGATTAGGTCGTAGATTTGACGCCTTCCGCAGCCGCCCAGCATCTCTTGCGCGCCACGTACTCGGACAACAAGCGGCTCTGCCTTTTTATTGATGCTCACTTTGTGCTCCCGAGATTCCCTGACGGCGCTGCTTGTGTCAGTTAGCTCAGCCTGATGAGCTGTCAAGAAGACTAGGATCGCCCGCGATGTGCTTGCGCGTCTGTAACTTCGTGCAATTACAGTCTCGGCGCGCTGAATTCGAAATTTATTTGTATGTCGTTCGGTATCTTAGCTGGGTGGTGCAACTGGTAAACCTCGAAAACTTTGTTTTTTGAAAACGGACGTCATCACGCGACACGCGACAGTGAGTCGCAGGTGTCAGTGCAAACGAGCTTACTGAGGAGAAGCAAGCCGTTGGTGTGAACTAAAAGGCAAAATCATGCCGGACGTCGGTATAGGCTTTGCACAATACGCGGCCCAGGCATCCATCAATTTGCGTCGCTTCTCGAACAGATCACCGCGCCGGTATGCAGCTTCAGTCCTATCACTGATGGCGTGCGCCAGCGCCATTTCCACCACCTCGTTCGGGAAATTGGTGCGCTCGGCTGCCCAATCTCGGAACGTCGAGCGGAACCCGTGGGCGGTTAGATCGCCGTGTCCCATGCGCCGCAGCAGCATCAAGAGCGCCATGTTGGACAGCATCGCGCGCCGGTCGCCGGGGAACACATGATCACCCTCGCGGAAGTTGGCCATTCGCTTCAGGACGGCCACCGCGACGCCAGATAACGGAATGCGATGCTCCCGGCCGCCTTTCATCCTGCCCGCGGGCACCGTCCACACCTTGGTCCCAAAATCGATTTCCGACCACTGCGCGCCGAGCACCTCGCCGGTCCTGGTCGCGGTCAGGATCGCGAATTCGAGCGCCCGGGCCGCAACACCGTCCCGCTCGCGTAATTCCAGCATGAAAGAACTGATTTTGTCGTATGGCAGAGCGGCATGGTGCCTGACTGCCCGTACCTTGGACCGGCGGGGAAGCAATTTGTCGAGACGGCCCTTCCAACGCGCCGGGTTCTCAACATCCCGCAACCCCCTGGCGGCAGCCCAATCAAGCACCGCCTCGATTCGGCCGCGCACCCGGCTCGCCGTCTCCGGCTTGGCGCCCCAGATTGGCTCCAGCGCCCGGATCACGAGCCCCACGTCGATGACCCGGACCGCCAACTCGCCGAAGAAGGGCGAGACATACGTGGCCAAAGTGTTTTGCCATTGCGATGCGTGTTTGGTGTTTCGCCAGCCGGCACGATGCGCCGCGATGTATCCGGCGGCGCATTGATCGAAGGTCATTAGCCTGGCGTTCTCAGCTGTGGCGGTGGCGCGCTGCGAGTTTCGCGCGTCTATGGGGTCGATCCCCTCCTGCCGCAGCCGACGGCATTCAGCGGCCTTCTCTCGGGCCTGCGCCAAACTCACCGTTTCGAGAGAGCCGAGCCCCATTTGCCGCTCCCGGCCGTTTTCAACGAATCGGAACAGCCAGGATTTCCGGATTGCCCCGCTCGCGCCGGTGACGGCCTGCAAATACAGGCCGCCGCCGTCACAGTGCATCCCGGGCTTCGCGTGCTTGACGGCCGCAGGCGAGAGGCGATGGATGGTCCGCGCCACGGTCAACCCCCATTTCTACCTACATTCGCTGTGGGTACATCGGGGCGCAGTCGGAAACAAGAGGGAACGCGATTAGCTGCAAACCCTGGTGTCATCGAGGCTTTCGGAATGTACGGAAATTGGCAGAAATGAATAATTGGCGGAGACGGAGGGATTCGAACCCTCGATACGCCTTTAGAGCGTATAACGGTTTAGCAAACCGCCGCCTTCAGCCACTCGGCCACGTCTCCGGATCGGGAGAATGCGTATCGAGCGGCGAGGAGCGGGTCAAGACGCACTGCCGGCTCCTTGATGCGCCGCTGGGAAATGTTGCCTAAGCCGCGGCGCATTCGCCGCTCTCACCTCACCGCTCTCCTAGGGATACCCGCACGGACCGCCCCAACAGCAGGATCGAGCCCCAACGGCGCAAGCGGGGCCGCACACGAACCTCAATGCAGCCGCATTCTGGAGTTGTTCGGGCTCGCAACCGACGGTATCGTCCGCAAATCCACTGCGGCTGGAGCGGACCATGCCGAGTGCAACCTACAACCTGTTCCGGCGAGCGATCCTCCAGCGCAAGCAGATCCTCTGCACATATCAAGCGTTCTACCGCGAGACCTGTCCCTACACGCTCGGATACAGGCACGGACAAGAGAAGGCGCTCGTATTTCAGTTCGCTGGCGAGAGCTCGCAACGGCTGCCGCCCGCGGGCGAATGGCGTTGCTTTTTCCTGCGCGAGGTTTGCGAGCCGGTCATCCGCGACGGCGCGTGGCATGGCGGCGGCGGTCACAGCCGGCCGCAGACCTGCGTCGACGAGATCGATGTCGACGTCGGCTTCTGAACATCCGCATTCGGGCGGCCGGGCCGAGGGCACAAATTCGCCGGAGCGGCGAATCTGAATTTTGCGCCCGAGCATTGCCGCCAAATTTGGCGACAGCGTCTTATTCGAGGTCTTCTAAATCCGCAATGCCCAGCAGGTAGTCTCCGTATCCGCTTCGCCTCAGGGACTGCGCCAAGTCGAGCAGATGCGCGCGGCTGATGAACCCCATGCGATACGCGATTTCCTCCGGGCAGGCGATTTTCATGCCTTGCCGTTGCTCCAGCGTTTGCACGAAACTCGCGGCGTCGATCAGAGATTCAAACGTTCCGGTATCGAGCCAGGCATAGCCTCGGCCCAATTTCTCCACCTGGAGCGCGCCGGCGGCAAGATAGAGATTGTGCAGATCGGTGATCTCCAGCTCACCGCGCCGGGACGGTTCGACCTCGGCAGCGTAGTGAATGACCTGGTTATCGAAGAAGTACAGGCCCGTGATGGCCCAATTCGATCGCGCCTCGGACGGCTTCTCGTCGATCCGGACCGGTCTTCCTGCGGCGTCGAAGGAAACGACGCCATACCGTTCGGGGTCCCGCACCCGATAGGCGAAAATGGTGGCACCTCGAGCGCGGGCCGCCGCAAGCCTCAGTAGCTCCGACAGTCCGTGTCCGAAAAAAAGATTGTCACCCAATACGAGCGCTACCCGCTGCGCTCCGATGAAATCCGCCCCGATCAGGAACGCCTGGGCGAGCCCCTCGGGCCGTGGCTGCTCGGCATAGGACAGCCGGATGCCCCATCGCGTGCCATCCCCCAGCAGCCGCGCAAATTGCGACCGATCTTCGGGAGTGGTGATCACGAGAATATCGCGGATTCCGGCGAGCATCAGCGTCGACAGCGGATAATAGATCATCGGCTTGTCGTAGATCGGGAGGAGCTGCTTGCTGGTTCCCAGCGTGATGGGGTAGAGCCTGGTTCCGGTACCTCCTGCCAGAATAATACCCTTCAACATCTCTCCGGCTCCGCTCGCGTCAGCACCTGGTCGAGGCATGGATCGAGCGATTGTTGCCAAGGCGGAAGCCGAATTCCGAATTGGCGTTCGACTCTACTGCAGTCGAGACGAGAATTGGCCGGCCGGACCGCGGCCGTCGGGTATTCCGCGCTGCTTATCGCAACCAGCCTCGGCGGATCGCGCCCGCGTCTGGCACAACCGGCGAAAATGGCAGCCGCAAACCCGTGCCAGGTCGTCTCGCTCCGAGCAGTCAAATGATAAATGCCGGCCGCAGATCGCAAGCTCTCTGGGCGCACTTGTTCCAGGATCTCCAGTAGGGCGGTTGCGAGATCACCGGCTGCCGTTGGCGTGCCGTGTTGGTCGTCGACGACGCGAACAGGATTTTGTTTTTCTGCGAGACGCAGCATGGTCGTCAGAAAATTGCGATCATGAGCGCTGTAGAGCCAGGAGGTCCGCAACACGATCGCGTCGGCACACGCCTCGCGCACCGCGGCTTCGCCCTCGAGCTTCGAGCGTCCATAGACATTGAGCGGCTCGGCAGGATCTGCTTCGACATAGGGTGACGACCGTCGAAAACGTAATCCGTGGAAATATGGATGAGCGGAACGCCGCGTCTTTGCGCTTCGCGAGCCAGCCGTCCCGCCCCATCTCGGTTGACGGCGAATGCCCGATCGGGTTCCGATTCGGCTCGGTCCACCGCCGTATATGCCGCAGCGTTGATAATCGCGCGTGGGTTGATGGCGCGCACGACGGGCTCGATCGTGCCCCCACTCTCCAGGTCGAGTTCCGGACGCCCGATCGCGACGAGCGGCATACGGCGCTCCCTCGCCGCATCTGCAAGGCAGCGGGCCAATTGTCCGGTTTTTCCGGCAACCAGGATCGGCCTCATGGCGTTTCCGCGTTGCCCGCTACGAGCCCTAGCCGCTCGCCTCGATAGACCGTCTGGCGCAGAGGCTCCCACCAGGGCCGGTTTTGCAAATACCAACCTACGGTGCGCTCGAGGCCGGTCTGGAAGTCCATTCGCGGCTTCCAGTCGAGCTCGCTCCGGGCTTTTGTCGCATCTATTGCGTAGCGCAGATCATGGCCGGGCCGATCGGGCACGAACGTAATGAGCGAGTTCCGAGACCGCTCGATCGGAGCGGTGCGATCGAGAATGGCGCAAATCAGCTCGGCGACCTCCAAGTTCGTGCATTCACTGCCGCCGCCAAAATTATATCTCTGTCCCACTCGCCCACGCTGCAACAGTCTGATCAGGCCATCCACGAAGTCTTCAACGTAGAGCCAGTCGCGCACGTTCGAGCCGTCGCCGTACACCGGGACCGATCGGCCGTCGAACGCGTTCAAGACCGTCAGCGGAATGAGCTTTTCGGGAAACTGATACGGACCGTAGTTGTTCGAGCAATTGCAGACGATGACCGGCAGTCCATAGGTCCTGTGCCAAGCATTTGCAAGATGATCGGCTCCGGCTTTGCTTGCCGAGTACGGCGAATTTGGCTGATATGGAGTATCCTCCCGGAACCGGCCGTCCGACCCGAGCGAACCGAAGACTTCATCGGTTGACACGTGGATGAACCGAAAGCGACGCTGCCGGTCCAAGGACAGCCTCGCCCAATATTGTCTCGCGGCTTCCAGGAGCTGATATGTCCCGACCAGATTCGTCTGAATGAATGCCGCAGCATCGCCGATCGAACGATCCACGTGGCTTTCCGCGGCGAGATGCAGCACTGCATCGGGCTGATGTTCCGTGAAAATCCGCCCGATAGCGACACGATCGCAAATATCGGCCCGTTCGAAAGCGTAGCGTGGATCCTGGGCGACTGCAGCAAGCGAACCGAGATTCGCGGCGTATGTCAGCTTGTCGACATTGATGACCGAAAAGCCCTCGCCGACGCATCGGCGGCAAGTAGCCGACCCGATGAATCCCGCCCCGCCGGTTATGAGAACGCGCATCGTGCCGCACTCCTATGCGAAGTAAGCCTGCAAATCTTCAAAGTGCGGCAACCGCCGGTCCTTCTCCGAAACGATGGCCTTTTCCGGCAAGATCGGCCAGTCGATCCCGAGCGCCGGATCGTTCCAAAACAATCCGAAGTCGTGATCCGGAGCATAATAGTTGGACGCCTTGTAAAAAATCTCGGTATCCGGCTCGAGTGTGCAGAACCCGTGGGCGAAGCCGGCTGGCACCAGGATTTGATTCCATGCATCCGCGCTGATCTCGAAGGCGACGTGCGCGCCGAACGTCGTGGAATCTCGCCGAAGATCCACCGCAACGTCGAGAACGCGGCCCCTTATGACCCGTACCAGCTTGTCCTGTGCGAACGGAGGGCTTTGGAAATGTAAGCCGCGGACGGTCCCTGCCTGAGCGGAAAATGAATGGTTGTCCTGAACGAACTCGAGGTGAATTCCTTGTTCTGCGAAGGCCTTTTTGTTGTAGGTTTCGGAAAAGAATCCACGGTGATCGCCAAGCTTGCTGGTCTTGACGAGCAGCACGTCAGCAATCGCGAGAGGCTGAATTTCGATCATCGCTCGAAGCACATGCCAGGCAATTGTCGCCGACCCCTATCCCCTAGCTTCTACCAGTTGATTTTGCAATTCCACTTCGGTCCGACCAGACGACGCTCGCCGTCCGATGCGCCGGTGCTGTCCCTGGCATCGGCGGCTTCAGAGCGCTTGCTGAAAATATCGGATCGTGCGCTCGAGTCCGTGCGCGAGCTCGGTTGTCGGCTGCCATCCGAGCCGGGTCCGGGCCAAGGCTATGTCGGGCTGGCGCTGCCGCGGATCATCGGCCGGCAGCGGCTTGAACACGATCTTGCTCTTCGTGCCCGTCAACCTCGCCACCTGCTGGGCCAGCTCCAGAATCGTGAATTCCCGCGGGTTGCCGAGGTTGATCGGCCCGGTGAAATCGTCTCCCGTATCCATCAGCAGGATCAAGGCCTCGACCAGATCGTCGACATAACAGAAGCTCCGGGTCTGCTGCCCGTCGCCATAGACCGTGATGTCCTCGCCCTCGAGCGCCTGCACGATGAAGTTCGAGATGACTCGCCCATCGTGCGGATGCATGCGTGGACCATAGGTGTTGAAGATCCGCGCGACCTTGATGCGCACGGAATGCTGGCGCCAATAGTCGAAGAACAGCGTCTCGGCGCAGCGCTTGCCCTCGTCGTAGCACGACCGCATGCCCACCGGGTTGACGCGGCCCCAATAGTCCTCGGATTGCGGATGGATCTCCGGATCGCCGTAGACCTCCGACGTCGAGGCTTGCAGGATCTTGGCTTTGACGCGCTTGGCCAGCCCCAGCATGTTGATGGCGCCGTGCACGCTCGTCTTCGTCGTCTGCACCGGATCGAATTGATAGTGCACGGGAGACGCCGGACAGGCCAGATTGTAGATCTCGTCGACTTCGACATACAGCGGAAAGGTGACGTCGTGTCGCATGAGCTCGAACCGCGGGTGCTTGAGCAGGTGTTCGATGTTGGCCTTGCCGCCGGTGAAGAAATTGTCGACGCACAACACGTCGTGTCCGGCGGCAAGCAGCCGCTCGCACAGATGCGAGCCGAGAAAACCGGCTCCCCCCGTAACGAGCAATTTCTTCGCCAGCAATTTGCCGATCACGAGCGATTTCCCAGCGGCAGAACCGACACGTCAAAGCTCCGATGGCACCGCCGATCCCGAGCGCTGCGCAGTCTAATCGAGCAGGTTGAAGGAATCGCGGAAACGCGCGGCATCCTTGCCGACTTCGTCGCCTTTGTGGCCCGCATACACCACCATGTAAATCCGATCGCCGACGGCCGTGAGGTCCACGACGTGCGCCGCTTCCGCCGCGTCGGAAACGCCTTGCATCGCCGGATGACCGGCAAGCGTGGTCATTCGGGTAGAACGCAGAACCGTCTTGCTGCCTTCGGTGTAATTCTTCATGAGGCCCTGGTAGTACCCGTTGTCAGGCTTTTTGGGGCCGTTGCCCTTCGCCAGCTGGATGACGCTGACGAGATAGGCCACCGGTCCGCGCTCGATCAGGAAATTCGTTTGCGTGGCCTCGCTCTTGCCGATCCGCCGTGCCGATACGGCCGGGGTGGCCGGCAGCTCGACCGAGAACCCGTCCGCATCCGATCGAAACTCGCGCCACGCATCCTGCGCGCCGGCCGCAGCGATTTGCAGCACGGCGAAGACCGCGATCGAAACGGCAGATATGACACGCATGTTCCACCCTTGGCGCGGCATCCATCAACGAAGCCGCCCAGCTGTCTACTGACGAAGCGCTGCAGCCGCAAGATCTCGCGGGCGCGAAGCAAGCCTGCGATCGGGGAACGTTGGTGCGACCGAATAGAGAAATCGCTCGATTTTTCCCATCGGAGCTTGCCGGCTGCCGGGCTCGGGAGAGCCCCGGTCGGCATTGACGCGGGCCGCGCCAGGGCCGAAATTGGCCGCGGTCCAGCCCCAGGAGGAGAGCGGCGATGCGGCTAGAATCGTACCAGGCCGAGGGCGGCGATATCAGCGCGGCGCGATGGCAGGCGCGGGTCGACCTCGCCGCGGCCCACCGGCTTGCGGTGATGCACTCCCTCCACGAGGGGATCTTCAATCATCTGACGTTGCGGGTTCCCGGCAGCGACGGCTACTACCAGATTCCATTCGGGCTGCACTGGTCCGAGGCGACGGCGAGCTGCTTCATGGAGGTCGGCTACGATGGCAAGCTGCGCGCCGGCCAGGGCGAGATCGAGCGGCTCGAAGACCCGCAGATCCTGCCGATCGGCCAGACCGAGATGGGAGTATCGATCCACACCGCCTATGACGAATGCTACGACGGTCCGGCGTTCGATCCGGCCGAGGGCGAGCGGCTGGCGCGGGCAATCGGGGAAAAGACCGTGCTGATGATGGCGAACCATGGCGTGGCGACAGTCGGCAACACCGTCGCCGAGGCGTATGATCTGCTCTATTACCTCGAGCGCGCGGCGCAAGTGCAGCTCTATGCGATGTGGACCGGGCGTCCGCTCAAGCCTATGTCGCAGAAGGCGATCGACGCGGCGACGGCGGAATTCCGCGACCAGCACGGCTACGGCGGCAAGAAGCCGGCGATCTGGCACTTCGAGGCGCTCAAGCGCATCCTTGATCGCAAGGAGCCCGACTACAAGAATTGAGCGTACGCCGTACGTAGCCCGTAGAGCTGCCGGACCACGATATGCAGCGGCCTGACGGCCACGACAAAGCCCGATCTCCACATTCTTGCGGCCCGATCCTGCACGGTCTTTCTGGCCCGTCGCTCTGCTCGGCCGCGAGCTGCGCTTGGAAGCGACGACATCGAATTGCACCGCGCATCGCGGGCCTGAGTTTGTCCGGCCAAACATCGAATGTCTCGGCAAGCAACGTCGCCGGTGCACAGCCGCAATCAGGACTCGCGCGAGTCACATTCCTGCCGGCCCGACGGTCGACGATGGCGAATCGGCAGTCAGGGGGCAAGCTGACGTTGATGCCCCGAAGAGGAGCGCCTCATGAGGGCAGTCGGACATCGCTCGCTCACAGGTGGTCCGATGACAAGCAGTGTATCCGAAGCCAGTCCGGTCCGGCCGGCGCTCAAACCGGCCATGCCGGCTGGTGCGGCCGCAGGCCAGAAAGTTCAAACGGATCGCCGCAGCCGTGCGGCCGGACCTGCGGGAACGATCTATTACGGCACGATCGAATATCGCAAAGTTTTGTTGAACGTTTTTCGCACGCCGCAAGGCTGGCGGGTCGCGGTTACGAAAACCGCCTACCCGTTCGGGGAGCTCCATGCAACGGCGGATGAGACCCTCGATGCCGCCATCGAACAGGCGAAAGGCTGGGCGGATGGGTCCGAGGTTCGCGACCGGACGTGCAGGTAGAGCGCTTGACGGTCTGCCGAGGCCCAGCCTTGCATGCCGCGAATCAATGCGGCTTGGGGCCTTGGCGGCGCTCGACGTAGCGTTCCATCTCTTCGGCCGATTGCGCGAGGACCGACCACGTCTCGGCCATGCTGAGCAATAAGGACCTGTGGTGGGAATCCCGCGCATCCTGCGCGAGAAGCATGCACTCGCGCGCGCGGCTTCGAAAGGTCTCGGGACTCATACGCATTCCTCCGGACCGCGAAAAGCTCGCCGAGCTTTACGGCAGAACTCCGTCGCGATTTCGGCAAGCTTCGGGCTTTCCTCAAGGACCGATCGAGCTGCGGTCGGCCGGCTGTCCGCGACCTCGCGCCGCAGAATTCAAGACTTTGCGGCCGATGATCGTTAGATGCCAAGCCCTGACGCCAGGAAATTTGTCGAGGCATCTCCACTCGACCCAACCGCGGACTTGGCAAGCCCGTTTGGTGGATTTGCGCACCGCCGCAGTCTGCGCGTTGTCCCGCGGGCCGAGATCCCGCAGCGTCTCCAGAAATTTGCGCTGATCCCCCGAGGGACGCTCCCGCGGCATCCGTCGCTTCGCGTATCCGACCATTCTCCGCCCCTCCCCTCCCTGAGTTCCCGGCTCAGCGGACACGCGAGCAATTTACATCAAGGTCACCGCAGATGAGTCACCGTGATCGGTCGAAACGGAATGCTTCGTAGCGCTAACGAATCCTCCTGATCACCGGCACCATTCTCGGATCGTACTCGAACTCGGCAACCGACTCCTTTGCGTCCCGGGCGCTCGCTCGAATGCAAAATCTCTGCGTTCTTCTCCAAGCAGTCTCCCGACAGTCGACCTCGCCGATCTTGTTGCCGAAGCCGAACAATTCCACCCATTCCGTCGCCCCTGGCTCGAGATCGGTCTCCGGCAGCAGAGTTGCATCTTCGCCGAGGTGCGATGTCCAGAACGCCGACCGAACGAATTCTCCTCCCTGCGCTATGACGAAGACGTCGTGAAGCGTTCTGTCGCTCGAGTTGTTCCTGATGGCGACGGCGTGATATTCCCCGCCATCGATACCCGTCGGTCCGACGTCGATTTTTCTGCGAACGAACCTCGGATCGGAATTATCATATGCGATTTCGAGCGCCGGCACCTTCCACCGGCGAACGATCGCAGGCCAAGCATGTGTCACGAGCAGGAACGAGCCGGCAAATACGATTAAAGTCCATCCAAGATTTGGATGGACCGATATCCAGCGCTCCATAACGTCCTGAGAGCGCAACAATTGATCCAGCAACTCCGCGGCCGACTCCGATTGCAGGTGCACCAGCGCCAAGACCGCGGCTATGCCGTTGAGGATCCACTTGCCGAAGGCCCATGCCAGCCCCGCAAGCAAGATGATCATGAACGAGATCGACTGTAACGCACGCATTGCTCGCAAAGCCCCGCCGGACCCCCGCCCGGCGGGTCCTCTCGCGTCGGTACATCAGATTAGAAACCCCAACGCGAGCACGGCAATCAGGCCGACGCTCGCGAACAGCATCACCACTTCGCTCAGGTCCAGCGATACAAGTGGATTACGTACCCCCATGGTGGTCCACCTCTTGCAGGACTCCCCCTGCGAATCGCATTTTTGTTAGCTGATTTGCCGGAAATATGACCCGGCCTGGACCTGATTGCGGCACCCCCGCGAGCCAAGTTCGCGCCGAGGCGCACGGAAGAAGAAAAACGCGGCTCGCTTGCTTGCTCGAGCTCGCGGCTGATGCGCGCCAAACTTTTCCGCACCAAATTTCGCATGGCTCGAGACCGCCGATAGGCGCGTGAGAGCAGGTTGAGCACATGTGCTGGCGCCCCGCGCGAAGAAACTGGAGCATGTCCGCGCTCCGGCTGCCGGTTCCATTCTCTCCACAGTTTCAGCGAGATCGGCCGAGACGAGTCCAGAATTGGCCGTCATGCCGTCGCAATTCGTGCGTCCAATTTCACCATTGGATTCGCTGGCTTTCATCTTTGTTGGCGTTCGCCAGCAACAAGTCCGGCTCTCAATCCGATCCGCGCTGCGCGGACGTGTCGACGACGGTGGTCTTTGGGCTCGGCGGCGCGCCGAGGCGCTCCCGACGAAGGAGCCGACCACACGGACTATCGCCGGCATGCGCCCGCATCAGACATGGGGAATGGGCATGAGCTTCGCAGCAACTGAAAAGCCCGCGACCGACCCGCCGGCAGCCATCGCGCGCGACGAGGAATTCGCCCGCGCCCGCAGTCGGGAGATTCCTGTCGATCGACGGGCTGTGCCCGACGCCGGTCACGCCGCAGTTTACGCGCGTATCAGCTCGGTGATCGGGCGTATCGGCCTGCAATCGACCAACGAGATCGATCGGCTCGTCTCGGAGTTGCAAAGCCTGCAGCAATTTCTGGAGGCGGAGAGCCAGCGAGTGCAGCGCGAGATCAGCGCCTATATGCACTTGACCCAGGCCGCGGCCAAATCCAGCAGCATCGTCATCGAAAGCATGGGCCATTGGAGAAACGGTGCGGACAGGCATCCACGGCGGCCCGAGTGATGGCGCCTGTCCGATTTCTCTCGCGGTCGGCAGATGAGACCCGCATACGGCGGAAAGGGAATGCCTGTATGTTCGCCATCGCACTCGACCGGACGCGAGGACCGGCATGAGGAGACGTTCGGCGGAGGATATCGTCGCGAAGCTGCGCCAGGCTGACTTCTTCATGGCGCAGGGCCGCGCCGGGACCGAAGTGGCCCAGGCTC
>WNGQ01005457.1_pt1 | contig 12444 bp, 10 predicted proteins | sample 5407661 | NCBI WGS metagenome assembly WNGQ01 (sample SAMN13153382, study PRJNA577476) | soil metagenome | isolation source: 60 cm soil or saprolite under Garry oak tree replicate 2 | place: USA:California | collected 2016-06-15
CTATGCGTCGAAGCCGGCCTATGACGATCTGATCCAGGGCGCGTCGGGAGTAGCGACCTTGCTGGCCGCGTCCGGCGACGGCACGCCGCGCTATGTGCCCATCACCATGGCCGATCGCGTCGTGGGGCTGATGGCCGTCAACGCCATCCTTGGTGGACTGATGCACCAGCAGCGCACAGGAACAGGTCAGCGCATCGACGTGCCGATGTTCGAATCGATGGCCGAGTTCGTCCTGATCGATCATCTGGGCGGACTGACGTACGATCCGCCGCTCGATCACGGCGGCTATGCGCGGCTCTTGTCGCGCTACCGGCGGCCATACCAGACCAGCGACGGTTACATCTGCGCCCTGATCTACAACGACAAGCAGTGGCGCAGTTTCTTCGATGCGATCGGCCGGCCGGAGCTGCTCGCGGAACCGCGCTTTGCCAGCCACGCCGCGCGGCACAAGCATATCGACGATATCTATCAGGAGGTCGGCCGCATCTTCCTCACCCGCACCACCGCCGAATGGCGCGAGCTCCTGGAGCGCGCCGACATCCCTGTCATGCCGATGCATACGCTGGAGACGATCCTCGACGACCCGCACCTCAATGCGGTGGGCTTCTTCAAGACCCTCGAACATCCCGTCGAGGGACGCATCCGGCAGATGCAGGTGCCCTCGAGCTGGAGCGCGAGCCAGCCCGAGCCCGGCGGCCCCGCGCCCACGCTCGGCGAACACGGGCGCGACATCCTGAGCGAGGCCGGCTTCACCCAGGACGAGATCGAACGGCTCGGCGAGCAGAAGGCCGTTCGGCTGCCCGCGTCGCCGCGGGACGGCACCGGAATGCGATAGTGCCAAAAGAAGGAGGAAACCCATGGCTGGACTTTATTACGAGGATTTCCAGGTCGGACAGGAGTTCAGGCATGCGCTGACCCGCACCGTCACCGAAATGGACAACACGATGTTCAGCCTGCTGACGCTCAATCCGCAGCCGCTGCATATCGACGCGCATTTCGCGGCCTCGACCGAATTCGGCCAGCGCATCTTCAACAGCCTCTATACGCTCGGCATCATGATCGGAATGACGGTCTATGACACCACGATGGGCACCACGGTCGCCAATCTCGGCATGACGGACGTGGTGTTTCCGAAGCCGGTGTTTCATGGCGACACGTTGCACGCCACGACCAAGGTGCTTTCGCTGCGGGAGTCGAAGTCCCGCCCGAAGGCGGGGATCGTGGAGTTCGAACACCAGGCGCTCAACCAGAACGACCAAGTGGTCGGACGCTGCCGCCGTACCGCGCTGATGCACCGGAGGCCCGCCTGATGCGCTCGATGCTGTTCGTTCCGGGCGATGCCCCGCGCAAGTTCGAAAAGGCCTCCGAAGGCAAGGCCAGCGCGCTGGTGCTCGACCTCGAGGATTCGGTGGTGGCCGACAAGAAGGACGACGCGCGCAAGCTGACGCGGACCATGCTCGGCGGACGCCGCGATCAGCAGCAGCTCTATGTCCGGGTCAATGCGTTCGAAACCGGCCTGACGCTTGCGGATCTCGCCGCGGTGATGCCGGCAAGACCGGATGGCATCGTGCTGCCGAAATCGCGCGGCGGCGAGGATGTCCGCACGCTGTCGCTGTGGCTTGACGCGTTCGAGGCGGCGGCCGGCTCGAAGCACGGCTCGACGCGGATCGTCGTGGTCGCGACCGAGACCGCGGAGGCAATGTTCGGGCTCGGCACCTACAAGGATTCCTCGCCCCGGCTCGCCGGCCTGATGTGGGGCGCGGAGGATCTTGCCGCCGCACTCGGCGCCACGGAAAACAGCAGCGGCGGCGTACATCATACGCCCTATCGGCTGGCGCGGGATCTCTGCCTGATCGGCGCCGCGGCGGCCGAAGTCGCGGCGATCGACACCGTCTATACCGACATCGACAATCTCGCCGGCCTCGAACAGGTCACGCGCGCGGCGCGGCGCGACGGCTTTTCCGCCAAGGCCCTGATCCATCCCAAGCATGTCGATATCGTCAATGCGGCCTTCGAGCCGACGGACGCCGAGCGCGCATGGGCGGAAAAGGTCGTCGCCGCCTTCGCCGACAATCCCGATCTCGGCACGCTCCGGCTCGACGGCAAGATGATCGACCGGCCGCATTTGCGGGCCGCCCGGAAGGTGCTTGGCCTCTGATGCCTTCCACGGCCTGTGCGACGATATTCCGGCCGCCGGAAGGCTCGCGGCGACACGATCATCCGGCGTTGTCCTCCGAGGTCCGGTCCTATGGACAACGGGAAAGAACACGCGTAGCCAAGACCCCGATGACGCCCAGTTCGACCCGAGATGATTCAATGATGCCGCGGGTAAAGTTCGCATCGCGCGCCAACGGGAGTTCAACCGGTGGCTGACCAGCGGCCCCCTGATCATCGGTCTTTGGCCTCGATCGAGGCCGTCGAAAGCGGCCTTGCCTCGCAAGGCTACATCGCGAGCCGGCAGATCGCGACCGCGGTCTACCTCGCGCAAGCGATCGAGAAGCCGATCCTGGTTGAGGGTCCCGCGGGCGTCGGCAAGACCGAGCTGGCACGCGCGATCGCCGGCTGGCGCGGGCTCAAGATGATCCGCCTGCAATGCTACGAGGGCCTCGACGAGGCCAAGGCGCTCTACGAGTGGAAGTACGCCAAACAGCTTCTCTATACGCAGATCCTGAAGGACAAGCTAGGCGAAGTGCTCGGCGGCGCCGCGACGCTGCATGCGGCGCTCGAACAGCTGCACGATTTCGGCGACGTGTTCTTCTCCAAGGAATTCGTCGAGCCGCGGCCCCTGCTGCAGGCGCTGGAACAGCCCGAAGGCTGCGTGCTGCTGATCGACGAAATCGACAAGTCGGACGCGGAATTCGAATCCCTCCTGCTGGAAATTCTCTCCGATTTCCAGGTCAGCATCCCCGAGCTTGGCACCGTCTCCGCGCTCGTGCCGCCGACCGTGATCCTGACCTCCAACAGCGAGCGCAATCTCGGCGACGCGCTGAAGCGGCGCTGCCTGCATCTTCACATCGGCTTTCCCGAACAGAAGCTCGAGGAGCGCATCGTCGAGAGCCGCGTCCCGGGGATCTCGCAAACGCTGCGCAAGCAGCTGGTCGGCTTCATCCACGACATCCGCACGCTGGATCTGAAGAAGCAGCCCTCCGTGAGCGAGACCATCGACTGGGCACGGGTCCTGGTGCTGCTGCAGGCCGCCGAACTCGGCCACGACGTCGTCAGGGACACCCTCAACGTGCTGCTGAAATACGAATCCGACGTCGAGGCGACCTTGCCGCACGTCTCGACATTCGTCGCCAAGGCCATGCGCCAGAACGCATTCGGCTAACTCCTTCGAGGGTCTCGCCCATGCAGGAGAACCTCCATCGTTTCTTCCGTGCCGCGCGCGGCGCCGGCGTGCGCATCTCGCCGGCCGAGAGCATCGATGCCATGCGGGCGGTGGCGAGCGTCGGGATCGCCGACCGCGGTCTCCTGCGCGATACGTTCCTGCTGACGCTGGCCAAGAGCGAGGACGAAAAGCGCGCGCTCGGCGATTGCTTCGACCTGTTCTTCGCTCCCCCTGAACCTCTGCAGGCCGCGAACGCAAGCAACAAAGGCACCGACGAAGCCCCATCGCACGACGCCGGCAATACTGAAGCAGCCGGAGGCCAGTCGAGCGACAGCCTCGGTCCGCTCGCGCAGATGCTGCTGAACCCGGACCCTTCGGAGATTGCGGCCGCGATCGCCGCCGCCGCGAGCGCCGCCTTGCTGTCCGAGATCCGCTATTTCACCCAGCGCGGCCTGTTCTCGAGCCGCATTCTCGATCTCATGGGCATTGCGCGGCTGCGCGACGATCTCGACGAGTTGACCGCGCGCAATCCGGCGTTGGCGGAGCGGCTGGCGGCGGCGACCGATGCGTTGCGCGACAATGTTCGCGATGCCGTGTCGCAGGCGCTGCTGCTGTTCGGACGCGAGGAAGCCGAGAACCTGCGCAACGAGATCCTGCGCAACGCGCCGCTCGCCCGCATCGAACCGCGCCAGATCGAACAGATGCGCGCCCTGATCCGCCAGATCGCGCGCCGGCTGCGCGAGCGCTACAGCAAGCCGCGCAAGCGCCAGCGCCGCGGCCATCTCGATGTCCGCCGCACCATCCGCAAAAATGCGGCATGGGGCGGCGTGCCCTTCCTGACGGCCTGGAAGCGCCGTCACCGCGACAAGCCCAGGATCGTTGCGCTGTGCGACGTGTCGGGCTCGGTCGCGCGGGTGTCGGATTTCTTCCTGCTCCTGATCCACAGCCTGCACGAGGTCGTTTCCGATGTGCGCTCCTTCGCCTTTTCGGGCCATCTGATCGAGGTCAGCGAGATCCTCGAGACGAACGATCCGGAAGAGGCGATGAAGCAGATCATGTCGAAGGTCGGGTTCGGATCATCAGACTATGGCCGCTCCCTGGTCGATTTCGAACGGCAATGGATGGATAGCGTGACGCCGCAGACCACGGTGATCGTGCTCGGCGACGCGCGCAGCAACAACCTCGATCCACGCGCCGATATTCTCCGGCGCATCTCGGAACGCTGCAAACGGCTGGTCTGGCTCAATCCGGAAGGACGCATCAGCTGGGGTTTCGGCGACTCCGAAATGCCGCGCTACCAGACCTTCTGCACCCTGACCCGTCAGTGCGCCACCGCCCAGCAGTTGGAGCGCGCGGTGGCGGATATTGTCGCGGTGTATCAATAGCGGCCAGCCAGCCGAGCTTCTGGAGATATTGGTCGGAGGTGTTTGGCTAGTCCGCTCGAACGCAAAATATCGAAAACAACCCCATGCAAAGTAGCCTTGCGGTGGCTGCCATGTGCGATCCCGCGAAGACATTTGACACGTCGGGCAAATCACCTGCAATATTCCACCATCGCGTCATCGACAATTCGCCTTTCAATTGTTCCGTCTCTTGAACGAGCGTTGCCTTAGTGCCGTCGCGCGCAGCGGCGGTCAAGGATGGCCCTCTTCGGGCCACCGCGTCACCGGTTCTTGATTTCTGCACTGGATTGCGCAAGCCTCCAAGAGGACAAGGGTGGCAATTCACATGCATGCATGGGCACGAGCAATCTTGATGGTGTCGCCGCGTCCGTTCGCCGTGCTATTGGAGCAGGTCTGGGCGGTCCTGGGCTCTAAAAGACATCGACGATATATGAACATTTGGCTCGATTTGGCATCAGGCGCGGGTCAAAGTGATGGCGAACCGCCGTTATCGCCGGCGCTCTTTCTGGCTACGATCCAAGGCATGTACTCCGTCACCGCTATTGGCCGGCCAGCTGTCGCAAAGACTGCCATGATCGAGCTTTCGGCATGTGTTTAGAACGCAAAGCGCGGGTGCGCCGGACCACGCCGCCACCTGAAAGCGTCGTTGCAGGCTGGTACGAGAACGCCAGCCTACTCGATAGCTACAGCATCGATTTGAATTCATCGAAACAGTACAGCATGCGCGTGCTGGCGACCCGGACAGTCGGCGATCCGCCCGCGTGGATCAAGGCGTTGCTTGCGGTGCGCGACGCCATGGTGACGCCCTTTGGCGTCAAAACCTCCGGCGAGGTCCGAGCGTCCAGGGCCGACAACGAACGCGTGGACTTTTTCCCGGTGCAATGGGAAAGCAACGACGAGATTGTGCTGGGTGAGGATGATCGACACCTGGACTTCCGATTATCGCTGCTCCGTCGCAATTCTCCAACCGGCACGCAGCTCATCGCGACAACCGTCGTGCACTCCCACAATGCCTTCGGCCTCACCTATCTCAACGTGATCAGGCCCTTTCATCACCTCGTGGTCAGGACCAGCCTGGCACACTTTGCACGAGCACAAGGTCAGGTGGCCACATAAATCTTGATTATCCCAAATGATAAACCTCCGGCTATGCCGGAGGACCCCTGATGTTTTTGAAACTCCTCGCGTCGCGGTCAGAGAGCTAGCGAGCCGACCCGCGCCCGGACTCCATACCCGGATCGACACTCATAACCTTTGCGCCGTCAGCACGCCGCGCGCCATTCGCCCAGGGAACTTCGGATGGGTTTGCCAAGCCGTGGTTATCGACAGAGTGTCGCCGTCAACATTGAAGAATCGAAGTTGCTCAGAGCCGACCCAAGCCGGATGCCACGCTGCGTCTACCTTTACGACGAGCCTGACCTCATCCTCGATACGGTACGAGCCAGAGTAGGCCATCATCGTTTCGAAGAGCGCTGCGGCGTCTTTGTCGGTGCGCTCTCTGGATGTGAGGATCGACATCATCCGGTCATCGGTGATTACCATGTGGCCGAGAGGGTCGACGCCGTAAGTGTCCACGCACTCGCCGGTATCCTCCAATTCGACATGAAAAGACGTAATATTCCACCATCCCAGCAATGCGCCGCGCGCCAATGCCGAAGCCGACATGACATATCTCCTCTCTCGCACCGGACATTATCCGATATCCGTGGGGTCGATGTTGCACAGTGGGGCGTCAGTTCGCAAGGCAATGAAGCCACTTCGCTAAAATCCGAGAATTTCCGGCTAAAAACGCTTCGTCAAAATTCTCAATTTTCGGTCAGGCTGTTAGTGCCGTCGCGTGCAGCGGCGGTCAAGGATGGCCCGTCTTCGGGCCACCGCGTCAGTCGCGCGCCCGCTCACAGCTTGCTGACATGCAGCGGTGGAACACGGCGGGCCCACGGCATCGCCTGCTCCAGCTGGGCGGCGAGTTGCAGCACGAGGTGATCCATCGACGGCGAGGCCGCGACCTGCACGCCGATCGGCAAGCCGTTCGAATGCTGGGCCAGCGGCAGCGACATCGCGGGCGTCCCCATCACATTATGCGGCAGCGTGTACTGCACCGGCAGCGCGAAGATGCCTTGCGCAAAACTGTCGAAATCCACGCCCTCGACCGACAGGTTGACGGTGCCCCAGGGCGGTGCCGTGGTCGCGGTGGTCGGCGACAGCCAGATGTCGTATTGGGTCCAGAACTGGCCGAGGCTGCGGCGCATGACGTTGGCCTTGCTCCAGGCCGCCATGAAGCGCGAGGGCGTGATCTCGCGGGCGCGCTGGTAGATCGACCAGATGATCGGCTCGAGATTGTCGGGGCCCGGCTTTCGCCCGGTCTTCTGTCCGTAATAGTTCAATCGGCTGTCGAAATCGAAGAAGAAGAGATCGCGGACCGTCGTGAGCAGATCGACGCCGCCGAGGCTCGCGCTCGCATGTTCAACGCGATGTCCCAAGCCGGCAAGCGCCTTGCCGGCTTTCTCGACGGCCTTGCGTACCTCGGGGTCGACCTTCACGCCCACCAGCTCGTCGAGCACGATGCCGATGCGCAATTTCCTCGGCTTGCGCTTGATCAGCGCGGCGTAAGGCTGATCGGGCTTGGGGATCACGAACGGATCGCCCGCCACCGGAATCGCGAGGCAGTCGAGCATGCCTGCGGAATCCCGCACCGTGCGCGCCTGGATGTGATTGGACGAATAGCCAAAACCGCCCTCATCGACCGTCGGGCCGACCGAGACGCGCATGCGCGACGGCTTGAAGCCGACGCCGCCACAATAGCTCGCGGGGATCCGGATCGAGCCGCCGATGTCGGAGCCGTGCGCGATCGGCACCATGCCGGAGGTCACCGCCGTCTGCGCGCCGCCGGAGGAGCCGCCGGTCGAATAGCCTTGCTTCCACGGATTGGATGCGTTGCCATACAACAGGCCCTCGGTCGTTCCGGCCATCGAAAATTCCGGCGCCGCCGAGCGGCCGAGAATGTTCACGCCCGCCTTGCGCAAGAGAACGACGAGATTGCTGTCGACCTCGCCGACCATCCCTTCGCAAAGCCGCGAGCCGAACTCGATACGCCGGCCCTTCTCGTGGCCGAACACGTCCTTCATCAGGAGCGGGACGCCGCGGAACGGGCCGTTGCCCAGCGTCTTTTCGTCAAACCCCTCGATACGGTCGTCATAGGTCTCAATGACCCCATTGAGCTCCGGATTGGCCTTGGCGATCGCCTGGGCCGCGGTCAATGCCAGTTCTTTCGGCGTGACCTCCTTTTTCCGAACCAGCTCGGCAAGGCCGGTCGCGTCATATTTCGCGTATTCGCGGATGTTCATGGGCGCGTCCTCCGGCCTTTATCGTTTTCTTGTCGTGTTCTCTTGATGTCGATCGGTCAGCGACCGAATTCCTGATGGCGGCCCGGCGCGGCCTCGAACAGCGCCCTGGTGTAGGGATGTTGCGGGTTGGCGAAGACATCCGCCGTCGCCCCCTGCTCCACGATGACGCCCCGCTGCATCACCGCAAGCCGATCGCAGACCTGCGCGGCAATCCGCAAATCATGCGTGATGAACAGTACGGCAAGATCGAACTTCTTGCGCACCTCGTCGAGCAATTTGAGCACCTGCGCCTGCACCGAGACGTCGAGCGCCGAAACCGGCTCGTCGCCGATCAAGAGCACCGGCTCCATCGCCAGCGCGCGGGCGATGCAGATCCGCTGCCGCTGCCCGCCGGAGAACTGGTGCGGATAACGCTCCAGTGCGTCCGGTGACAGATGCACCGTCGTCATCAACTGCCGGGCGCGCTTGAGCGCATCATCGCGCGACAGGCCATAATTCATCGGTCCCTCGATGATCGCCTCGCCCACCGTCCGCCGCGGATTGAGCGAGCGGTAAGGATCCTGGAACACGATCTGAACGCGGCGGCGCAGCGGCCGCACCTGGGATTCGGAGAGCGCGGCGATGTCCCTGCCCTCGACCGCGATGGTTCCGGCGGTGGGGTCGACGAGGCGGGCGACACAGCGCGCCACGGTCGACTTGCCGGAGCCGGATTCGCCGACGATGCCGAGCGTCTCGCCGCGCCGCACCTCGAGCGTCACGTCGTTGACGGCATTGGTGACACGCGCCCTCGGTTGCCAGAAGGTGCGTTTGCCATAGGTCTTGAACAGGTTTCGCGCTTCCAGCGTCATCGCACCCGTCGCGGGCGTGCGCTTCGGCGGCGTCATGCTGGGCACCGATGCCATCAGCATCTTGGTGTAGGGCTCGCGCGGGCGGCGCAGCACCTCCTCGCGCGGCCCCTGCTCGACGACGCGGCCGAGCTGCATCACCACGACGCGATCGGCGATATCGGAGACCACGCCGAAATCGTGCGTGATGAAGAGCACGCCAGTCTTCTTGCGCTCCTGCATCTCTCGGATCAGGCTCAGGATCTGCGCCTGCGTGGTGACATCGAGCGCGGTTGTCGGCTCGTCCGCGATCAGGAGCGCGGGGTCGAGCACCAGCGCAGCGGCGATCATGATGCGCTGGCGCTGCCCGCCGGACAGCTGATGCGGATAGGCGTCGATCATGTGCTCGGGATCGGGCAGATGCACCGCGCGCATGATCTCGAGCACCCGCTCGCGGCGGCCACGCGCATCGAGATCGGTATGGACTTCCAGGACTTCGGCGATCTGGCTGCCGACCCGCTCCACCGGATTGAGCGCCGTCATCGGCTCCTGGAACACCATCGACATGCGCTGCCCGCGGATCGCGCGCAGCTCGGCGTCGCCCTTGCCGATCAGTTCCTCGCCCTGGAGCCGGATCGAGCCGCTCTCGACCGACATCAGACCTTTGGGCAATAGGCCCATGACGGACTGTGCGGTGACCGATTTGCCGGAACCGGATTCGCCGACGACGCAGACGATCTCGTTGGCGCCGACCGAAAGCTCGATGCCCTTCACCGCATGCGCGCGGTCGCCGCCGCCGTGAATCGCCACGGAAAGATTGGAAATTTCCAGGACCGGCGTGCTCATACTTACACGCGCTTGGCCATCTTGGGATCGAGCGTGTCGCGCAGGCCGTCGCCCAGCACATTCACGGCGAGGATGGTCGCGGCCAGCATGATGCCGGGATAGATGATGTTGTGCGGATAGAGGCTGAAGACCTGCCGGCCTTCCGCCATGATGTTTCCCCAGGTCGGCACCTCCGGCGGCACGCCGATGCCGAGGAACGACAGGATCGCTTCCACCAGGATCGCGGACGCGCAGGTGAAGGTGCCCTGGACGATCAACGGCGCGATGGTGTTGGGCAGGACGTGGCGCCACAGCAGCTTGGCCGTGGGCGTGCCGAGCGTCACGGCGGCCTCGACATAGGGCTCCTCGCGCACGCCAAGCACGATCGATCGCACCAGGCGGACCACGCGCGGGATCTCCGGCACCGCGATGGCCGCGATCACCGCGAAGACGCCGGCACGGAACAACGACACCATGGCGATCGCCAGCAGAATCGCCGGTATCGCCATCAGCCCGTCCATGATCCGCATGATCACGGCATCGAGCCAGCGGAAGAACCCGGCCATCAGCCCGATGAACAATCCGGCCACGATGCTGATGACGGCAACGACGACGCCGACCAGGAGCGAGATGCGCGCGCCGTAGATCACGCGGCTATAGATGTCACGGCCGAGACTGTCGGTGCCGAATCGCGCGACCATCTTGATGCGCTCGCCGCTGTCCGTGCGCATGGTGAATTCGGCGCCCGGAACGCGATTGCGCGCCGCCGGATTGATCGCCGTTGGATCGATGGTTCCGAGCCACGGCGCCAACAGCCCGATCAAGACGACCACGACCATCACCAGCCCGCCCACGACCACGCCAGGGTGTCTCAGGGCCCTCACCGATGCGCCCGGCCTGGCGGCGGTGACCGCAACTGCAGGACCGCTGGTCGCGAGATCAGCCATCAGTAGCGGATCCTGGGATCGAGCAGCGTGTAGATCAGGTCGACGGCGAGATTGATCATGACATAGACGAAGGAGAACAGCAGAATCACGGCCTGGATGGTCGGGTAGTCGCGGGCCAGCACGGCATCGACGGTGAGCCGGCCAAGACCGGGAATGGTGTAGAGGCTTTCGGTCACCACCACGCCGCCGATCAATAATGCAATTCCAAGGCCAATCACGGTGACGATCGGCACGGCTGCATTGCGCAGCGCATGGCGGAACAGCACTTTGCGTTCGATCTGCCCTTTGGCGCGCGCGGTGCGGATATAGTCTTCCGACAAGACCTCGAGCACGCTTGCCCGCGTCATGCGCGCGATCAACGCGATATAGATCACCGAGAGCGTCAGTGCGGGCAGGATCAGCCGCTCGGCCCAGCCCAGAATGCCGTCGCCGATGTGTTGATAGCCCTGCACCGGCAGCCAGTTGAGCCAGATCGCGAACACGTAGATCAGGAGGTAGCCGATCACGAACACCGGCAGCGAAAAACCCATCACCGAGAAGCCCATCACCAGCCGGTCGATCCAGGTGCCCTGGCGGTGGGCGGCCAGCACCCCGAGCGGCACGGCGACGACCACTGCGATCAGAATCGTGAAGAAGGCCAGCGAGAGCGTCGGCTCGATCCGCTCACCGACCAGCGCGGCGACGGTCTTCTTGAAGAAGAAGCTTTCGCCGAGATCGCCGCGCAAGACCTTGCCGATCCAGATGACGAATTGCTCCAGCATCGGCTGATCGAGGCCGAGCTGCCGGCGAATCTGGGCCACCTGTTCGGCATTGGCATTGTCGCCGGCGATGATTGCCGCGGGATCGGACGGCGTCAGCCGCAGCATCAGGAATATGAAGATGGCGACGACCAGCATGACCGGGATGGTCTGCAGCAGGCGTCTGAGGATGTATCCGAGCATGTTCACGGGAAGGGCCCTGCTTGAACCCCGGACGGGCGGCGCCCGTCCGGGGCATTGTCACGAGCCTATTTGGTAATCTCGATGTTCCAGAACACCGGAACCGACGAGATCAGAAAGCCCTTCAGATTCTTGCGCATCGCCGCCGGCTGCAAATATTCACCGATCGGAATTTCCTGGGTCATCTCCATGTTGCGCATCTGGACTGCCTCGGCGATCGCCTTCTGCTTGGCCGGATCCGCCTCGCGGGCGAAATCGTCGCGCAGCTTCTCCATGGTCTCGTCGCAGGGCCAGCCGAACAAGGCCTTGTCGCAGGCGGAATTGAGATAGGCGGTGGAGACCGGGTTGGCCACGTCGGCGCCGACCCAGGCGGTCAGAAAGGCGTTCCAGCCGCCGGCGTTCGGAGGATCCTTCTTGGTTCGCCGCGCCACCAGCGTCTGCCAGTCCATCGACTGCATGTCGACCTTGAAGCCCGCCTTCTCCATCAACGATTTCGCGACCGGCGCCAGATTGGTCAGCACCTTCAGATCGGTCGAATGCATCAGCACGACCGGCGTGCCGTCATAGCCGGCGTCCTTCAGGAGCTCCTGGGCCTTCTTCATGTTGGACGTCAGCACGTCGTCCGTGCCCTTGGTCGATCCGAATGTGGTACCGCAAATGAACAGCGCCTTGCATTCCTTGATGTAGGCGGGGTCACCAATGGTCGCCATCAGGAAATCTTCCTGGTTGAAGGCATACCAGAGCGCCTGCCTGATCTTGGGATTGTCGAACGGCTTCTGCAGGTGGTTGGGCCGGAAGACGAACTGGGCCTTCAACAGCGGCGATTCCACGATCG
>WNGQ01012975.1_pt1 | contig 12439 bp, 10 predicted proteins | sample 5407661 | NCBI WGS metagenome assembly WNGQ01 (sample SAMN13153382, study PRJNA577476) | soil metagenome | isolation source: 60 cm soil or saprolite under Garry oak tree replicate 2 | place: USA:California | collected 2016-06-15
TCCGCGAGGTGATCGTTTCCGGTGGGGATGGAACGATCAATGAAGTACTTCAAGGGATGATTGGCACGGACGCGCGCCTGGCGATTTTGCCGCAGGGCACGGCAAATGTGCTGGCACGGGAACTCAAGTTACCTTTGAATAGCAAGCAAGCTCTGGAAGTGATCGCTCGCGGCCGCACGAGAAAGATCCATGTGGGCCGGGCCATCGATGAGGCGTCGGGCGCAAAACGCTACTTCTTTCTAATGGCCGGCATAGGTCTGGATGCTTCGGTAGTGCAGCGTGTGCATCCCGGACTGAAAAAGCGATTCGGCAAAGCCGCTTTCTGGTATTCCGGTCTGAGCCATCTGGCCGGCTGGGAACCGATACCGTTTCAGATTGAAATCAATGGAAAGACTTATGTCGCGACTTTTGCGACGATAGGAAAAGCAGCAAGTTACGGTGGCGAGCTTTCGCTGACTCCACGCGCGAGACTGGACCAACCGGAATTTGAGATCTGTCTCGTCGAATCACGCAGCAGACTTCGTTACCTACGCCTGCTGGCGTATGCAATGCGGGGAGGCGCGCCGGAGGACCAGCGCGGCATTCGTTTTCTTCGGGCCACACGCGCGCAAGCGCTGGGAACTACGGCAGTACAAGTTGACGGCGAGTTAATCGGAAAGCTGCCGATGACATTCGAGATTGCGCCGCATTCGATCGAAGTAATCGTTCCATAACGAAACAACCATCGTTTAGAGGCGGGCGTTGCCCGCCGAACCCAACGCCGATTCAAGCTATGCTCTCCGACTTCATGGCATCTAGCACCGGCGGGCAACGCCCGCCTCTAAACGATCGTCCCTGAAACTACGACCCCTTCAACCACGCGCTTCGCAGGGCTTTCTCTTCTGCGGTCGCGTCCTTCTTCTCTTCGATTCGATACTCGAAGCGGTCCGGCCCGCGAACAACGAGAGTTGTTTCAACCGTTCTTCGATCTCGCTTAACTGTAATCGGCACACGGTCGCCTTGTTTGTGCTGATTTAAGGCTGCGAGCCAGCCATCCCGCGTGACCGTCCTGCCTCCAAGCGAAAGGATCTCGTCACCAGACTGCAATCCCGCATCCTCGGCCGGTGAACCATCTACTACGTTTCCGATCTTGATGCTTCGTTGGTTCTCCCAATCGAGTCGGATACCCGCGTTGTACGCCCCGTCCTCCTTGTTGCGAACTAATCGCAGACCGGCGTAAGCAAAGGCCTGATCGTAAGGCAGAACCTCGACGCCGCGCACATGTCGCGTAAAGAAATCGTGCAGGTCGAATCCGGCCACTTCCGAAGCAACGCGCTCGAAGTCTTCCGTCTTGTATCCACGCCCGCGCAAATAGTAAGAGGCGTTTGGACTCTTGAGATAAAACTCTGCGTACATCTTACGCATCACTTCGTCGAGTGAAGCTTTGCCATGTGTCTTTCCACGAATCAACAGATCCAGGACCATTCCCAGCAATTCACCTTTCGGGTAATAACTAATCGACGAATTCTCAAGATTAGTGTGTTGCGCGTGCGGCGCGTCGTCGAGGAACGGCGCAGACAAAGATGATTCTTCCGCGCTCATCAAGCGACTGCCCGGCGCATTCTCGATGCCCGTGATGGTCTGACTCTCGCGGCTCAGGAAACCTTTATCATCCCAGATGCCAGCGCGACGCAGCATCAAATGACCGTAATAATTGGTCAGCCCTTCGGCCACCCACAAGCCCCGTGTGTTCGCCGGACGCGTGAAGTCCCATGGTCCAAGCTCGGCGGGTCTCAATCGTTTGACGTTCCAGACGTGAAAGAACTCGTGAGCTACCGTGCCTAAGGTGTTTTCAAAAACGCCAGAGTCGCCGAGCGCGCCGGGCTGGATAATCTGCGTCGACGTCAGATGCTCCATACCGTCGCCGGAATGATCGTCGGCGGCGAAGTGAATCAAGAAGGTATACGAGTCGAATTCCGGAGGTCCCCACATCGCCGTCTCGGCGCGCACTATTCTCTCGATGTCGCGTACCAGCGCGGGCCGCTTGCCACCTTCATTTCCGAATGAATGAACCGCGATGTGATACGTCTTGCCAGCCACTTGAAAATCATCGACGGTCCAGTCGGGCGCGATCTCGGTCGGGGTGTCGATCATGATGTCCCAATTGGGAAACTGCCATTCGCGCTGGCCGGCATGGTCGGTGCGGCCGTTAATAATGCGCCAGTCTTTAGGTGGATCGATTACGAGCTGGACCGCGTCTTGTTTGTGATTGACGACATACATGAAGATGCAGCCGCCATTGAAGTTTGCGTGGCGCGTGTTGAGCTGAGAAAAGGTGCCAGAGAGATCGTTGCCGAAAACCTTGTAGCTTACCATCATGTTCTTCAGACCGTGGGTTTGAACGCGCCAGGTTTGGTCATCTATTCTGGTAATCGCTGAGCTTGGCAGCATGCAATCTGCGGTCGGCAGACAAGTGCCATGGAACGCGCGGAATTCCTGAACATTCTTAGCAAAATCAAACACTGCGTAGCGTCCCGGCGACCATTTGGGCATTTGAAAATCGAGCGATCCTGCTTGCGCATCATCAGCCAGCTCAACTTCGATTGTCACTTCAAAGAGGTGAGAGACGGGGCGCGACATCGAGAGTCGATAATTGATCGAGCGCAGCGCCGGCGTCTGCTGAGCCGAGGCGACTTCCGCCGACGCAACGACCAAACAGCAGGTGATGGCCAAACGCAACAGAAAGATGCGTACATTTCGATTCATTGAGTCGGTCTCCCAAACACGATCCTTCGGTGAGCGAACACGGCGGAGCAGCCGCGCGATTATCTAGTTTTCGTTGAAAGCTGTCAAAGCAGCTCATCAAGCTTGCAGAGCTCGGCGTGTTTGGCTTATTAATCAACTGCGCATGGTCACAACCGAACGTCTCTATTACACCGATTCGCATCTGATCGAGTTTGACGCGCGCGTCGTTGACGTAACGGAGCGAGTCAGCGGCTGGACCGCGGTCACGCTCGACCGCACGGCTTTTTATCCCACGGGCGGCGGGCAACCGAGCGATACGGGAACGCTTGACGGCGCTCGGGTCGTTGAATGCATCGACGAGGGCGAGACCGTGTTTCACGTAATACAGGGACCAACGCCGGCGATTGGCTCCACGGTAAAGGGCAGAGTCGACTGGTCCCGCCGCCTCGATCACATTCAACAGCACACCGGCCAGCATATTCTGTCACAGGCTTTTGTCACGCTCTTCGGCGCACCCACACGCAGCTTTCGCGTGATGGACGAGGTTTGTGAGATCGATGTGGAATTGACTGATCCAACCGCCGAGCGAATCGAGCGCGCGGTCGAGCTAACCAACAATGTGATCTGGGAAGACCGCACCGTTATCATCAAACAGGTAACGCCGGAAGAGGCTGCACAACTGCCGTTGCGCAAAGATCCTGGACGTGAAGAAGAGTTGCGTCTGATCGAAATTCAAGGTTTCGATCTAACGCCTTGCGGCGGCACCCACGCCCGTCACACGGGTGAGGTTGGTTTGATCGCTGTGCGCTCGTGGGAACGCGCAAAGGGTTTGACACGCATCGAATTCGTTGCGGGCCGGCGCGCGCTCGAAGACTACCGCCGGGCGAATAACACTGCGCGCTGTGTGGCTGCTTTATTCAGCGCCGGACGCGACGAGGCGCCGGTGTTGGCCGAACGCATGATTGAAGAGAATAAGGAACTCCATCGCCGCGTGCGTGCGCTTGAAGAGACTGCCACTCGCATCGAAGCCGAGGAATTGTTCGCGTCGGCCACGGTGGATTCACATGGTGTGAAGATCATTACTAAGATATTCAACAATCGCGATCCCGAATCACTTAAGCGTCTCGCTCAGACGTTGATCGCTCGCCACCGGATAGTCGTTCTGCTTGGCTCACATGATAAGGACGCGGCGCGCCTCGTCTTCGCCCGCTCCGCTGATGCGCCCGGCGATATGAGTGCGCTAATGCGTGATGCTTGCGCGACAATCGACGGCCGAGGCGGAGGTAAACCGGACCTGGCCCAGGGCGGCGGGCGTAAGGTAGAGAAACTCAGCGAGGCACTCGAGAGTGCGGCACAAGGCATAGCTGGAGAAATCAGCGCTTGACACTATTCTGCACGCTACCTAATATGCTCGTGCGCGTGGGGCAGTAGCTCAGTTTGGCAGAGCGCCGCGTTCGCAATGCGGAGGCCAGGGGTTCGATCCCCCTCTGCTCCACCAATAACACTCACCGTTTCAATAACTTGTCGTCGCAGACCTTCGTTTAACGCAATGCGGAGGCCAGCGGCCGATCCCTCCCTGCTCCACCAATAACGCTCGTTATTTCAATGACTTACGGTCACCGAACTAGGTTTAGTGCGATGCGGAGGTCATGAGTTCTATCCTTGCTCTGCTCCACCAATAGAATCAATGACTTAAGGTAGGGCCCGCACCCCGCAGATTTCAAATGTCACCGATTCGTCACTTGACCCGATTCGATTTGACCAGATTTTCAACTGCCCGACGTTTCGCTTCATCGTCGCATGAGTACAAAGGGAGCGCCTTTCGAACGTCAGACCATCCGAAGATCGAAGCCAACGCGAAAGCATCGGCTCCGGCGTCGGCCATTAGGGTAGCCGCTGTGTGACGCCAGGGTCGGTAGGCATCATGAACGAGCAGCCCGTAACCCATCTGTCTCTACTTGCGACTAACACGGACGACCGCCTCTGCCGCGGGACGCTGCATGAACGCACGCGGCTCTGAGTAGCAAATTGCGGCCGCTGGTGCTGGTGCGATTCCCCTAAGCTTTTTGGTTCCCTGGCCCCAGTGTGTTGTTAAGGGCTAAAACTCGTAATGCGGAGGTCGGGGCGTTCGAATCACGTGCGATCCGCCCTGAGGTTTCGGTTCAAAACCACAACGTCGGAGAGTCGAGATATTGGAACAGTGCTTCCCGGATGAGTGGTCGACAACTATTGGGTCCGCTTCTCGAAAAGCTTGAGACGCCACACGTATAATAAGGATACGAGTCAGTTGTCCGGTAGTGCAATGGGGATCGGTAGGTAAGCGAGTGGTTCCGCGCGGTCACGCGCACTTTTTGAATAAGCGCGCCTGATGAATGGAACCCCGACGGATCGAGTCAGACATCCATGCTTTCAGGATTGCACGAGGACAAGAGTCCTAAAGAGAAGAATCGAGGCAGTAGAATCGGCAGACAAATCAATTCGGCCCCGGCTGCGTCCGGGGCTTGGCCCATTTTTCGAGTTCCAGTCTGGCGATCGCTTCGGTATGCACTTCGTCCGGGCCGTCGGCTAATCGCAGCGTGCGCACGTTGGCCCAGGCGCCCGCAAGAAACGTGTCTTGCGAAACGCCTGCGCCTCCATGAGCCTGAATGGCTCGATCAAGCACTCGCAGAGTCATGTTTGGAGCGACAACTTTGATCATTGCGATCTCGGCTCGCGCGGCCTTGTTTCCGACAGTGTCCATCAAGTAGGCGGCCTTCAGCGTCAGCAAGCGAGCTTGTTCGATCTCCATGCGCGAGGTCGCGATGTCGGCACGGATGGTGCCCTGTTCGGCGAGCGGTTTGCCGAAAGCCACGCGCGCTTGCACGCGTTTGCACATTGTCTCGAGGGCTCGCTCGGCGACGCCGATGCATCGCATGCAGTGATGGATGCGACCCGGCCCCAGCCGGCCCTGCGCAATCTCGAATCCCCGTCCTTCCCCAAGCAAGATATTCGATACTGGAACCCGAACATTTTCAAACGTGATCTCGCCATGGCCGTGCGGCGCATGGTCATAGCCGAACACTGTTAGTAACCGTTCGATCTTCACTCCCGCCGCGTCCATCGGCACCAGGATCATTGACTGCTGTTTATGCCGCGGAGCAGAAACGTCCGTCTTGCCCATGAAGATGGCGATCTTGCAGCGTCGGTCGCCGGCGCCCGAAGCCCACCACTTCCGACCGTTGATGACATACTCGTTGCCATGCCGAATGATACTCGCCTCGATGTTCGTTGCGTCCGATGAGGCGACCGCGGGTTCGGTCATAGCGAAACACGAACGGATTTCACCTGCGAGCAAAGGTTTCAACCAGCGCTCTTTTTGTTCGGGTGTGCCATAGCGAGCGAGCACCTCCATGTTGCCGGTATCGGGCGCCGAGCAGTTGAATACTTCGGGCGCCATCGGACTGCGGCCCATGATCTCGCACAACGGTGCATATTCGAGACTCGACAAGCCCGCACCCTGTTCGTCATCCGGCAAGAACAGGTTCCACAAACCCGCGGCACGCGCCTTAGGCTTAAGCTCTTCAATTACCTGTGTTGGCAACCATCGTTCGCGCTCAATCTCGTCATAGAATCGTTGCTCATTCGGATAGATGTGCTCGTCCATGGAAACCATAAGACGACGCTGGAAATCTTTCGCTTTCTCCGAGAATCCGAAATGCATTCGTTTTCTCCCCTGAAAAGCTAGACGTTAATGTGCGGCCCACCACTGCAAGCGTGTCCGCAACCACGGCGGGACCGCGCACCGAAACAAGGTCTCACCCGCATGCTCGCAGCACCCGCGAACCATAGTCCCATTTACCTGTAACAATCCTAGTGTTCTGTCTCTAAAGTTCCAATAAGAAGATCGGTGCATGGCAACGAGGCACTAGCCCGACCGTAAGGGAGGGCTCATGTTTTAGCGACGTGAAAAGACTGAGCCCTCCCTTACGGTCGGGCTAGTGCCCCGGCAATTGATCAATCAAGGCGAATTTCTGAGACACCACACTAGCTTGCCAAGCTGGGAGCTGCCGTAGCGGCATCCGCCAGGGCATCTTCAGTGGTTGACTTGTACATCCAGTGATGCAACCTCTCCATGTCTTTCGTAACAGTGCGCGAAGCGGCAAACAAAACGAGAGCCAGCATCACACCGAGAGTAGGAATGATGTACATCGCGGCGTGCAACCCGGCAGCGCGAAACGGCTCAAGCGCCTGCTGCGTCAGCACGATGACGCCAGTTGAGTCCGCCGCGCGCCTGGTGAAAAAGTCGCTCAGAAGTCCCGTCCCGTACGGCCCGAGCGACGCGCCAAGCACATACATCGCGAAGAAGTAGAGCGCCATCGCCGTACCGCGCAAGCCAGGCTCGATCACGTCCTGGATTGTTGAATACACGGTCGAGTAGTAGGAGTACATCAGCGCGCATCCTGCTCCCATCAGAATCATAAATCCGAGAATGTCGCCACTCGTCCTGCCAAGCGCGAGGAAGATGAGTGGCACTGAGCCGAGAATTGCGAAAGCGCCGACAAGCAAACGTCCGCTCGCTCGCCGTTTCATCACGGCATCGCCCACGATTCCGCCGAGAATCAGACCAGGCACGCCGAATAGTCCATATGCGACCATCGAAACGAAATTGGCGTTGCGGATGTCTGCGCCGTGATAGCGCATTAGAAACGGCGTAATGAACGCGCCGATAGCATACATGTTGAAGTTGTGTAACGCGCCCGATATGATCAACCAGCGCATCGTCGGGGTTGAGAGCACCAAGCCGTAGGGCGAGCCTTGACGATGGCGCGCGCCAATCTTGTGGGCTTCGGCCGCGCCGCGTTTCGGCTCTCTCACGAGGAGCACGGCGAGGGCGCAGATTAGTCCCGGAATGCCTGCGACGTAAAACACCGGCCGCCAGCCGTAAGAGCGGGCAATGGTCCCACTAAGAGCGAAGCTCAAGGCGATGCCGACGGGCAAACCAAGCATGAAAATCGAGAGGCGGCTGGAGCGCACGACGCCTCGCCAACTCCTACTCCGAGACGGGCAGCAAAAAGCTGCCAGAAACTTAGGGCGGCACCGGACACTGCCGTCATTAGACTCCAGACGAATACGCCCAGGGAGAGCAGCCACGTGCGCTTTGTCCGGTCAGTCAAGCGACCGAAGGGCACGCCGACAAAGGCGTAGAGTAAAGTGAAGGCTGTGCCGAGCGCCCCCAGCGCGCCATCGCTGAGGACCCATTCTTTTCGAATCAGCTCACCGACGGCGCCGAGAATTTGCCGGTCGAAGAAGTTGAGCGCGTTGATGGTAAACAAAACCCATAGGGCAAACCGGGCCTGTGATCGGTGAACATTCATTCAGGTTTCGATTCAAAACATCTCGCTTTATAACAGTTAAATTGGCTAAATAAAGCTTGACATTTCCTGACCCTGATAATACTTTACCGACCGTTCGGTAGCCATCATACTTCCCTGGTGGACTTTGTCAATTTTCTTTTAGCTGGTCGATCGATTTCATATAGCGTTCGGCAGTCGACCGAAAGTCAAGGTAATCGCGATCCCACTTTCTCAGAGAACGCTCGGAGGAGGACTTATGAAGAGATTCATTAGCTTACTCGGGTCCGGATTATTGTGCCTGCTCTTGGCGGTAGCAACTCACGCGCAGGGTGTAGGCTCTTCGGGAGATATCAAGGGAACTGTAACCGATCCCAATGGTGCGATCTTGCCAAACGCCGCCATCGCTGTAGTGGGGACCGAGACGGGTCTGCGGCGCACGGCGGTGACCGATGACACCGGTCAGTATCGAGTAGCGAACCTGCCGCCTGCCACTTACGATGTAAGCGCCCAACTCCGTGGTTTTGATACCGCGGTGAGAAAGGGCGTGACCGTCACTATCGGCGAGACAGTGTTAGCGGATTTTCAGATGAAGGTCTCGGGGATAGCGGGCGTCGTCGACGTGACCGGTGAAGCGGCGGTAGTCGAAACGGAAAGAGCTGCCCAGGCAAATACCGTCGAACAGAAATACATTCGCGATCTGCCCATCAACCGCCGTGACTATCTCACCTACACGTTACTGATGCCTGGAGTCTCTGATTCCACCAGAGTGGCTAGCGACCAGGATTTCCGAGTTAAGCAGACGCCGCAAAGCGGACTTTCCTTTTATGGCAGCAATGGCAGAGGTAACAGCGTGACAGTGGATGGCGGTGAGTTCAACGACGACTCCGGCGGGGTCCGCCCGAACCTAAGCCAGGATGCAGTACAGGAATTCCAGATCAACCGGAGCAACTATTCGGCGGAGTTGGGTGGAGCGAACGGCGCGTCTATAAACATTGTATCAAAAACCGGCACCAACCAGACGCACGGCAGTCTCAATGGCTTTTTCCGCTTCACGGGCTTGGATGCGCGCAACCCATTCTCCTTTAGCCAGGCGCTGCAACCAGGGCAGACCTTCAATCCCGCCAGCGCCGATCTTCAAGGCGTGCCCGTTAAGGATTCCCTAAATCGCCAGCAATTTGGCGGAACCATTGGCTTCCCTATCAAAAAAGATAAGACATTCCTGTTCGTCGCTTTCGAAGCCCTGCGACAGAGCGCACAGAATGCAGTGCCTCTGCTGACGAACACAAATATTTTTCGTCCCCAGAGTGATCTGCTGAATAATCAGGTGGCAATTCTCAACGCGCTGACGGCCGGAGGCTCGGCCCTGGTGCCCTGTCTTAACGGCCAACCCGCGATACCTGCCGCCACGTGTGCAGGGTTGCTGACCAGCGCTTTGACCATATCTCCATCTACGGGTCTGAGTGCGGGTCAAACCGCGCGGAATGCGTTTCTTGTCAACCAGTTTGAAAGCAACGGAGGACTATTTCCGTTCGACACGCGGGAATACCAGGCGTCCGGCCGCCTCGATCACCGATTCAGTGACAAGAACCAGATTTTTCTCCGCTACAGCTATGTTCACGACCTGGAGGAGAGTCCGGATGTGCAATCTCTGACGGGCTTTACTCGGGGTAGTTCGATCCGCACATATGACAGCACGCTCCAGGGCGCTTGGTTCCACCTGTTCAGCCCCACCGCGACCAATGAAGCCCGAGTGCAGTGGGGCTACAACAACTTTAATGTTATCCCTAATGTGCCGGGAGAGGTGGGACTCGATATCCCTGGCTTCGCGAATTTGGGAACTCAAATCTTTCTACCTAACTTGACGACCACCCACCGTTATGAATTTGCCGACAATTTCACCATGATTCGCGGCCATCATTCAATGAAGATGGGCTTCTACGAGTTGATCCGTGGCAACCATACTGAGTCCCACACCTTCTTCCCCGGACGATTTGTTTTTGGGAGCCTCCCAGGTGGCTTACTCAGCCCGTGCCTGCAAGTGCCGGCTGCTTGCGGACTTTCAGGAGTAAGTCCTGCAGGACTTAACTCGCTTCAATCGGTCTCTTTGGGTTTGCCTCAGTTCTACCAGCAAGGCTTTGACAATCCCGTCTACGTCTCCAGCAGGCCCTTTACTGCTTTTTTCTGGCAGGATTCATGGGCCATCCGGCCAAACCTGACTTTTAACTACGGCATCCGCTACGAACTGGACAAGCAATACGGCAACCTAAATACCGATAAGGACAATTTTGCTCCCCGGGTCTCGTTTGCCTGGGACCCGTTCCAAGACCACAAGACGGTGGTGCGCGGGGGCTATGGGATCTTCTACTCGCCAGTCTATGCTCAGATTCCCAACGTGGTGCAGAGTCTGGGCATTGTCAATGGTTTCCGACAGATCGCTCAAGTGTTCGTGCCGCTCACCGGAGTTCCGGGGAGCCCCGCAACCCTTACGTCAGCGTTGATTTTCCAGACGCTGTTTGCGCAAGGAAAAGTCCAGTGCACGACCCCCTCGGCGGGGAATGCTGCTTGTATCACACCGGCCGATCTGACTCAGTTCGGCATCACTATTACTCACACTGGCCCGACTCCGCCGCTGAGTGTAGTTTTCAGCGGCCAGCCTGGCTACCAGAACCCTTATTCACTGCAGGGTGAGTTTGGAATTGAACGCGAGATTTCCAAGGGCTTGTCCTTTTCCGGAAGCTTCATTTACGTTCATACACTAAGACTCCCTGTGGCTATCGATATCAACCTGCTGCCCGCGCCGTTTGTGCCTGCCGGGCCCGCGGGCATTCCGATTCGGCAGTGGAGCACGAGTGCGGGGTTACCGTGTGCGGGCGCAAACATCTTCACCTGCTTTGTGAATCCGTTGCTGCTCCAGAGCGACCAGTATTCGTCAGCGGGAGCAGCTCTTTACCGTGGCGGCATTTTCGAAATCAGAAAGCGCTTCAGTAATCACCTCACCATGTTCGGGAATTACACCTACAGTAAAGCCATTGACGAGGTAACCGATTTCAACAGTGACTATGGGCCGAACGATCAGACCTGCCTGAGTTGCGAACGCGGGCTTTCCACATTTGATCAGCGGCACAAGATAGTGATCGCGGGCGTGCTGGAGAGCCCCTGGAAGAATCGGATTCTTTCAAACTTCCAACTGTCCCCGATTATTCGCTACAACAGTCCCCATCCTTTCAATTTGCTGGCCGGGACCAACGTCAATAACGACCGGCACTCAACCACTGACCGTCCGCCGGGAGCCGGACGCAACACCGGGATTGGTCCGAATTACTTCGACGTTGACATGCGCTTAACTCGCCAGATCAAACTGAGCGAGAAGGCTAATCTGCAATTGATGTTGGAAGGATTCAACCTCTTCAACCGGACGAACTTCGCGAGCGTCAACAACGTCGTGGGCGTCATCGCTCCACCTTTTAACTTGCAGGGTAGCAGCAGGCTCTCTCCGAGCCAGCCGTTGGGCTTTACTTCGGCGTTTCCCAAGCGGCAATTGCAGGTCGGTGTGCGCCTTAGCTTCTAAGCGAGCGGCCTGACGTCCGAAGTTTTCAAGGAGAGCCTCGATTTAATGAGGCTCTCCTTAACTCTTTCAAAGAACCGCAATCGAGCAGTGGGAGTTTTCCGGCGCGAGACGACACGCTTCCTCGCCAACAAAAAACCGAACACATGGCTCCTGCTTTCATAGAATTAAACCGCCGTTTGCGTTGGGCTGACGCAGATGCCGCCGGGCGTCTACACTTCCCGCGCATCTTTGAGATCATTGAAGAGGCCGAGAGCGAACTGTTGCGTGGCCTCGAATGGCCGATGGATGTCCGGCGCCAGAATTACGATTTCCCGCGCGTACATTTGGAGTGCCGATTCCTCCGAGTGCTCACCCTCGACGCTCCGTTCCGTCTGAGGCTCTCGGTTGGCAAGTTGGGACGTAGCTCGATCAGGTACGACTATCAAGCCTTCGACACCGGTGAAGAGTTGGCGATTGAAGGGACGATGACCGTGGTGGTATTGCAGAACGGTAAGCCAACGGAGATTCCACAGCCGCTGCGTGCCGCGCTCGGCGGCGAGACATCAGAAGCTAGCTGAGCGTTTCAATCTTATCGCTCGTCTCAAAACCATAAGGGCAGGACTTGTCCTGACAAATATAGCGATATGCAATTGCATGGAACTTACGTTTTCTCTGTGCCCCCTTTGTGTCCTCTGTGACCTCCAATTGCAATCCGCTATAATTCCTGGTCTGAGGTTTTTATTCATGCACCGACAGCCCGACGAAGTCTTCAATCAACCGCCGCCGCTGGAAGATTACAATTTGTTCGCGCACGACGCGCCGCTGCAAGAAGCTC
>WNGQ01019746.1_pt1 | contig 12436 bp, 13 predicted proteins | sample 5407661 | NCBI WGS metagenome assembly WNGQ01 (sample SAMN13153382, study PRJNA577476) | soil metagenome | isolation source: 60 cm soil or saprolite under Garry oak tree replicate 2 | place: USA:California | collected 2016-06-15
CAGACGCTGGAGACGATGATGCAACTGCTGGCTCCTATGGCGCCACACATCACTGAAGAACTGTGGCACCTGACGGGACATACAGGCAGCATCCACCTGACGGCATGGCCGAGCTATGACGAGGCTTTGACGCACGATGAGATCTTCACCCTGGTTGTGCAGGTGAATGGTAAAGTGCGCGAGCGCTTTGAAGTTCCTGCCGGTATCAGTGAGAACGAGGTTCGTAAGCTGGCGCTGTACAATCCCCGCGTCGCTTCGTTTATCGGTGATGCCACTGTGCAGAAAGTCATCTACATCCCAGGTCGCCTGGTAAATATCGTAGTGCGCAACGGCTAATCAAGTATCAATACAATCACAAAATCGAGACCGGGCGACGCGTCGCCCGGTCTCGATTTTGTGATTGTATTGATACTATTCTTTTCTTGTAACCTGCCGACGAAGATATATACAGAGAGAAGACATTACCCACTTTAGCAACCTCACACGTCTGAATAGACGTAGAGAAATCTGTGGTTATTTGATGGAACCGGCAGGGGCATCTGGACGTATATACTACAGACAACTAAACCAAGCAAGCGGCTTTAATCCAGGTGGAGAGCCTGGGAGGGAAGGGCAGAGCAGGTTTAGTGATGTATCTCACAAGTTATTTGTCATGTAGTAGATAGCTATTGCGCTCGTTTCCGTTTATGCTTTGTGTGTTAGGAATATGTAGAGGAGAGGATGATGTTGTTACAAGTGCTCGGAAAATTGGTATTTGAAAAAGTACCATGTCGAACATGTCGAACGTCTATTAAAGTGTCATAGACAGTCTAACGGTCATTATCAACATTTAAAAAACGGAAAAAAGTAATAGACGGAGCCTGCTACAGGCGGAAGGACACCAATTATGAATCCGCAAATCCATTCTGAAGAACCTTTAATAACAATTACAAACGCTGAGACGGCTACCACTGATGCGGATATGCTTGTCCAGGAGGGCTTTACATCCGACGAAATCCTCTCACTCCTCTGGCTCCGGCAGTGGTACCAGAATGGCGGCAGCGACCGCACCGAGGTCATCCGCCACCTGGAATTTCTCAAACTATCCCTGTTGTATACTCCTAACAAAGCGCTATCGTCTCTCCACTAGCAGAGTATATAACCGGGAAGGGGTTATTTACGTAGATACAGTTGACAGGCAAAAGCAACCCTAAAAGTAAAGGTCTACAGTAAGGATTATGATGCGTATTATTCTCTACCTTGGAAAAGGCGGCGTGGGGAAAACAACCATTGCCGCGGCCACCGCAGTTCGCTCAGCTAAGATGGGCAAACGTACACTCGTGGTGAGTACTGACCTGGCACACAGCCTCGCCGACTGTTTAAATACACCGCTCGCCTCATATCCAAAAGAACTGAGCCCCAACCTGTGGGCGCAAGAAGTCAATGTACTGGACGAGATGCGCCGGGGCTGGAGTAAAGTGCAGGACGCGATGAGCAAAGTGCTGCGTAAGCAAGGCCTGGATGAGGTGATGGCCGAAGAGCTGGCCCTCATCCCTGGCATGGATGAGATCGTTAGCCTCACCAACATCTATCGCAATGCGCGTGAAGGCAACTTCGAGGTAGTTATCATCGACGCAGCTCCAACCGGTGAAACGGTGCGGCTGCTCAGTATGCCAGATACCTTCCAGTGGTATGTAGGGCGTATCACCAGCAGCGCGGCCCTCAACCTCGCACGGCCATTAATTAAGGCTGTCATGCCTTCCGCCGAGATACTCGATGCCGTCCAGCTGCTGAGCGAGCGGGTCAAAACGCTGCGCGAGGTGCTGAGCAATCCCGATATCAGTTCCTACCGTCCGGTCGTCAATCCCGAACGCATGGTCATCAAAGAGACTCTGCGTGCCGAAACCTACCTGGCGCTCTTCGGCTACCCCATTGACGCCGTTATCTGTAACCGCGTCATCCCACCGGGCAATTATCAAGACACCTTCATGCAAGAACTCTACCAGAATCAGGAGAAGCTGCGCCACCAGATTCATCAAACCTTCGCGCCGCTCCCCATCTGGGAAGCTCCTTACTATTCCCACGAGATTCTGGGCGTATCCCAACTTGGCAAGTTAGCCGAGGTCATCTTTGGCGAACAAGACCCGACCCAGGTCTTCTACCGTGGTCAGATCCAGGAGGTCACACGCCAGGGCGACGTCTATGTCCTGCGCCTCCCCTTGCCGCATGTCGAGATGGACAAGGTACTCATGACCAAGAAGGGCGACGAGATGATTATCGAGATCGGCAACTTCAAGCGCGATATCACGCTGCCGTCTGTCTTAGCCAACCAGGAGGCCACGGTAGCACGCTTTGTAAATAAGGCGTTGGAGATTCATTTTACCGCGCCTGAGACAGCATCTGAAGTGGCTTAAAGGAGGAAAACTTCCATGGCCCCGGATGAAGCAGCACACAGCACGAGCAGTTCCTACCACTTTATCCATCTTGCGCCCGAAGAGATCGAACGCTTACCACCTGACGAGCTTCTGCAGGCCTGCCTGGAGTATCGCAATTTACTCCTTGCTATCATGGGAGTGCTCTATACCCCAGACGCGGACCTCGCGTCGCGCGTGGTTGCCATTGATCTGCTGTATACCCAGGCGCAGCGCATCTCACAAGAACAGGTGCCGGACGAGGCCCAACGTGTAGTGTATAACATCAAGCAAGTCAGCGACCGCTTAGGATTACGTCCCCCTGTGGTTCGCAAGGCCTATGAGCAGTTAGAGGAACGGGGCGCTCTTCACATCGATGCCAAAAGCTTCCCAACCAGACGAAAACAGCAATTGCCACTCCCCCTCGATTCAGAAACTATGGACAACAGTGGAAATGAGCGCTAGCTCATATGGACGGCAGAGGATTTCCCTTGACAAGATCTGCCTCCCGTGCTATTCTTTTCACAAGGAACTTACTGAATGTTTAGTAATTGCTCAGGAGCAGGGGTACCCGCGGAGCAGCCTATGAAGAAACAACTGGATGGCTCTTCTTCACACCTCGACCAGGAAACTTGGCGGCAAATCCTCCTAGCTGCTAAAGAACTCTTTTTGGCGAAAGGCTATAAAGGCGTCTCCATGAAAGAGATCGCCGACGTCGTTCAGGTTACGCCCGCAGCATTGTACTACCATTTCCCCAAGGGCAAGGAAGATCTGTTCACGAAGATGATCCAGACCTTGTTTGTTGAAGAAGGGATAGCAGGGATAGGCCAGGTTCTTGAAACCACTCATGATCTCCGGGAGCGTTTGAACCTGCTTACCGCCTCTCTGCTGAAGCTTCCCATCGATGAGCAATTTTCAATGATGCTCCGAGATGCAAAGGAGCACATCAAGGACCCGGAAAACCAGCAGATCATTTTGTCCCTGCGAGACAGGATCAAGCAGCAGGTCATGGGCATCTTTCAAGCGGCACAAGATGCCGGAGAGATTCGAACGGATATTCCGGTCAATGTGCTGGTCAGCCTCTACATGGGGACGTTGAGGGAGTCGAAGAGCATCCAGGGGTCACATCAGGCCTCGTCCCTGGTCACCGTGCTGCTTGACGGCATTGCGTCTTCAGCACAACGGAGCCAGCACTGACTCTTTTTTAAAGGAAATGCTTCACGTGATGAAAAGATGTATGTCATTCCTCCCATACAAGAGGCACGCCCACGGAGGTGATCATGACCCCCTCTCCTGACCCATCTCAACCTGAGCAGGCGGCGGATGACGCGCCGAGCAGCACCCTGGCGATCGAAACCCATGGCTTGAGTAAGCACTTCGGGCAACGCAAAGCAGTAGATGGCCTCACGATCAGCATCCCCAGCGAGACCATCGCTGGCTTTATCGGCCCCAATGGTGCTGGGAAGACGACCACCATTCGCCTGCTGCTGGGACTGGTGCGACCAAGTGAAGGCAGTGCCACGATTCTTGGCAAACCGCTGACCCATCCCCGCAGCTACCTTCCGCACGTTGGGGCGCTCATCGAAGCTCCTGCCTTCTATCCCAGCCTGAGCGGACGGACGAATCTGGAGGTGCTCGCTCACCTTGGCGGTCATCCCCGCTCCCGCGTTGGCCAGCTGCTCGAACTGGTCGATCTGAGCGACCGGGGATCAGACCCGGTGAGAAAGTATTCTCAAGGGATGAAGCAACGGCTCGGGGTGGCCATGGCGCTGCTCCCTGATCCAGATCTCCTGATCCTTGATGAACCGGCCAATGGCCTCGACCCACTTGGCATCATCCAGATGCGCGACCTGCTGCGGCGCCTGCGCGAGCAGGGCAAGACCATCTTCATCAGTAGCCACCTGCTGGGGGAGTTGGAGCGGGTCACGGATTGGTTGGTGATGCTCCATCAAGGGAAGGCCCTGTTCAGCGGTCCAGCCCGCGACCTCCTTGACCGTCGCGGTGAGCTGGTGGTCGAAGCCGAGGAGGCGACGCAGCTCGATCTGGTGGCCAGAATCGCGATCGCGGCGGGCTACACGTTCACGCTGGTGAACGGCTCCCTGCGGATTGCCTGTCCCCTGGACTGGGCCTCCGAACTGAACCGACGGGCCAGGGAGGCTGGTGCCACCCGCATTGCCATCCAAGCGCGGGAGGCCAGCCTCGAAGAGCGTTTCCTGGCGCTGTTGAAAGGAGAGCACTAATGGTGCGTGCGTTTCGCAGTGAGTTGCTCAAGCTCCGCCGCTGGAGCGTCCTGGCTGGTGGGGGAGTGATGATCGTCGCCACCTCTTTTATCGCCTACTTGACCTTCCACCAGATCACGTCCGGCGCCACCGGACCGGAGCTCACCCCACTCATTCAGGCTTTCCCGACGACGCAGGGACTGATTACCGTCATTGGCCAGGCGCGGTCACTGATCATTGCGATCGCGCTCATCATGGTCACCTCGAACATCGCCGCGGAATGGTCCCAGGGAACTCTGCGGAACCTGCTGGTGCGCGAGCCGGGCCGACTGCGCCTGCTTTCAGGTAAGATGCTCGCCCTCTTGCTCTTCGTGGTTATCTCCCTTGCGCTGACCCTGCTCATCAGTGCCGCGCTCATCATCGCAATAGCTCAGTCTCAGGGGATCTCGACGGCTGCCTGGACCTCGTCTGAAGGGATGCGCACCGGTCTCCGCTTCTTCGGCAATGAGGTGCTCTGTCTCGTCGGCATGAGCCTCCTGGGAATGCTTATCGCCGTACTGACACGCTCAACCGGCGCCGCCGTAGGGATCGCTCTGGTATATGTCCTGGTCCCGGAGGGAGTGATTGCAATGGTGTGGCCGGAGGGGTCCAAGTGGTTCCCCGTCCGCGTCTTCAACTTCCTGCCGGGCTCGACCGTGCCCCCGGCTGTCGGTCCCACTCCTCCTCAGGGCTACACTGCTGCCTTGCTCGTGGCGCTGCTGTGGATGGCCGGCTTTGTCGTGGTGAGCGCGGTGGTGTTCCGGCGTCAGGATGTCAGTGCGTAGCCGATCTCATCGGCATGAATTGCTGAATGAGGAGGTCGAGTAGGAGGTAGAGCCATGAAATCGCTAGAGCCAGGTGATGACAGCCCCGTGCGCACATCAAGACAGACCCGCACGGATGTAGGGAACTTTAATGATCGGTCCGCGGTGGTCGGCAACGAACGGATGACCGCGCTGGCTGGCGCGGTGCTCCTCGTGCTGATCCTGGTAGAGGTCGTGACCTCGGCGAGGCTGCGCACACTGCTGTCCGCACACGTCTTCGTCGGGGTGCTCCTGGCCGGCCCGCTCGCCGTAAAGATCGGCAGCACCGGCTACCGCTTCCTCCGCTACTACACCAGATCGCCCGCCTTCGTGCGTAGAGGCCCGCCCCGCCTGGCGCTGCGGCTGCTGGCTCCGCTGCTCCTCGCCACTACTCTCGTGGTCATCGGCAGCGGGATCGGACTTGTGGTCACCGGCCCGCGTTATGCTGGCCTACTCCTCCCCCTGCATGGCTTTAGTGTCCTGGTCTGGTTCCCGCTGATCGTCGTCCATGTCTTCGCCTACATCTGGCGGGTCCCACGTCTCGTCGCGGACGACTGGAGCAAATCATCAACAGAGCATGCACCAGGACGTGAGCGGCGGCTCGGCATGAACCTCGGCGCGCTGATGTTCGGCGCTATCGCTGCCATTCTCTTACTCCCCGTCGCCGCCCCGTGGATCACCTGGAGCCAGACGAACGGGACGATCCCCGCTCCCATAATCGTTGGCATACTTGTCGCCATACTAGCGCTCCTTGCCACCAGACCGCTCAGGTGGAGGTAGATGGACGGTGACTAACGGGCGGGGTCTCCAACTATGCGGCAGGGTTCGTCACCTTTACGATTACTTGACAAGCTTTGTTTTGCCAGCTCAAGATGCTCTGGTAATTGTGCAAGCGTCTCCCGCCGCATTCGTACACGAAGAGCGGGAGCTTGTGCTCGACTGGCATTTTTTTAGCATGAGTTTCGAGATACTCACTAATTCGATCATATCTGAAACAATTATGCCTTTTATCCGTAATAGATAAGGAACCCCCGAGCTTGAACCAATCGTGAGAGACAAAGCTTACGCCGTATTTTCAAGCGAAAGAGGGAGATCACCGGTCAGATAAAGAAGGTTTGCTATGGCACAACGCATTCTGGTTATCGATGATACGCAAGAGATCCTGGACCTTCTCCGCACCATCCTTGAAAAGGATGGTGATTACTTCTGTAGCAATGAGTCTCGTCAGCGAGCAGCAAAACTATTTCGATCAACGGGGCATCCCGCGACTGCCCAAGCCATTTGACGTTGACTACCTCTTACAAACTGTGCATCAGATGCTTCAACCACATGCGGGTTGAGGTCGTATGCCCTGTCCTGGCCTGATAGTGCTCTGGCTTATGTCTGTCGATAAAGGTCATCAATCTTCCAATCATTATTGCTGTCCCTGCTGAGAATGACAACGTCGTTATTTATGCCCTTAGAGGCATGAACGAGTTTGAGGCCGGTTGTTGTGCTGCTCCCAGAGTCGTCGGTTGGGCCGTGAGTACATGCAATAACTTTGTCCTGAGAGAGGATCGTAGCAAACGTTGTTTCTGAGACTGTGCGCTGCAATTTTTTTGAGAACTGGTTGTAGGCAGACCGGTAATCTTCACCCTGCAAGGCATTGCAAAAGACATCAAGGGTCTTGCCTGGGGTGGGACGGTTGGCATATCTTATGACGAAGAGGCCGGTAATAGAGATGAGGAGCAGCGCGGCGATGACACTGGTGATAATCCAGAGTCCACGCCGGCCTTTCCTGCGCGCAGGTGTGCTGCCCGGGGCAGGCATCGATGGCGGCAGAAAGGGTGGAACAGGGGAAAGAAAGTGAGGCTCACCCGATTCCATAGGTGGTGGAGAGTCAGTATGCTGCGGAGGTGATGCATAGGGAACATAGGGAACTGGCTCTGGTAGCCCATATCCTTCTGATACCTCATCTCGTCGTTCTTCTGACATAATAACTCCTCAAACAGCATATAGTATGATACTATAATTTAGCATACAACAGTTTATCTAACGCATACAAGGAGAAGCTTTCTTGAGCTCCATCAAAACGTCCTGCCGCTTGATGCTCCTGTACATAGTACTGGTCATTGTCCTTTTTTTATCAGGATGTAATGAAGCGAGTTCAGAAGCTACCTCATCGATACCTTTAAACATTCCCAAACACCCTGTTATTCACACATTTGATCTCTCCGCCCGGCAGGGACTCAGAGATATAGCTGGCGATTTTTCTCCTCGCGCAAGTGGCGCAGATACTGATATTACGGTACTACCAGGTGAAAAAGTAGAGATTTTTGCCTCTGGCTCTGCCAGCGTACAACCTGGCCGGAAGCAGTCGGGACCTGGGGGTCTTTCTCCCTGTCCTCAATCGGCCATGCCGGAGCCTTCCCTGCCCTGTTATTCAGTCATCTATAGCGTTGGCATCTCTGGTCCCGCAGGCGAAGTGGGAACACATACCGGCTTCAATCCGGCAACTACAGGCAATCTTTTCCTGGGGGTGAATGCACCCAACGTAGCCATGAATGCTGGTTCGTTCCGCATGACCGTCTTAATCATCCCTTCGGGAACGCTTGCAGGGGTATGGGCTGCACCAGAAAACGGATTTACCATCCAGGGGAGATCTATGACTCTGTCTGCTTATGTCTTTGCTCAAAATGCCACCATCGACAGCGTGCAGTTTACGGCAGCAGTACCCGGACAGGCGCCAGTTCCCATCTGTGAAACTCTTGCCATCGGCAAAGATTTCTTTTCTTGCCCGTGGGATTTCACGCTGAATGGAACCTATTTTCACAACGGGCCGATCACTTTTGGCTTTACGCTCAATGGCAGCCTGTACAGTGGAAGTTCGCTCGAACCAACGGTAAATCCTGATGGCATACGCACAGGTGTAGTCAGATATGTGGTAACTCAGTCCACCAGCATCTACGCTGGCTATGCAGCGACGGACCTTGCCCAGCCTGCAGCATACCAGAAAGTCACCGGGCACTGGACGGTCCCGCAAGCGCATTGCTCTCCTGGAGAGACATCCCTTTCAGGGATCTGGGTGGGCATGACCAGTGACGCCTCAGACCAGAGCTTGCTGGCTCAACTCGGTACAGACAGTGACTGCCAATCTGGCCTCCCCCAGTATTCGATGTGGTGGGAATTGTTCCCTGCTCCATCCGTGCCACTTGACCTGCCCTTGCGGCCGGGTGATAGTGTGACAGCCACCGTCACGTTTCAGCAAGGCAAGTTTCATCTCATGATAGACAATCCCAAAGAGAGAGCCCATTTTTCAACGACGCGAGCAGGGCAAGTTTCTGATACAAGCGTGGCGGAGTGCATTGCCGAGGCGCCAACGATCATCGTCGATCCGGCCACAAACAGAGGTCACGTAGCCCAGTTGACAAATTTTGGTAAAGTGAGCATTCTCTGCCAGCTGAACAACAACCAGCCGCTAGCAGATGGGCCAGAGGATATTCTCTACCAGATGCAGACGGACACGGGCACTGCCAAAGCAACCACATCCGATCTTGATCAAGCGGGCAGCACATTTACCGTGCAGTGGCATCATGGATAGCTGATCACCACGTCCCCACTCGTCGAAACACTCCCGGGTAAATGAAAAGAAACAACACAAGAAAAACTCGCCATTTCAGGTTGCATTCCCTTTTTATGATGCTTGCCAGACCTGTACGGTCTTATCTTTGCCTGCGGAGGCAATGTACCTGCTACCAGGTGACCAGGCTACGGACCATGTTGGACCGGCGTGACCATAATAGGTGTAGATAGCGCTTCCCGAAGAGCTGTTCCATATCTGTACCGTGTGGTCGGTGCTTCCCGAGGCAATCTGCCTTCCATTGGGAGCCCATGCCACAGCTTCCACTGTACCGGAATGACCATTATAAGTCGTAGTTGTGCTGCCCGTTGCTGCGTTCCATACGTGCGCAGTCTTATCCTTGCTTCCTGAGGCAATATGGGTATTATCTGGCGACCAGGCTACCGCTGTCACTTGATCGGTGTGACCTGGGTAGGTGAAAGCCTTGTTTCCTCTAGGAGCATCCCATACCTGCACCGTTCCATCAAAAGAACCAGAGGCGATACGTAAACCATCGGGCGACCACGACACCGCATAGACGGTGTCTGTGTGGCCGGAATAGGTATAAATGGTGTTTCCAGAAGTAGCATCCCATACCTGTACCGTGCGATCACTGCTGGCTGAGGCGATGTGTTGCCCATCAGGCGACCATACTACAGCCCACACGACATCAGAGTGGTGACGGTACGTAGCGATGGTGTCCCCAGAGGTGGCATCCCACACCTGAACCGTGCGATCGTTACTTGCTGAGGCAAGATACTTCCCCTTGGGTGACCATGCTACCGCTTGCACCTGGTCGGAGTGTTCGCGGTACGTGAGAACGTAGCCGCCTGTGAGAGCGTCCCATACCTGCACGGTGTGATCACCGCTGGCAGAAGCAATCCGTTGTCCCCCTGGTGACCATGTCACGCTTCCCACGGAGTCTGTATGCCCATGATAGGTGAAGAGAAGCGCTCCTGTAGGTAGTGAGGAGGTAGAAGGTCCTCCAGGAAGAGGATGGGTCTGAGAGAGTGCCAGCCAGGTAATACCGCCACTCACGGCCACCAGCCCTGCCAACCCGAGCAGAACTGTACGTCGTGTCATACCCCGTCGATGCAGCTGAGACGCTTCAGATGGTCCCAATGGAGGCGATTGTCGCGCCACTTGGAGCGGTGGAATGGCATCAAAGGTCGACCTTGCTGCATGCCCCGGCAGTGTAGCCTCTACAGTTGGCTCAGATGATTGACCTGACAGACCAATTATCACGTGCGGTTGTGCTGGCTGGTCCCTTGGAGGAGTCACAAGGGGTGGAAGTTTTCCTTGATAGGCCTCTTCAAAGGCCATGGCAAAGTTCTGCACCCTCTTAAAGCGCTGCTGTGGATCTTTGGCCAGGGCTTTCTGTACCACTGTCTCAATTTCACGCGAGACCGCAGGAACCTTCTCAGATAAAGGCGGAGGCGGCACTAAAAGATGCTGGCTGTACATCTCACTAAAAGATCCGTGGAAAGGGCGATCTCCACTCACCCATTCGTAAACGACGATTCCCAACGCGTACTGGTCGCTGGCCGGGCGAGGTTTGCCTTGTAATTGTTCGGGAGCCATGTAGGGTACCGTCCCAGCTGTTTCCTGGGTGGTTTGATAGTCTGAGCTCTGGACAAAGAGCGCGATGCCAAAATCACTCAGCAAGATTTCGTTGACTGACTCAAGTAACATGTTCTCCGGCTTGATATCACGGTGGATCAATTTCCTATCATGAGCATACTGCAAGGCCGAAGCAACTTGCTTGACATAGGAAACAATGGTGGCTAGCGGTAAACGCGTGCCTGTAGGATAGCGCTGGCGCAAGGTTCCTAGAGGAGCATAATCCATGACGAGAAAGGGAGTGGTGCCTTCCACACCAAAGTCCAGGACACGCACGATATGCGGATGCTTTAAGCTAGCGATCGTACGGGCCTCGGTAAGGAAGCCCTGCATATCGTCGCCTGCCAGTCGTATTTGGAGAATCTTGATAGCAGCCTGGGTCTTGAGATAGATATGCTCACCGAGATAGACATCAGCGAAAGCACCCTGTCCGAGCAGGCGGATCAGACGATAGTTGCCAAGTTGCTGGCCCGAACGATTACCGGCCATCCTCGCACCTCCTCCTGGGAGCCTTTGCTCAGATTCATCGCGCAACCATTAGCAGACGAGTTTCCGACACAAAAACATCCCTATTATTGAAGGGTAGGTAACTCATACTTAACTATACGTTGTAGATAGGATAGTCGCAAGGGGTTCCCATTTCCCCTCTTGACTTTGTACTCTATTGGAGTACAATAGATCCATGATAGTCATTCGTAGGTTGATTTGGGACAGTTGGAATATCACACATATTGCCCGGCATGACGTTACACCTGATGAAGTTGAAGATGTCTGCCACGGTGAGTATATGGCCAGCCAAACCTACAAAGGACGTATCCGGGTTGTTGGACCAACATCCACAGGACGTATGCTTGCTATTATCCTTGCTCCACGGGAAAGAGGAGCATACTACGTCGTTACTGCACATAATGCCAACGCAGGAGAGCAGCAGCATTACTCTGAACTGAAAGGAAGGAAACAATGAGCGAGCAAAGCGAACCCCGCAAAAGCCGAATTCCAGAGTTCTCTAACATCGAAGAAGAAGCCGAATTCTGGGATACACATGATACGACCGAATTTGAAGACGAGTTTAAACCTGTACAAGTGCGCTTTGCAAAGAACTTGTCGGAAGGCTTTAAAGTGCGCTTCGACCCGGAAACAGCGAGGAAAATCAGAGAATACGCGCATGAGCAAGGCATTGGCCCAACTACGCTTATACGCATGTGGATACTCGAACACCTCCGTCAAGACGAGCAACGCCACGCCTCATAAGCACAGTAAAAAATACACATCCCCTGCTCGTCATAGCCGCATGGCTACCTGTGTTTTAAAGCTAATCACCACGCCCCTACTCGTCGAAACACTCCCGGGTAGTCAAGGACCAGCCCATCAGCATCAACAGGAAGGTCGGCCCGGAAGCCACTGGAGAGGCTCTCAAAGCGATAGAGACCACCTGTAGGAGACTTCTCCAGGCACGTATATCGCTGCTGTGCTGGCTCAATCGTTAGTTCGGGAACAGCCAGGTAGACCACGGCCAGAGTCAAGGACACTCCCGGTTTGAAGGTCGCTCGACGAATGGGGAGGGTATTGGTGAACGGGCTCTCTGAGATGTCAATATCCAGACAGCCATGCAGCGAGGCAAGCGTCTGGCCTGCAGCGCTGATCCAGTTCCCTTCTCCATCCGTGTGCAGAGTAAGTGCCTGCTTCTGCCCGCTCAAGAGCTGTACATGCACCGTGCGAACGCGCCACTGGAGATCACACGTGATCTCATAATGCACCCGAAACGGC
>WNGQ01005460.1_pt1 | contig 12435 bp, 10 predicted proteins | sample 5407661 | NCBI WGS metagenome assembly WNGQ01 (sample SAMN13153382, study PRJNA577476) | soil metagenome | isolation source: 60 cm soil or saprolite under Garry oak tree replicate 2 | place: USA:California | collected 2016-06-15
TACCTCTGGTTTGCCAGGCCCGGGAATCGAATAAATTCTTGCGAGCGAACGAACTGAAGCTGATAGCTAAGACGGGGCAGCCATCTGGGCAGAGCACGACCGTCACGTACACTTACGAATTCATCAATACGAAGCCTTCTTCTCCAAGAGAGAATCCTTGGGCGCGGCTGCGCGGGGTGCTGCCGGACGTCTTTACAGAGCTGGGGGGCGGGGAGCAATATCTCCGGGCTGAGCGAGATAACTTTTAGCGGTCAAGGCAGAGCAAGTGAGCCGAATTTACTGGGGCACAATGCTCTTCATCTATTGGCTGGAGAACAACCCACAATACGCAGAGCGCGTTGGCGCAATCCGCACACGCATGGAAGAGCGCGGAGACCAGTTGATTACCGGCACCTTCACATTTGGAGAGGTTCTGGCGGGCCCTTATCATGTTGGCGCTGTCAAGGTTGCAGACGAATCCAAGCGCTTGCTGCGGAGTGTAGTTTGTGAGGTCGTCCCTTTTACGATTGAAACCGCGGATCACTACGCACGCATTCGCGGAATGTTGGGCCTTCCCCCGGCGGATGCAATCCACCTGGCTTCCGCCGCGCAAGCCGGTACCGATCTTTTCCTGACCAACGACAAGAACCTGATCGGCAAGGTCGTACCGGGAATTCAATTCATCGCGTCGCTTGATACGCAACTCTTGTGATAGAAACATGACGTTAAGAAAACGCAGCATAAGCACCATGCCGTGCCTTACTCAGCTCGCCCAAGGCAGGGTCTGACGTGCGAACCCTCCCCTCCCGCGCAACAGGTGATGCACGAACGAGCCCAGGCAGAAGCCTCCAAGAGTGAGCGCCAGCACGGCGGCCAGAAAGATCCCTTCCACTACGTACGCGACTGCGGAAAGACCGAAATGAATGAGTAGTCCGCACGCCAACGCGAACGCGCCCGCCATGGCTTGAGAGGTCCGGCGGGGAGCCGGGGCCGGGGTAAGGAGAAATGCGACGGCTTGGTGACCAAAGATCCAGTTGTACACGGCGTCAAGGGGGTTGAGTTTTGGGAGCAGAGCGCTCCACCACAAAACAGCACAGAGTACGTAAAACAGAGGCGCAGATTGAAATAAGATTCCCGCCAGGACCCACAAGAGGACGGTCCGAGGCTGGAAGTGAAGCGCCGAGTACTGCCGGGAACAAATCGCCGGAGCCGGTTCTTCAAAGCCCTGTTGAACAATGAAGTTGCGCTTAACTTCCTCCCGCATCATCCTGTCCCCATCGCATGTAAGGAGAATTTCCCAAGAAGTGTACTCCTAAGTAAGCGCGGTCAGGGTGGGGTAGTTGGGGGTCTGGCCATCCCAGCTACTTAAACGCGTCTCACGCAAAATTTAGTCTGCAACAGGCGTTGTCAAAGTATTTCGGGACATCAGGTCGAGCGTATAGCCAGCCAGAAGATCGACCGAGGCGTCACCATGAGTGAGCAGTGGGAAGATGACGGGCTTCGCGCCCTGTTTGCGCTGCCGGGGGTTCATTACGCAATCCCGCGCCCTCATAGCGTTGTTGAGCCGCGCCAAGAAAGCTGCAGATATCAGCGACGTCAATATTCTGCTCGAGGGGGAAACCGGGACCGGCAAGCAGGTGCTCGCGCAAGCTATCCACAAACTCGATCAGAAACGCGGCGCGCACAATTTTGTCACAGTACACTGCAGCACAATTACCGAAGCGCTCGCGGAGAGTGAATTGTTTGGCCACACGCGCGGCGCATTCTCCGGTGCAGTTCAGGAGCGCAAGGGTCTGTCTCAATCGGCGCAGCGAGGGACTCTGTTGCTGGACGACGTGAATGATCTTTCCATTAACCTGCAGCCCAAGCTGCTGGACGTGATTCACGGCGACGGTGCGGCCGGTGGGGTCAGACCGCGAGCAAATCATGCTCACCAAAGAACTTTTTGGAACGGACTTTCCGACGGACTTCGAAGACTTCGCAAATCTCGATGAGATTATCAATTGCTTTGCAGTTCAGGATGGGGGCCAAACTCGGCAGCTGCCGCGCTGCTGCTTGCTCGAAAGCACAACAATCCCAAATTGGTTGAGAGCTTACACGACAGCAGGCGGCAGGAGCAGATTGAGTCCATCATGCACGAGATATTCGGCAACGACTAGTGTCGTGTCCCGGAAATTCGTGAACAAAGTCGTGCGCTCTTCTGCAGGATCGAATCAGCGGTAGCCGTCCAAGCGAAGGGACGGCTGGAACGATTGTAACGCTGCACGAAGGCGTCGATTTTCTGGACGAGATCGTGGACGCTGGTGAATGAACCACGGCGGATGGCGCATTGAGTGATGAGACCAAACCAGCGCTCCACCTGATTGAGCCAAGAGGAATAGGTCGAGGTGTAGTGCATGTGATAGCGAGGTCGCTGCGCCAGCCAGGTACGAACCTTGGGATGTTTGTGAGTGGCGTAGTTCTCGACGATGAGGTGGACATCGTACGCGGGCGGAGGGCTGGCGTCGAGGTGGGGCAGGGAAGAGAGAAACTCCTGATGGCGGTGGCGTGGCTTACATGCGGTAAACACCTTGCCGTTGGCGATGTCTAAGGTGGCAAACAGGATCGTGGTGCCATGCCGGACATAATCATGGGTCACGCCTCGACATAACCCAATCGCATGGGCACCACGGGCTGGGTGCGGTTCAGGGCCTGAATCTGGCTCTTTTCATCGACGCAGAGCACCAAGGCGTGATCGGGTGGCTTCAGGTAGAGGCCGACGCTGTCGCGCACCTTCTCGATGAAGAAAGGATCAGTAGAGAGCTCAAAACTGTGAGTCCGATGGAGTTGCACGCCGAAATTCTGAAACACGCGATGCACGGTGGAGCCGGAGATGCCGCTGACTTGGGCAGCTTGCCGGATGTCCAATGCGTGCTCTCGGGCGGTTGGCGGGAAAGTGTGCGCTTGAGCAAGACGGCAATCTGCTCATCGTCGATGCTGCGGGGCCCACCGGGACGCAGTTCGTCATAGAGTCCGGCCGAGCGGTGCTGGACGAAGCGCTGCGCCACTTGCCGACGGTGGCATTTCTCCAGCGCAGGCGAAGGGCAATCTGAGTATAGCTTTTGCCCCTCTGCCGACTTAACGGAAGCGGCGGATCATTAGTGAGTGTCGTTCGGAGCGGTAGAGACCAATCACATAGATGACGGGTTTACTCTTCGAAGAGAAGATCACTTGGCGCATGCGCAGGAGCGCGGCGCCACGAGGTACTCTCAGCAACTCGGCTGCTCGTACGTCGGCTGGAGTAGCATCGACTTCCTCATCGGCGTATGTCAGTTGTACGCCGCAAACGTTTTCTAGCGTGGCGAATAAAGAAGTCTTTCCCAAAGGAGATTTGAGCAATCCGCGGAATTCGTCTGCTGGCAGATAGCAAGTCTCGAAAGCAAATGGTTCATCAGCGCTGTGGCGAACACGCTCAATTTTCACCAGGTTCGTGGACGCAGGTAAGCCGAGCCGGGCAGCAATTTCGTGCTCCGACTCAATGATTTTGGCGAGAACCACAGTGGATGAAGCCGCCAGTCCGCGGCCGGCCATTTGCTCCGTATAACTCATCAGCTTGTTGAAGTGGATGCGTGGCGGCGCCACAAATGTCCCAGCGCTAGGACGCCGGCTCACAATACCTTCGCGCTCCAAGCCAGCCAGCGCGTGACGTGCCGTCATCAGGCTAACCTCGTGGACTTTTGCCAGCTCCCGCTCCGAACTCACGGGGTCCCCCGGTTTGAGTTCGCCCCTCTTGATCCGCTGCCGGATCGCGCTCTGAATACGCTGGTAGGCGGGAGTCCCATTCTGATTGCGGGCTAACATTACCGATCCTCTCCGGGCGCTGACGCAACTTTCACGAATGAAAAGTAATCGACTCCTTGCTATATAGCGAATAATCACCGCAAAGTAAAGCGAATCAGAGTTGATGTCTGTACGCGAACCTTCAAGACCACAAGCGGAAGCTGCAAAAAGGGAAGAATATCGTTTTTCTATCTGAGAAACTCCGATTGCGGCCCTTTAGCGCCTATTTTTAGGTCCCCGCACATGTTGTTCGGGCCGATTTCTGTTTCGCCCGGTCCGGCACCCAGACGTCCCGGATTGGGCCTTTCTAACAATTCGTCGTTTTCGGAAAAATATTTATTTTTTGCTTGACCAGCTCCATCGACCTGCTATATAGCATTCAGCTACAGTTTGGTGGGTACGAAAAACGTCTTCCTGGAGGTTCTGAGATGAGCACACGCAGATTGCTCGCCGTAGCCGCTGTCCTTTCACTATTGGTGGCCATGACCGGCCTGACCCAGACGGCTTGGGGACAGGAAGTAACCGCAGCCGTTGTCGGAACAATCACCGACTCAAGCGGCGCGCCTATTAGGGACGCGGATGTCACGGTCACCGATAGCGATCGTGGCACGACTTGGGCGGCAAAGACAAATGATGCTGGAGCCTACAACTTGCCCCGTTTGCCGGTCGGATCGTATTCAGTCAAGGTATCTGCTGCAGGCTTCCAGACTGCTCTGCGCCCGCCTTTCACTCTGGTACTCAATCAGACGGCACGCGTAGACGTGCAAATGAAAGTGGGCCAGGTGAGCGAGACGGTCGAAGTAACAGGCGCAGCGCCGATCCTGCAGACCGAGACAACACAGGTCAGCACCATCATTGATTCTGTGACCAATGACATCTTGCCGCTGGCAACCAGGAACTATGTGGAGTTGACCTTGCTCTCGCCAGGTTCAGTTTCGCCCGATCCGGCCAATTTCAACAACGGAGACAACACCGCAAGTGGCGCTCGGCCATACATCAATGGAAACCGTGAGCAGGCCAACAACTTTATCTTGGACGGGATGGATAACAATCAGGTCTCAGACAACCTGCTGGGATACACTCCTGCTCCCGATGCGATCCAAGAATTCAACCTCATTACGAGCAATGCCTCGGCTGAATTCGGCAACTTCCAAGGCGGTATCGTCAGCACCACCATCAAGTCCGGTACCAACGGTTTCCATGGTGATCTCTGGGAATACTTCCGCAATGACAAGCTGAACTCGAATCAGTGGGAGAATGGGTTCAAAGGGATCAATACAGACGGTAAGCCCCTTCCCAAGCCAACGCTTCGCTGGAATATGTTCGGCGGCACAATCGGTGGGCCCATAGTTAAGAATAGGTTGTTCTTCTTCTTCGACTATCAGGGTCAACGCTTCGACCACCCCTCTACCACTCAGACGTTTAGTGTGTTCACTGCCAGAGAACGGACGGGGGATTTTGGCGACATTTGCGTCGGCGACGCCACTCACGCCCCTGGTTTCACCGCCGGTATCTGTAATACTCCGAGCCAGCAGCTATATGATCCTAAGAACGGCAACGCAGCGTTTCTTAACAACATAATCACGGAACCGATCGATCCTGTGGCACAGGCTCTGTTTAGCTCGTCACTTTACCCTGCCGCCAGTGGTACCGGTTTGCAAAATAATGCGAGTTATACGGCGGCGCAGCTGTTCGACAACAACCAATATGACGTCAAAATCGACTACAATGCGTCGGGTAAGGACCACATCTTTGGCCGTTATTCGCACGCCAAGCAACACAACCCCCTAATCAATTCGTTCGAGTTGATCGGCACCGGTTTCTCGGATGCGCCTATCGAGAACTCGGTTGTGGACTGGAGTCACACCTTCAGCTCCACTCTGCTTAATGATCTCCGATTTGGAGTCAATCACGTCAAGCTGCACAATGGAACCGACTTCGCCAGCTCCGTCGGCGATCTGGGGAACCAGCTTGGCATCGGCAACGGTAACCCATCAGGTCTTCCTGGCTTGCTGTCAATTGGCTTCCCTAGTGGATTTCCGGGCGGTATCCCAAGCGGCATCGGCAGTTCCGGAGTCCAGCAGAGATTTCAGGACGCGGTGATCCAGGCCTCGGATACCGTGATCATCACCCGCAACCACCATGTGTTTCATACGGGTTTTGAATTCTGGCGTGACCGCGTTAACACCTTCTACACCGGCAACAACGGCGCATTGGGGAGCATCAACTTTACAGGAATCTACACAGCATCCGCCCCTCCCGGCGGCAGTGGCGGTTACGGCGGGGCCGATTTTTACCTCGGATTGCCGACCAACTATGGCAGAGGAGTCAGTGGTGGCGAGTGGGGGCAGCGAGCTGACGTTTTTGGCGCCTACATTCAAGACGACTGGCACGCTACCAACAACCTGACGGTTAATCTTGGTTTGCGGTACGAAGCTCACACCCCGTGGGTAGAAATTCATGATGCCCAAGTCAACTTTGATCTCAAGACTGGCGAAGTTCTGGCCCCGAACTGCTCTAAGGTAAACCTTGGAACGGCTCCAACAACCTGCAGACAGAGCAGCCAGGGGCTTTATAACGGTACATATGGCGGCAAGGATTTCCAGCCGCGCGTTGGTTTTGCCTGGACTCCTGCGGCACTGGGAGGAAAGACAGTCGTGCGCAGCGCGTTCAGCATCTCGTCATACATGGAAGGTACAGGAACCAACCTGCGCCTGGCGCAGAATCCGCCTTTCACCGCGGCTGAAACGTTCGTAAACTACAACTCGCTAAGTTTTCCGACAACCAATACTGATCAGGGGCTAGTACCAGTGGGTGCCGCCTCTGATCCGTTTGCGGGTTCGCTTGTAAGGGTATGGGATCCCCATGTGCAGCCCGCCCTAACGCAGATGTGGAATCTCACGATCCAGCAGCAACTTGGGAATACTGGAACCTTTCAAATCGGCTATGTTGGCCAGCATGGAACCCATTTGATGGTTCCAACACCCTACCTGCAGAAGCAATTGCTGTCCCCGAGTTCCTGCGGGACGCCGCCGTGTACAGCACCGAGCGTCTTCTTCTCGGGCAATCCCACTTTCCAAAATGATATTTCGCAGATTTCGGGAACGGCTTCCATTGGAGAGATGAAGTACGACGCCCTTCAGGCGGTGTTCCAGAAGCGCTATACGGGTGGTCTGGAGTACCAAGTAGCCTATACGTTTTCCAAGTGCATGACCGATAATAGCGGCTATTACGGAACTTGGGGATCCTCTCAAGGTGTTCCGGCGAATCCCTATTTCCAGAACCTTTATAATCCGAGAGCTGACTACGCGCCGTGCTATTTTGATTCCAAGCACATACTCAGCGCCTATGCCGTTTACGATATTCCGTTTGGTCGAGGCAAGCGGTTCGGCCACGATGTCAATGGCGTCGTCAACGCAATTGCCGGTGGCTGGTCAATAGATCCGATTGTCCAGATCCATACTGGATTCCCTCTGGCCCTCTACAACTTCACCAATGACCCCTCAGGTACAGGTTCCCGCGGAGCGCGTCCTGACTGCGGCGCAGGAGCAGGGCGGGTGTTCGGAAGAAAACCTGCAATTTCGGGTGGCCAATTTATCGGTTACCAGTGGTTTGACCCTAGCCCGTACACCTTGCCAACCGCCACCGAAGGCTTTGGTAGCTGTCCCGCACAAGGTCCAGTTCGTGGTCCCGGCTATGCTGATACGGATTTGAGTTTCCAGAAGAACTTCCAAATAACTGAGAGAACGAAGGTTCAGTTCCGGGCCGACTTCCTCAATGCGTTTAACCGCACGAACCTGAATACCGATTGCTGCACCACGGCCGTTGGAGCAGGCATGGGGATTGTTTCCAGTTCCCAGCCAGCCAGAAATATTCAGTTCGCGCTCAAGCTCTACTATTGACGGTTGTATGATTGAGGGCAGGCGTCTTTCCCGCCTGCCCTTTTCTTTTATGTCCAGCAATCGCTCCCTTATCCTGGGTTCTCTCCTCGTACTGATATGTCCTCTGTCGTTCGCACAGACTTCCGGTTCAAAGTCTCCATCCAGCGCCAGCTCTGGCCAAACGCGTGAACATGCTCTCAGCTTGGCGAAAGCTGGGCGTTGTAGCGAGGCGGTTCCGCTTCTGAAGAAGGCAATTTCTCAGACCAGCGACAGAGAATTCCATCGAAGCGCCGGACTCGCTGGCGTGCGCTGTGCTATGGTAATGAATCAATTCGATGCTGCGGATGATTTCCTGCGAATCCTGAACCGCGAGTTTCCGGGCGATCCGGAAGTGCTCTATTCGGCTGTCCACACTTATTCTGATATGGCCACTCGGGCGTCACAGGAACTTGCTACGCAGGCGCCAAATTCAGCGCAGGCACACGAATTGAGCGCCGAGTCGCTTGAGATGCAGGGCAAATGGGACCAGGCGGCTAAGGAGTACCGGACGGTTCTGCAACAGAACCCGCGTTTGCCTGGAATTCATTTTCGTATGGGGAGATTGCTGCTCTCAGAGTCAAATCCCCCTGCTGACGCGGCCGAACAGGCCAAGAAGGAGTTTCAGCAAGAGTTGGAGATCGATCAAAGCAACGCCGGCGCGGAGTACGTATTGGGTGAACTGGCGCGCCAGCAGCAGCAGTGGGATGATGCCATACAGCACTTTACCCGCGCGGCAAAGCTAGACTCCGGCTTTGGAGACGCCTTCCTGGGTTGGGGTGTCGCGCTGGTTTCGACCAAGAAGTTTTCTGAAGCCGTAGCGCCACTTGAAGCTGCGGTGAAGCTGGAGCCGCAGAATCCCGGCGCGCATTACAATCTTGCCATTGCCTATACCCGCACCGGTCGCAAAGAGGATGGCGAGCGGGAGTTCGGAATCCATCGAGATATGGTTCAGAAGAAGCCCGCAGAAGGAGACGCACCGCCAGAACAGCCTGCAGCGGCGCCGCAGTAACAGATTCGCTCTTCAGATTCATCATCGTGAAAACTCGGACTTCGCCCGGAAATCCTTTTACTCTCTCACGCCGGCAATTGTTGTTCTCTCTTGCCGGCGGCATTTGCTTCGCAGGGTTGCCTCGGTTAAATCGAGTCTTGGCTGCGCCGGCATACCCTTTCGACCTGGTCCCACCTGAGGTCAGCGGAATCCACTGGGCGCACTCCAGTGGCAAGTCTCCTGAACATTACCTGCCCGAAACCACCGGCGCAGGTTGCGCGTTTCTCGATTACGACAATGACGGCTGGATGGACATTTACTTCGTGAACAGCGGCAAGTGCGATTTCTTCGACCCTCAGCCACCGTTACGGAATGCGCTTTATCGCAACAACCGCGATGGAACTTTCACGGATGTAACCGAAAGAGCAGGTGTCGCAGGAGGCGGCTATGGGCAGGGGGTAGCAGTCGGCGACTACGACGGAGACGGATTTCCAGACCTGTATGTTACGCAGTATGGACGCAACATTCTCTATCACAACAACGGCGATGGCACGTTCACCGATGTGACCGAAAACGCCGGAGTCGCGGCGCCGGGTTGGTCTTCAAGTGCCGTGTGGTTGGATTATGACAATGACGGCAAGATGGATTTATTCGTTTGCCAGTTCGTGGAGTTCTCTAAAGAAAAAAATAAAGATTGTCGTGTGGGTGAGGATGCGAGGCGCGGCTATTGCATTCCCCACGTCTATCGTCCAACTGCAAGTTGGCTGTTTCACAATAACGGCGATGGCACTTTTACGGACATGAGTAAGTCTTGCGGGATTGCTGGCCATCTCGGAAAGGCCTGGGGTGTTGTCGCCACCGACATTAATAATGACGGCCTCATGGATTTGTTTGTGGCGAATGATACAGTCGCAAATTTCCTCTTCGTAAATCGCGGAAATGGAAAGTTTGAAGAAATCGCAGAACCTGCCGGGGTCGCCTACAGCGCGGAAGGACGGCCGCGGTCAGGCATGGGAGTAGATTCGGCCGATTTTGATCAGGATGGATGGATGGATCTGTTCGTTGCCAATGTCGACCGCGAAATGTACTCGCTCTATCGCAACAATCACGATGAGAGCTTTGAGGACCAGGCTACGGCCAACGAAATTGCTGCCGCAACGCGCCTGATGAGCGGATGGGGGCTGAAGTTCTTCGATTTCGATAATGATGGAGAACTGGATTTATTTCTGGCGAACGGAAATCCGGATGATCTGATTGAGCAAATCCATTCTCAGGTCAAATATCAAGAGCCGCCAGTTTTGTTTCGCAACACCGGGAAACACTTCCGAAATATTAGTGAGCAGAGTGGGCCAATTTTTTCCCAGCCACTTTCAGCTCGCGGAATGGCAATCGGAGACTTTAATAATGATGGAGCTGTAGACGTTCTGATTTCCGTGAACAATGGTGCTCCGGTTTTGCTGCGGAATAATGTTGGGGCCCAGAATCACTGGCTGGGCATTAAGCTCGTCGGGCGGAAGTCAAACCCGGATGCTGTAGGTGCGCGCGTCACTTATCAGGCGCAAGACCTGAAACGGAGCCGGATGAAAGTTGGCGGCGGGAGTTACCTGTCAGCTCATGACCCGCGCGTTGTGCTGGGAATCGGAAAACGAACCAAGCTCGATTGGGTGGAAGTGAAGTGGCCCCTGCCAGACGGAACAGCTGAACATTTTACGGACTTGCCCATTGATCGTTACATCACCCTCGTAGAAGGCCAGGGGAAATGGAAATAGGCGAGTGGAATCTCGCGACGGCGATTGTTTGTGGGACCGCTCTGCTCTTAGTGGCGATCGAAAGCGCCGATGTCGTCAGAGCGCAGGCGCCTGACCTGCCGCCGTCAAGATCGATACAGTTCACAAACATCACTGAGCAGGCAGGCATTAAGTTCGTTCACTTCAAGGGGAATAATGGAATTTCCATCAACCGCGAGGAGTTCGGTCCCGGTGTCTGCGTCGCGGATCTTGATGGCGATGGGTGGCCGGATATTTACTTCGTCAATGGCCGCGACCTGTACAATCGCGGCGTCCAGGCCCGCAACGCTCTCTATCGTAACAACCGAGATGGCACCTTCGCCGACATCACGGAAAAGGCGGGCGTACCCGGCAACGGATACGGCCTGGGATGCGTCTGGGGCGATTATGACAACGACGGCTTTCCTGACCTATTCGTGACCCAATACGGACGCAACGTTCTTTACCACAACAATCGCGATGGAACATTTACTGATGTCACGGATAAGGCCGGTGTCGCAGGATTGGACTCGGGGGCGTTTCACAGCGGCGCTGCATTCTTTGATTATGATCGCGACGGCTATCTCGACCTCTATGTCGGGAGTTACGTAGCACTCGATCCCGATGGTCCGCGTTACTGCAACATAGGGACGGTGCGTAGCAGTTGCCCTCCCAGCGCGTACAAAGGCAGCGCCAACGCGCTGTATCACAACAACAAAGATGGAACATTCACGAATGTCACGCGTGCGGCCAAAATTCTTCAACCTCACGGGAAGAATCTCTCGGTCGGAGCAGCGGATTACGATAACGACGGATGGCCTGATCTATTTGTTGCCAACGACGGCCTGGAGGCCTATCTCTACCACAATGAGCATGACGGTACATTCAAGGAAATAGCCGTGCCAAGCGGGATTGCCTACTCGGCAGGTGGCGGGCTCATGGCCGCCATGTGTATTTCGCTCGGCGATTACGACAATGATGGCTGGCTTGATTTGTATATTTCAGATTTTCAAGGATCTTCCGATCACGTGTGGCACAACGACGGAAAGGGTAATTTCGACGAAGCTAGCGATGAGGCTGGAATCACAGTCCCCACGCGTCACGTACTTAGCTTTGGCGGCGGCTTTTTCGATTATGACAACGACGGCTGGCTAGATCTGTTTATTGCCAACGGTCACGTGTATCCGGAGATCGAACAGGCATCTCCGGGAACACGTTACAAGCAGATCAATTCATTGTTCCACAATGTAGGAAACGGAAAGTTTGTAGAGACGACCGCGACGACAGGGATCAACTCACAAGCTCCGCACGCCGGTCGTGGGGCGGCGTTCGCCGACCTTGACAACGATGGATTTGTGGATGTGTTAGTGGCTAACAACGGCGATCCGCCATTGCTTTTGCATAACACAGGCGGAAATGGAAACCATTTCCTCAACTTCAAACTTGTAGGTAGAACGAGCAACCGCGACGCTATCGGCGCCCGCATTCGCGTCCGGGCAGACGGCCTCTCGCAAATCCGGGAGATCGCAGGTGCTGGAAGCTATCTTTCACAGAGTGACCTCCGCGCCAATTTCGGCATGGGAAGTGCCATCCGCGCGCAAACTGTCGAGATAAAATGGCCCAGCGGTAGAATCCAAGCTTTTAGCGATGTTCAGGCTGACCGTTTCTATCAGATTGAGGAGGGCCGCGACATGTTGCCGATCCACAATTCTGCGAATTCGCCCCGCAAAATGGCAAATTCGCGCTGAATGACAGTTTGGTGAAGCGGAAGCAATGCGCTCTCTTGTCTTAACCTGAATTCCGAAGTTGAGCCTTGAATGCCTGTTTTTGCGTGAGTGTGATCGCCGGTGAGTGATGATTTCTGGATCAGGTAGCAATGGCAGTATCCAACTTCGGCGAAGTTGGAATTTCCCAGCTTAAAATCTTATCGATCAGGGGATTGCGTGTTTTCAATCCGCCCCAA
>WNGQ01007484.1_pt1 | contig 12434 bp, 11 predicted proteins | sample 5407661 | NCBI WGS metagenome assembly WNGQ01 (sample SAMN13153382, study PRJNA577476) | soil metagenome | isolation source: 60 cm soil or saprolite under Garry oak tree replicate 2 | place: USA:California | collected 2016-06-15
ACCCTCTTCCGCCAGACAGCGTGCCAGGTGTACCTCTGCCGCTTTGGCCGTCGAATACGCTGCCGCGTTCTTGCCGGCGACCAGTGCGTTCTTGCTGGCCACGAAGACGAGATTGCCGCCGCGCCCCTGTGCTTGCAGGAGTCGGAAGCCTTCGCGGGCGACCAGGAAGTAGCCGGTCGCCAGGATGTTCCAGTTTTTGTTCCACTCGGCCACGCTCGTCTCGGTAATCGAGGCACTGGAGGCGATGCCAGCATTACTGACGCACACGTCGACACCGCCAAAGGCGAGAGCCGCTTGTGTAAAGGCGGAACACACGCTCGCTTCGCTGGTGACATCCATCTTCACCGCGATCGCTCGTCCGGCCCCAACGTGCATGTTGAGATAAGACGCCAGTTGCTCGGCACCCGCCAAGTCGATATCGGTGGCGACGATGTGCGCCCCATCCTGAGCCACGCGCCGGCAAATGGCCGAACCGATGCCTCCTGCCGCTCCCGTGACCAGCACCACCTGCCGCGAAAACTCGCGTTCGGGCGCAGCCTGTTTGAGTTTGTATTGCTCTAACGGCCAGTATTCCACGGCGTAGCTCTCGGCATCCGAGAGCGAAATGAAGCCGCCACACACCTCTGCCCCATGCATGACGTCGATGGACGGGTGTTGTCGCATCGGGATCGAGGTCTTGTGGCGCGTTGGCTTCCAGGTAGCGTTGATACTTCTCTACGTAGGCCGCGACGCCAGTTCGCAGGGACTCCTCAAGGATAGTCTCATCCTGCTTGGGCGTCCAGTCTACCAGCAGCGGCCAGGGTTTGGTATGCACCAGGTGGTCGGGGCAGGCTGCACCAATCTGGGTCAGGCGTGGGGCATCCTGGCTACTGGCGAAGGCCAGCACATCCTCTGTGTCTTCAAAGCGCAGGATCTGGCGTTTCTCCGCCGACACCAGCCCGCGCAAGACAGGTGCAACCTGCGCAGCGAGGGTGCGCCGCTCTTCGGCTGCCAGCGGATCGCAGCGGAACCCACCAAAAAGCATGCGGCCTGCACGAGCAATTCGAGACTCCACAAAAGCGTGAGCCTGGGTGACAGTTGCCATGGTCGAGGCATAGCAGGTCTCATCGGTCTCACCCCAGGTGATGAGACCATGTTTGGCCAAAATGACCAGCCTGGCATCCGGTTTGGCTTGCAGTGCCAGCGCAACCTCGCGCGCCAAGGCGAAGCCAGGACGGCGATAGGGAATCCAGATGAGCGCATCGCCGAAGCAGTCGCGTGCCGCTGCCTCGCCGTCTTTGGCGCACGCAAAGTAATTGGTAGCATCGGCGTGTGTATGATCGATATGGGGAAACGGGAGAAAGCCGTGCAACAGGGTTTCGATAGAGGGGCGTGGACGGCTCGGTTCGTAGAAACAGTGCGCGAGGTAGTTCACCATGTCAGTATCGCTCATGCGTTCGCGTTGGAGCAAGGGCATGACATCGTCCAGAGAGAGCCCTGTAAACGAGGCCTCCGTCACGCTCGCCAGATCCGAGCCGGAGCCTTTCACCCATAACACGCGCACCGGAGATCCACGAAAATCGATTTCAAGAGACTTGGCGGAGGTGTTGCCACCCCCCCAGTTGCAGACGGAGCGATCGGCTCCCAGTTTGCGCGAACGGGCCACCAGTTGGGCCAGCGTGGTTGGTGAAGAAATATGTGTCATCGTCATCAGTCCTTCTGTAAGAGTAGCTTGCAACGTTGGGAGAGTACAGGCAAGCGAGTACAGCCACGTTATGCGTCGGGGTAGCCACTGCTCGTCGTAACGGCTCCCCGTTCACGCGCCACGCGCTCGGCGTAGCCACTCGCACGGAACGCTGCAATAGGATCGGGATTACATCCCTGGCGGACGCGAACCTCGGAGAGGAGCGGGCGCACATCTGTCTCATACGCTGCTTGCAGCACGCGATACGCCTCCAGCACATCACCGGTTTCCTGGGCAGCACGTAATGCGGCCCGATCCACCAATACTGCTTTCGCATACGCTGTCTGAATGTTGAGGACGCTCTGAATCATCGCTTCGATCTTCGGTTCGATGTTGTGCGATTGGTCGATCATGTAGGCGATGCGACCGGCGTTGGCGTTGCCCTCGGCTTGTGCAGAGACGATCTCGTTGAAGATGCAGAAGAGTTCAAAGGGGTTCTGCGAACCGACGATCAGGTCGTCGTCGGCATACCTGCGGTCGTTGAAGTGGAAGCCGCCAAGCCGACCTTCGTCGAGCAACTGTGCCACGATCTGCGCAATGTTGGTGCCCTGTGGATGGTGGCCGGTATCTACCAGCACCTCTGCCTGCGGTCCCAGTTTTTGCGCCATGAGCAGCGAGGTTCCCCAGTCCGGCAGGTCGGTGGAATAAAACGACGGCTCGAAAAACTTGTACTCGATCTGCAGGCGCATGTCGGCAGGTAAGGCGGCGTATATGGCCTGAAGGGAATCCAGCAGGCGATGACGGCGGCGGCGCAGGTCATCCTGTCCAGGATAATTGGTGCCATCAGCCAACCACAGGCTGATAACACTGGAGCCGACCTCTTGCGCAATGTGGATGCACTCGATTACATGCGCAACCGCCTGCTCGCGCACAGCCCTATCGAAATGGCACAGACTGCCGAAGCGGTACGCGTCATCCTGAAAGAGGTTCGGATTCACTGCACCAATACGCAGGCCGAGTTGCCCGGCAAACTCCTTCACGACATGCCAATTGTCTTCTCTGTCCCAGGGAATGTGAATGGCGACGCCGGGGCAGATGCCAGTGACCTTTTGCACCTGGGCCGCGTCTGATAGCTTCTCGCGCAGATTGCTGGCTGCTCCCGGCCAGTGGAAGACCTTGAAGCGCGTGCCTGAATCTCCGTAGCCCCACGAAGGAGTCTCGACGCTGAATTGTTGCATGACCGCGATGACGCCGTCGAGCGTGACATCTTGCTCTTGTAAGCGATTTTCGATTTCTGAACTCACGTACTCACCTTGCCTAACTCTTGCTGGTTTTTTTATGCCAGTATCGGTTTACATTAATCGATATGAAAGACTTCTTCAAGAACAGGTGGAAAACCCGTAGCCGCCTCGGTTTCGCGGATGAGAATATCGCCCATCTGGGCCTCCCAGCGTTTGCTTGTCTGACTGGTTGCCATGAGCGCCAGGTAACGCTGAAAATCATCGACTTCCATATACGCGAAAAGCTCTGTACCGCGCAGGTACAGAGAGTAGTTCTGGCAGCCCGCGCGCTTGAGATCTGCCAGAAGCTCTGGCCAGACCTGCTGGTGACGCCGTCGATACTCTTCCTCTGTGCCGGGCTTGATCCTCATCGTAAAAGCGATGCGCTGCATGGAACGCTCCTCCCTTTGTCAGCTGATCGCGAGAGGACATGCAGGGAAGTGCTCTTCCCTACACGCCCGCCGCCGGTACAATGGCGAGCCAGCCTAGAAATTGAACTGGTCGATGTTTGCACTGTTGAACACGGTTGGTGGGCCAAGCAGCACTACGTTAGTGGCACCAATGGTAAAGCTACCCAGCTTACCAGCCGTGAACGTCTCGCCGACGTTCCCCTTGATCTTGCCCTCTGCTAGCAGAGCCGCGACATAATAGGCCAGATAGCCCATGTTGGCAGGGTTCCACAACTCAAAGCCCTTGATCGTGCCGTCTTTCACGTACTGGCGCAACTGATTCGGCGTCCCCAGACCCGTCAGGGCTACCGTTCCGCCTTTCTTCACCGACTCGAGCGCGCGGGCCGCGGCAGCGATCCCTACCGTGGTGGGAGAAATGATCCCCTTGAGGTTGGGGTACTGCTGCAGCAGGGCAAGCGTCTGGTTAAAGCTAGTCTGGTCATCGTCGTTCCCATAAGCGACCTTGACCAACTGCATATTTGGATACTTCTTTGTCAGTTCATCCTTCATGAAACCAATCCAGACGTTTTGGTTCGAGGCTGTGCTGGCCGCCGAGAGCACGGCAATCTGGCCAGTACTATTGATCTGCTGGGCCAGCAAATCCACCTCGCTGCGGCCAATCTGCTCGCTATTGGCCTGGTTCACAAACACGTTGCGTGCATCGGGCGCCACATCAGCGTCAAAACTCACGACCTTGACCCCCTGTGACATTGCCTGCTTCAGAGATGGTGCGACCGCATTGGGATCGTCGCCCGAGATGACGATGGCGCCGACATGCTGCTGGGTAAGGCTCGTGATGAACGGCACCTGGGCAGCGGCGTTGGCCGTGGATGGACCGACCTGCTTGAATTGTCCACTCAGATCTTTGGCGGCGAGTTGCCCCCCTGAGGCAGCCGTGTCGAAGTATGGGTTGTTGATCTGCTTGGGCACAAATACGATGTTAAGGTTACTCCCTGTACTGCTCGCAGGAGTACCTCCTCCGGTGCTGGTAGTACTCCCACCCCCGCAGGCTGCCAGCAGCAGCAGGACACACACCAGAAAACCGGGGACGAGTGTCTGAAACAGCTTCTTCACTGTTTTTTCCTTTCCTTGATACTTGCTTTATACTTGCTTTGAACTTCCCATGGCAAGGCGCCGATGGGCTATCGCGACCTGAATGCGCCGGGCGATGTTGGGTCCCAGCACAGAAAGAATCAACAACAAACCAATGGTGAGACTCTGGATATCCCCACTGATATTCACCAGGCTCAACGCGTTCTCTAAAACACCGACAATGAAAATGGCCAGCACCACGCCTAACAATGAGCCACGCCCCCCGAAGATGTTGACCCCGCCCAGCAAGACAACTGTCACAACGGTGAGTTCAAATCCCACGGCATTGTCTGGTCGAGCGCTGGAAAAGCGCGAGGTAAAAATCACTCCGGCGAGTGCCGCAATCACTCCAGAGAGCATGAACAGAATGAGTTTCACCCGGCCTACATTGATCCCGGAAAAGCGCGCCGCCTCTTTGTTATTGCCCATGGCGTAGATTTGCCTCCCCCAACGACTCACATGCAGCACCACTCCAAAAATGACCACCAGGATGGCAAAGATCAGGACCGACCAGGGAATCTGCGTGCCAGGGATAGAGCCAAAGCCCAGATTGGTAAAAGCGGTGGGAAAGTCGCTGACCGCCTTATCACCCAGAACGACATAGGCCAGACCGCGATAGAGGGCGAGCGTGCCAATCGTGACAACCAGTGAAGGCAAGGCGAGCCTGGTGACCAGCAAGCCGTTGAGACAGCCAGCCACGAGCCCAACCAGTAGCGCCACCCCTATCGCGAGCCACATGGGATGCCCGCTCTCCCAGAGCAAGCCCAGAACAACGCTGGCCAGACCCAGCACCGAAGCCACCGACAGGTCAATCTCGCCGGCGATGATAATCAGTGTCATCGGCAGCGCCATGATGGCTATTTCCATGATGTTACTGGGGAGCGCATTCTCAAGGTTATAGCTACTCAGGAAATAGGGTGAGACAACACTACCAATCACAGCACCGATCAGCAGCAGCGCCACAAGCAGCGCGTCCCAGGAAATCAGCAGCGCTTTGAGTCTTTTCATACTTTCTTCCTCCTGGAGAGGATGTACCTCTTCAGCCAGCGGGTAATAAAGGCATCAAGGACTACAGCACCGAGAATAGCCGCACCATAGAGCGCCTGCAACCAGAACTGGGAAATGTTCAGGATGTTTAACGCATTTTGCAACGTGCCCAGTACCATTGCTCCCAGCACCACACCCAGGATGGTGCCTGAACCACCAAATATATTAACCCCGCCAACGACGACCGCCGCGATTACAGCCAATTCCAGGCCTGTGGCATTGGTCGCGTCGACGGTGCCAAAGCGCGCCCCCCAGAGTACTCCTGCGAGCCCGCAGAGCAGCCCCGACGCGGCGAAAGCCGCGAAAACAAGCCAATCCCGGCGAATACCAATGATAGTGGCCGCGTCGGGATTGCTGCCTACTGCGTACAGCTGGCGTCCGGTAGGTGAGGCATGCAGAAAATAGCCGACGATCACCGCTATGACCGCTGCAATGAGAATCAGTGAAGGAATGCCAAGGATTTGGGTCGTCGCCAGCGCCAGGTAGCCGCCCGGCACATCGGAGGCATTGATTTGGGAGGTCGTATTGGCTGCGAAAACAAAAACCAGGCCCCGGTAGACGTAGAGGGTGCCCAGCGTGGCGACAATCGCCGGGACACGCCCGAACGAGACGATCAGCCCATTGATCATGCCCAGAACTAGCCCCAGAGCGCAACCCAGTAGAATGCCCAGCAGCAGATTGATGCCGGGAAGCTGCTTAAAGAAATAGGCCGTGACGAAGGCGGTAAGGCCTACCATCGAACCTACTGACAGATCCACGTTACGCGTCAGTACCACCAGCGTCTCTCCCACTGCCACGATCACAAGAATGGCGATGGAGAGCAAAATCTGCTCGAAATTGTCGATGCTCAGAAAGCGCGGCGCCTGAATGCCGACGATGAGAATAATGAGAAGCAAGACAACCAGCAAGCCCAGTTCGCGCACCCGGTTGACCAGACCCAGCAGACGCGCCTGACTCAACTGATTGCGCTGCTTCGTTCGCTCCAGATCTTGACTCGTGGTAGTCATACTATCACCTTTCCTGTCCTGTAGCGGCGAACATGACCCGCTCCTGCGTTGCTTCGGAGCGCGGAAATGTGCCAGTGATACGTCCCTCATGGAGCACAAGAACCCGGTCGGCCATGGCAAGCACCTCCGGAAGCTCGCTGGAGATCAAAATAATCGCCAAGCCACTGGCGGCCAGTTCTGAAATAATACGGTGAACCTCGGCCTTGGCCCCCACATCGATGCCGCGCGTCGGCTCATCCAGGATCAGCACCGATGGGTTGGTCGCCAGCCATTTGCCTAGGACCACTTTCTGCTGATTCCCGCCAGACAGAGCACTGACGACCTGCCCCACGCCCGAGGAACGGACGCGCAGCCGACTGGAATACTCACTCGCGATCTTCTGCTCCCGGCGCGGATCAAGCAGTCCCAGGCGCGAAACCAATTGCAGGATAGCCAGGGTGATGTTGGAAGCGATAGAGAAGTTCATGACCAGCCCCTGCTGGTGACGATCTTCAGGGACATAGGCAATGCCATACTCCATGGCCTGCTGTGGCGAGCGAATACGCACCTGCTTGCCTTTGAGCCAGGTCTCTCCGCTCTCGGCCTGGTCAATGCCGAAGAGCACCCGCGCCACCTCGGTGCGTCCGGCCCCCACCAGACCCGCGAAACCCAGGATCTCACCCCGGCGAAGCTGGAAGCTCACATCCGCAAACACTCCAGGCCGTGTCAGATGGCGTACCTCCAGCACCACTTCCCCAATCTTAGCCTCACTCTTGGGGTAAAGGTTGGAGAGTTCGCGCCCGACCATGTACTTGATGATCGCTTCGGTAGTCATCTCACTGACCGGGGCAGTAATGATATGTGTGCCATCGCGGAAGACGGTCAGGCGGTCAGCGAGCGTGAAAACCTCCTCCAGGCGGTGGCTGACGAAGAGTATAGCTACCCTGCGCTCGCGGAGTTGCTTCACAATGGCAAATAATTCATCGACCTCGTGCGATGAGAGGGCCGCGGTCGGTTCGTCCAACACCAGCACGCGTGCCTGTAGCGAGAGCGCCTTGGCAATTTCTACGAGCTGCTGCTCAGCCACAGAGAGTCCCTGGACCGGTGTATGGGAACTAAGAGAAACGTCCAGGGATGCGAGCAATTGATCGACCTCCTGGTACATGCGCTTCCATTCAACGCGCCCGAAGCGATCACGAGGGTGACGGCCCATGAAGACATTCTCGGCAACGTCCAGGTCGGGGAACATCATCGGTTCCTGCTGGACAACAGCGATGCCAAGGGCCTGAGCCTGTATGGGCGAACGCAATTCTACCACCTCGCCGCCCACTTTCATCACACCCGCGTCGGGCCTGTGGATACCTGCCAGGATTTTCACCAGCGTACTTTTGCCCGCGCCATTCTCACCTACCAATGCATGCACTTCGCCGGGAAGAAGCTTGAGGTCTACTCCTCGCAGGGCCTGCACACCGCCAAATTGTTTGGCAATCCTACTGAGTTCAACGATGGGTTCGGGAGGATTCGTCACGTTCTTTTCCCTTCTCATGATAAACTTGACAGGCTAGATTCTGTACAGTACAATTACTGGTAGCTTGAAACGTTTCAATCATATGCAGAGAAAAAACCTTCTGCGATTGTGGTAGGAGGATCAAAATAGGCTGCCGTATGCGAGCAAGATAGTCGGCTTCCACCGAACATTCTCATGGTTCGCTCATGTCCTCGCCTATTGGTAAGTATTGCCCTCCCTTGAGAAAATGTTGAGAGCAGAAATTGGAACGATTGCTCAACCATCTGGTGACAGATCCGAAAGGATGGCTCCTCTGTAAAAATACGCGAACAGAGAGGATAAATGTAAAGATACTTGCTGTATTGAAACGTTTCAATACAGCAAGTATACTTGCAAAATTCCTGATTGTCAAGAGTTTTTGGTCGAAAAATCGGGGGTTCTTCGCTATTGCTGAGAGTGTGAGACGAAAGCTTGAAGGATGGCCTTGAAACCGCAGCCAGTAGCCCGGCCTGAACTGCAAGTTGCTTCGTTATGACCAGGGTTTCAGCCATTTTGTAAAGAAGACGCGTAAAAGTGAGAGATGCTATTTTCACAGGGCATGCCTACAGGGAAGCCTCACATTCTTCTGCGTCCTTGTTCTAAGATGGCAGACTCCCTGATGACATATTATAGACAAGAGCTTCATAGGGTGCTCTGCCACATGGAGCAACGCCGAGAGATTGAGAAAGTTGCCGTTGAAAAGTGAGGAACACATCCATAGAGCAGAGGAGGAAGCGTGTGCGCATGAGTTCAAAGTCAAGTATCCGGGAGGTGGCGAAGCGTGCTGGTGTTTCGCTCGGAACCGTTTCGAATGTACTCAACCGGCCAGAAATTGTGGCTAAAGAGACGCGGGAACGTGTCTCCTCAGCCATCGAGGAGATTGGCTTCGTGCGCAACGGGTCGGCGCGCCAGTTGCGCGCAGGCACCAGCCAGCACATAGGCCTGGTTGTGCTTGATGTGACCAACCCCTTTTTCACGGAAGTTGCGCGTGGCGTCGAGGACCTCGCCAATCAGGCTGGATACGTGGTTATTCTGTGCAATTCGGACGATTCTGTCGAGAAGGAAAAGCACTACCTGCACGTCCTGGAGGAGCAGCGCACCCAGGGAGTGTTGATTACTCCGGTGCAGAGCGACGCCAGTTACCTGCAGCAGTTTCGCCAGCGCGGTATTGCTGTCGTTTTGCTGGATCGCACGAGCCGCAGCAAAGATCTTTGCTCGGTCGCGGTCGATGATGTACTAGGTGGTGAACTTGCTGCCGCTCATCTCCTTGAAAAGGGACACAGGCGCATCGGATTTGTGCATGGCTCGCTCAGTATCCGCCAGATCGCGGACCGGCGACGCGGAGTGATACAGGCGGTGAAAACGGCTGGCCTTGATCCTGACCGGGCCATTATCGATATCACCACACATGCTCAAAGCGCCAAGGAGGGTGAGGAGTGTATGGAGAAACTACTGAACGCCAGCATAAGACCGACCGCTGTTTTTTGTGCGAATGATCTCCTGGCGCTTGGGCTGATGCGCGGTTTGATCAAGCGTGGGCTCGCCATCCCCGGAGATATGGCCCTGGTTGGCTACGACGATGTCGAGTTCGCGAGCATCCTTGCGACGCCCCTCACCTCAATCCGGCAACCCAAATATGAGCTTGGACGCGCAGCCGCGGAGTTGTTGATTGACGAGGCACATAATCCAACCTCTCATCAGCACAAGCACATTGTGTACCAGCCCGAACTGATCGTAAGAGAATCAAGTCGCCCTTAGCTGGACTTTTCCAGAAAACAGTATTTTCACACATTGAGCGCAATGCAAAGAGTTATTCCTCTTTTCTCATCAGCGCGTGAAACGCTCTTGCTGAGGCTTCGTCCATATGGTAACTCTCGTTGTCAGCAGGGAATGTCCCGGACTCGATATCAGCAAAGAAACGTTCAAGGGCCTCAGTAGCTATATCGGCCAGGTGGGTATATTGCCGGACGAACCTCGGAAGCCGGCCATGATGCAACCCTAACACATCGTGGTATACCAGCACTTGACCATCACAATATGGCCCCGCACCGATGCCAATGGTGGGTACCGGTACTTCCTGGGTGACAATCTGAGCTACTACATCGGGAACGCCCTCCAATACAATAGCGAAGACACCGGCTGCTGCTAAAGCACGAGCATCTTCTACTAATTCTCTTGCCGCCTCGACTCCCCTACCCTGTACCCTGTAACCGCCCATAGCGTGTATTGATTGTGGAGTAAGTCCAAGATGTCCCATAACGGGTATCTCGGCGGCAAGAAGTGATTCTACCATCGGTAATCGTTTCCGTCCACCCTCTAATTTCACTGCTTCAGCTCGACCTTCACGCATTAAACGTCCCGCATTGCGGACAGTTTCTTCTACTGAAATATGATAACTCAGCCAGGGTAAATCACCCAACACCAGGGCAGCTGGTTTTGCGCGTGCTACCGCAGCAGTATGGTGCACCATTATATCTACCGTAGCAGGAAGTGTATCTTCGAAACCCAACATCACATGAGCAAGTGTATCGCCTACCAGAATAATATCTGCTCCTGCGTTGTCAGCAATGTGTGCTGATGGGGTATCATAAGCTGTCACCACCTTGAGTTTCGGACCGCCTTTGCGGGCGAGTATCGCAGGTACAGTGACTTTGTCCCGCATAAAATCGTTCCTTTCACCTTGTTCGCAAACTATGCATTGATTAGGATGCCAATATCCCAACTACCATCTGCACGCAATAGAAAATTATCGATCAAACGGGTTGGACCAACCCTCGCTGCAATGAGCAGCAACGCCGGAGCACGGAGTACTTCTAATTGCGCAAAACTGTCAGGATCTCGAACCTCTGCATAGTCAAGATGTACGTGTGGCTCTGTTCCAACAGTATCGACCATTGCTCTGACCACCAATGATGCTTCAGCATGTGAGTGAGCTTCGCATCCTTCTGACCGAAATAGGCCTGGTGCGGTCGCATAATCTGAAATAGTTTTAACACCACAGTTGCTACACCGCGAAAGTGTCCAGGACGAATGGCTCCCTGTGCCTCGCTGACAAGTGGTCCTGTCGGATCAACATACGTCACGAAATCGGGAGGGTAAATCTCATCAGGAGTTGGCACGAACACAATATCTACGCCGAGATTCTCAAGCACATTCAAATCATGTGGCAGGTCGCGTGGATAGCTAGCCAGGTCCTCGTGCGGACCAAATTGTGTCGGATTAACGAATATACTCGCGGTAAGTATTTCGTTTTCTTCTCGCGCCTGGCGTACGAGCGAAAGATGTCCCTCGTGAAGATATCCCATAGTAGGAACAAAACCAACTTTTTGAGGACTAGCGCAACTCGAGCGCTCAGCCACCATCTCCTGGATTGTGGTGATTACTCGCATCCTTCTTCTGCTCCTGTATCGACCTGACCTGGTAGGGCGACAGGGGTTGCAAGGCGCCCCTTTAATACTTTCCAAAGTATACCATCGGTATGTGCAGTCTGCAATTGAAATAAGAGCGCCTGTTATTCACATTGCACTTCCGTGATGCTTTTCTATTTTATCGCATAGACAAGTACCTTTGTTTTCCACTTGTCATCCAGAGTCCATCGTGATAAACTCTCCTGGTAACAAAAAATCCTGTGCCATATTTTATTTGGTGGTAGCAATGATGTCTAAACAGTGGCATATTCTGATAATTCTCGATGACGAATATCTCAACCCGAACATTGTAAATTCGCTTCAAAAAGATGATTATTTTGTAAAAGGGGTGACCAGCGCAACAGAAGCGGTGCATCTACTTTGGGCCGAGGAATATGATATTGTCGTAAGTGATCAAAAAATGCCTGATGCAGATGGCTTTGAGCTACTTCAATGGATACGAACGTATCGTCCGAGCACTCGGATGATAATGATAGGCATGGCTGGCTCTTCTGTCACACGCACTCAGGCGCTTGAAAACGGTGTCGTCAGTTATCTAGAAAAACCGCTTGATCTCCACATACTTAAAGAGGAATTGCGACGACTGTTGCAACAAACAGGATTTTCTGCCAGTCTGGATTCGTTCGATTTGTTAGATGTCATTCAAATCGTTAATATGAGCCACAAAACTATAGCTATGGTGGTGAATACAGGACTGGAAGAACAGGGACTTTTAGGGTTCCAGGCAGGAGAGTTGGTCTGGGCAGAATACGGTATTTTGCGTGGAGAAGAGGCCTTTTTTGCTCTCGCAGCGCACAAAAACGGGACTATTACTCATCAACCCTGGACTGCTCAGATCAGACCGAATGTCACACAGCCGCTTTCGAGTCTCATTTTCCAGGCCCTTCAGTACCGTTCAAAGTACGCAGAATTCCAACAACTCACAGGGGAACAAGCTGTCCTT
>WNGQ01006469.1_pt1 | contig 12433 bp, 10 predicted proteins | sample 5407661 | NCBI WGS metagenome assembly WNGQ01 (sample SAMN13153382, study PRJNA577476) | soil metagenome | isolation source: 60 cm soil or saprolite under Garry oak tree replicate 2 | place: USA:California | collected 2016-06-15
CTTGATGGCGTCGACCGCCTGCCCGAGCGAATAGCCGGGCGCGAGGTTGAACGAGATGGTCACCGCGGGCTGATTGCCCTGGTGATTGACCTGCAATGGGCCGACCGCGGACACCACCCGGGTGACCGTGGAGAGCGGGATCGACGTCCCGGACGGGATGCCATTTCCGCTCACGCCGGCGCCGGGCCCGGTGCCGGTGCCGCCCGCGCCGGACACGTTGGTCTTGACGAAGATGTTCTGCAGCTGCGAGGAGTCGGCTTGAAACCGGGGTTGGCTCTCGAGAATGACCTGATAGTCGTTGGTCGGCGTGTAGATGGTCGCCACTTGGCGCGCGCCGAAGGCGTTGAACAGTTCCTGGCGGATCTGGTCGATGGTGACGCCGTAGAAGGCCGCCTTTTCGCGGTCGATCTCGACCGTCATCTGCGGTGTCTTGATATAGAGATCGGTGGTGACGTCGCGCAACCCCTCGATCTCCGCAATCTTGTCGCGCAATTTCGGCGCGATATCGTACAAGAGCTGGGTGTCGCTGGACTGCAGCGTGTACTGGTACTCGCTCTTGGAAATGCGGCCGGTGATGTTGATGTTCTGGACATTCTGGAAATACACGGCCATGCCAGGAACGACATTGGCGGTGCGGCGCAGGCGCTGGATCACGGCGGTGGAATTTTCCTCGCGCTCCTTCCTCGGCTTGAGCGCGATGAACATGCGCCCGATATTGGCCGTCGGGTTCGGCCCGCCGGCGCCCACCGTGGAATTGACGTAATCAACCGCGGGATCGGAACGGACGATTTCCGCCACCTGCCGCTGCAGAGCGACCATCCCCTGGAACGAAATATCCGACGAGCCTTCGGTCGAGGCGGAAATAAAGCCGGTGTCCTCGGTGGGGAAGAAGCCCTTTGGGATGATGATGTAGAGCCAAACCGAAAGAGCGAGCGTCGCGATCGTCACAACTAGCGTCACGGCTTTGTATCGCAGCACCCGATCGAGCGACCATTCGTAGGCGCGCAGCCCTGCCTTGAACATCGTCTCGAAGCCGCGCAACACGACGTTCTGTTTCTCGCCTTCGTGATGCGTGCGCAAGACGCGTGCGCACAGCATCGGCGTGAGCGTCAGCGATACGAAGCCCGACACCACGATAGCGACCGCGACCGACACCGCGAATTCGCGAAACACCCGGCCGACCATGCCGCCCATCAGCAGCACCGGGATGAACACGGCGATCAGCGAGAACGTGATCGAAATGATGGTGAAGCCGATCTCGCGCGCGCCCTTGAGCGCCGCCTCGAACGGTCGCATCCCGCCCTCGACGTGGCGCACGATATTTTCCAGCATGACGATGGCGTCGTCGACCACGAAACCGACCGACAGCGTCAGCGCCAGCAGCGTCATGTTGTTGATCGAAAATCCGAACACGTACATGGCCGCGCAGGTGCCGATCAGCGACACCGGGACCGCGAGCGAGGGAATGAGGGTGGCGGAGACCGAGCGCAGGAACAGAAAGATCACCAGAATGACTAGGATGATCGCGATGACGAGCGTCTCCTGCACATTGAGCACCGAGGCCCGGATCGAGACCGAGCGGTCCATCAGCACTTGCATGCGGATCGACGGCGGTATCGACGCCTGGTATTGCGGCAAGCGCGCGCGCACCGCATCGACCACCGCCACGGTATTGGCGTCCGGCTGGCGCTGGATCGCCAGCACGATGGCGCGGTCGTTGTTGAACCAGCTCGCGATCTTGTCGTTCTCGACGCTGTCGATGACGCGCGCGACCTGATCGAGGTAAACCGGAGCTCCGTTGCGGTAGGCGACGACGACCTTGCGGTACTCCTCCGCCTTGGTCATCGCGGACGACGCCGTCAGCGTCACGCTCTGCTTGGGACCGTTGAGCGTTCCGACTGGAGTGTTGGAATTGGTCTTTGCGACCACGCTGCGGATGTCGTCGAGCGAAATGTTGCGCGCCGCGGCAGCCACGGGATCGACCTGAACCCGCACGGCAAATTTCTGCGCACCGAAAACCAGCACCTGGGCAACGCCTGGAATCTGCGAAATCTGCTGTGCGAGCGTGATCTCGCCGAATTCGTCGACAACCGACAACGGCAAGGTTGCCGAGACCAAGCTGATATACATGACCGGGAAATCGCCCGGATTGACCTTCCGAAAGCTCGGCGGGATGGTCATCTCCACCGGCAACTTTCGGGCGGCAACGGTCAGCGCCGTCTGCACGTCGAGCGCGGCGCCGTCGATGTTGCGGTTGAGCTCGAACTGGATCGTGATCGAGGTGATGCCGAGCGACGACGAAGAGGTGAGCGAGGTGATGCCGGCGATGGTGGACAGCTGGCGCTCGATGGGCGCCGCCACCGATGCCGCCATGGTTTCCGCGCTTGCGCCCGGCAGTTGTCCCTGGATGCTGATGGTCGGAAAGTCGACGGCCGGAAGCGCCGCGACTGCAAGCAGCCGGTAGGCGAAAATCCCCAACACGATGATCGACGCGGTGACCAGCGTGGTCAGCACCGGACGGCGGATGCAGGTCTCCGAGAGCGTCATGGGTTATGATCCGACCTTCGACGCGCGCACGGCAACCTTTGTCCCGTCGGAAAGCAAGAGCTGGCCGTTGACGACGACCGTCTCACCGCCCTCAAGTCCGCTGGCGAGGACCGATTCGCTGCCCAGGACGCGCGCGACTTGGACCGGCTGGACGATCGCAACCTCGCCCTTGACGACGAACACATAGGACCCGCTCTGGCTGAGCTGGATTGCGGTCGAGGGCACCGTGACCGCCGTTTCCTCACGGAACGTCAACTGCACCGTCACCAACGTGCCCGGCCACAGCAACTCGTCGGTATTCGGCATGGTGGCACGAACGGGTACGGTGCCCGTCGGCGCGTCCACGCTGTTCTCGATCATCGTGACCTGGCCGCTTGCTCGGCGCGGCTCGCCCGGGATGATTGCCTCGACGGTGGAGCTCTCGTTGGCGAGCGCTTGACGCAGATCCGGCAGAAAGCCCTGGGACAGCGCAAATGTCACGTAGACCGGCGCGGTCTGGATGATGGTTGCGAGCGTGGCGTCCCCGGCGCGCACAAAGTTGCCGACCTTGACCATCGCCATGCTGGCGCGCCCGGTAATCGGCGCCCGGATGTTGCAGTAGCTGAGCTGGACGTTGAGGTTCTCGAGTTGCGCGGTATTCGAATCGACTGAAGCCCGATAGATATTTGTTTGCGTCCGCGCGTTCTGCAGCGTCACCAGCGTGGTCGCGTTCTTGGCGATGAGCTCAGTATATCGCGCGACATCGCGTTCAGCCTGCTCGAGATTGGCCTTGGCGCCGGCGAGCAAGCCTTCCACCTGCCTGACCTGGGCTTCGATCGTGCGGCTATCGAGCGTGAACAGGAGGTCGCCTTCGCGCACCAGCGCACCATCGCGGAAGTGCACGCTGGTGATCTCGCTGTCCACCCGCGACTTGACCGCGACGCTGGCAATCGGGGTGACGGATCCCAGCGCTTCGAGGCGGACGGGAACGACCTTCTTGATCGCGGTCACGACTTCGACCGGGACCGCGCGCGGCCCATTCTGGCGGGTCGCCTGCGCAACCGCGCCGTCCGACCACAGACCGCCGCGTGTCGCTACGACGATCGAGCCCGCCGCGACAAGCACCACCACCGCCCCCGCCACCAACGTCCGCTTCTTCATTACCGTGCCGCGCAGGCCCTCGAGCGGCCCACCCGGGACCTCCCTCTCTTTCCTGGTGCCCTGCTCATAACGATTCTTTTTGTTATGCGGGAAAGACCTTCTAACATATCCCTAGCGACTTACCGTCGTAAAAACGGCGTAACCTTCGCAACAGCCCATTATCCCAGCGCCGCGTCCCGTTTGTCACGCTGAGTTGAAGTTGCACCGCGCCACACCCATCTTGGCCCGTCATGCGCATCGCCACCTGGAACATCAATTCCATCAAGCAAAGGATCGACAACCTGACCGCATGGCTCGCCGAGCGGCGGCCCGACATCGTCTGCCTGCAGGAGACCAAATGCGTGGATGATGCCTTCCCGCGCGAGCCCTTCGAAGCGCTCGGCTACAATGTCGCAGTGCACGGGCAGAAGACCTTCAACGGCGTCGCGCTACTGTCGAAATTTCCCCTCGAGGACGTGACCGCGCGGCTTCCCGGCGACGAGGCCGACAGCCATGCCCGGTTCATGGAAGCGACGGTGTCGACCGGCCAAGGCGCGCTACGCGTCGCATCCGTTTACCTGCCCAATGGCAACCCGCCGGACACAGATAAATATTCTTATAAAATCAGCTGGATGGATCGACTTATTCACTATGCACGCGAACGGCTGCAGCTGGAAGAGCCGCTGGTCCTGGGCGGCGACTTCAATGTCATTCCCACCGAGCTCGATGCCCGTCACCCGGATCGCTGGGTGACGGACGCGCTGTTCCTGCCGCGCACGCGGCAGAAATTCCGTGTTCTCTACCATCTCGGATTGACCGACGCGGTCCGGGCCGGAAGCGATGGGCCCGGCCCTTACACGTTCTGGGACTACCAGGCCGGCGCCTGGCAGAAGAACGACGGCATTCGCATCGACCATCTGCTGCTATCGCCGCAGGCGGCCGACCGGCTGATCGCCGCCGGGGTCGACAAGCACGTGCGCGGCTGGGAGAAGCCGTCGGACCACGTTCCGGTCTGGGCGGATCTCGAACTCAGCGCTTGAAGAAGCTGTCCAAGACATTCCACGGCAGCTTGTAGTTCACCCCGACGCGAACGATGTGGTCGTCGAGGTGGAGGCGCTGATTGCCGGGAAACGCCGGACTCGGCGTCGGGGTGAAATAGGATTTGTCCTGCAATCCGACGTAGAGATATTCAACCTTCGCCGACCAATCCTGGCTGAGCTTGACCTCGATGCCGCCGCCCGCGGTCCAGCCCCAATGCCACTGCTGATCCGAGATGGTGCCGGCAGGAGCGACGATGCTGTTTGCGACGTTGGCGAGCGCGCCGCCGGCGGTGGCGTAAATGAGCCAGTTATCCCGCGCGTAGCCGACGCGGCCGCGGAAGGTCGAAAGCCACTGCTCCTTCACCTCGTTGCTGAAGGCGGCGTTGGGCGGAAATTCGAACGTGCTGCGCTTCTTGTTCGCAGCCGATATGTCGCCCTCAAAGCCCAGCACTCCATTGCCGTTCTGGATATTGAAGCCCGAGGTGATGCCGATGATGCCGCCGCTGAGATTGGTGCGCGGCGTCTGGTCGGCGCCGGTCGCGTTGTCGCGCAACACGGCACTTCCCCACGCGCCACCGCCCGCGACTCCCACATAAGAGCCCGCCCAGGTCGCAACGGCCGGTGGCGCGTTGTAGATCGGTGCAATGCTGAGGTCGGCAGCGAACGCCGGCGCCAGCATCGCCGACGCCGGAACCAATGCTAACGCCGCCGTGCTTGCGCACAGCGATTTTTTCATTCTTAGCCTCAACTAGACGCTTCCCGCATTGGCACGAACACATACGCGCGCCCCGAACGGGGGTCCATGAACTTGGCCGGGTTCCAAAGCAGATTTCCGGGAAGTGTGGCGCGAGCGCCACAGATTCTCACTCCCGGCGGTTTTTCAGCCAATCTTCCAAATACTTATGCGCCATTGCCCGCTCGGTCTCATCGGCCTGAGCGAGCGCACTCGTGTACATGTCGGTAATCCAGGCTTCATCCGGCCCGGCGGCGTCTTTGGCAACGATGAGCCAGAACAGCCCGAGCGCGGCTTGGCGCGAAACCTGGTCGCCCTTGAACAACATGCTGCCGAGGAGCGCCTGCGCGCGGTGATCACCCTTGTTGGCAGAGAGCCGCAGCCAGCGCGCCGCCTGGATGGAATCCTTCGGCGCGCCTTTGCCAAGGAGGTAGAGCCGGCCGAGATGGTACTGGGCCTCGGGATCGGCGAAATACGAGGCAGCGTAGCGGAACATTTCGCGCGCGAGATTGGAGTCGGCCTTGAGCGTTCCGGGAATGCCGTCGAGATAGTAGAGCCCCAACGTCACGAAGGCGTTGGCCACGAACCGCGCGTTGGGGGCGCCGACGCTGTCGTCGCCATGCATGGTGGTGAGGCGGCGGAAATATTCGTAGGCGCGCGCCTTGTTCGCCTTGATGCCATCGCCGTCCGCGTACATGCGGCCGAGCTTCCAGATGGCGCCGGGAACGCGCTGCTCGGCGGCGTATTCGAGCTCCATGATTGCCTGCTCAGTCTTGCCTTGGCGCAGCAACTGCGTGCCCGAGCGGAACGCCTCCTGCGGCGTCGGCGGCATGACCGTGCGCGGCGGCAGCGTGAGCGGCGCGATTGGCGGCGCCTCTGGCGCTGCGGCGAGCGGCGTTGCGCTGCCGAGCGAAGGGCTCCCCGCCGCCGGGCTCGGGGTCGTATCCGGCAGCGGCACCGTGGTCCCTTCGGGAGCGCGGGTGCCGTCGAAGCTTATGGCCGGCGATAGGCCGACGGCGATGCCGAGCAAGGCCGCGCCGAGCAAAGCAGTGCTAGCGATGACGCTAGATGTCCGCATAGCACGCCCTCTCGGCCGCCGCGCCGGGATGGGTCACCGCGCCATCGCGCGCCGATCCCACCTGCTGGGCGTATTTCCACAAATATCCTGAGGTGAATACGGGTCGTCGCGGCTTCCACGCCTTGGCCCGCGCCTCGAGCTCGGCCTTGCTGAGCTTGACCTCGAGCGTGCCCTTCACCGCGTCCATTGCGATGATGTCGCCGTCGCGCACGAGCGCGATCGGGCCGCCGACGGCGGCTTCTGGACCCACATGGCCGATGCAGAAACCGCGGGTCGCTCCGGAGAAGCGCCCGTCGGTGATGAGCGCGACCTTCCCACCCATGCCCTGTCCATAAAGGGCCGCGGTGGTCGCCAGCATTTCTCGCATCCCGGGGCCACCTTTGGGCCCTTCGTATCGGATCACGAGCACGTCGCCTTCCCTGTACTTCTTCTTCTTGACGGCCTCGAAGCACGCTTCCTCCCCGTCAAAGCAGCGCGCCGGGCCGGTAAACTTCAAGCCCGCCATCCCAGCAACCTTGGCAATGGCGCCTTCCGGCGCGAGGTTGCCTCTGAGCCCGACGACGCCGCCGGTGGCGGAGAGCGGCTTGTCGGCGGGGTGGACCACGTGCTGGTCCTTGTTCCACTTCACCCGCTTGAGGTTCTCGGCGACCGTGCGCCCAGTCACGGTTAAGCATTCGCCGTGAAGATACCCGTGGTCGAGCAGCGTCCTCATCAAGAGCGGAACGCCGCCTGCTTCGAACATATCTTTGGCAACATAACGGCCACTCGGTTTCAAATCCGCGATATATGGTGTCCTTTTGAAGACATCGGCGACGTCGAACAGGTCGAACTTCAAGCCGCATTCGTGGGCAATCGCGGGCAGGTGTAACGCAGCATTGGTCGAACCGCCGGACGCCGACACCACCGCCGCGGCGTTCTCCAGCGCCTTTCTGGTCACGATGTCGCGCGGCCTCAGACCGGATTTGATGAGGTCGACAATCTGCTCGCCGGCGGTCATGCAGAACGCGTCGCGGATCTCGTAAGGCGCCGGCGCCCCCGTCGAATAGGGCAGTGCCAGCCCAATGGCCTCGGATACGGTCGCCATGGTGTTGGCGGTGAACTGCGCCCCGCAGGCGCCCGCCGACGGGCAGGCGTGCTGCTCGAGCGTCTGGAGATCGGCGTCCGACATCTCCCCGACCGAATACTTGCCGACCGCCTCGAACACGTCTTGGATCGTGACCGGCTGACCTTTGAAGGTGCCGGGCAGGATCGAGCCGCCGTAAATGAAGATCGACGGGACGTTCAGCCGGCACATCACCATCATCATGCCAGGCAGCGACTTGTCGCAGCCGGCGAGACCGACGAGCGCATCGTAGGCGTGCCCGCGCATGGTCAGCTCGACCGAGTCGGCGATCACTTCGCGCGAGGGGAGCGACGATTTCATGCCCTCGTGCCCCATGGCGATGCCGTCCGTCACGGTGATGGTGCAGAACTCGCGCGGCGTGCCGCCGGCAGCGGCGACGCCCTTCTTCACGGCCTGGGCCTGACGCATGAGCGAGATGTTGCAGGGGGCGGCCTCGTTCCAGCAGGTCGCGACGCCGACGAAGGGCTGATGGATCTGCTCGCGCGTGAGCCCCATTGCGTAATAGTAGGAGCGCTGCGGGGCGCGCTCGGGACCCTCGGTCACGTGCCGGCTGGGTAGCTTCGCTTTGAGGTTTGCCTTCGCGTCCATCACGCTTTCCGTCCCGCTCTTCTCGAGCGCGCCCCGAATGGACGCGGCCCGGAAGTTGTTGGATCAACGTCTCAGCGCCGCGTATGGCCAAATCGCGGCGCGGCCGAGCCGGATTCCCATTCGGAAGTCAATGTTTTAGCCGTGTTGCGCGCGCGCAACACGATTAATGATTGGTTAATAAAAAATGTCACACCTTGGCCACACGAGGGACTCGCTTTCGCAAAAGACCGCAGGCGAGTACCCGCGAGTCACGGCGCGCGAAATCGCGGATCGAAGCCAAGCTCGGCGCGCGCCTTGGCGATCGAGACCGCGCCGTCGTCGTCTGCGATGTTGTAGACGCCGGCCGCGCCATGGGTGATCGCGAGCAGCGCGGCGTGTGCGGCAGCGTCCACGTGCAGCCCCGGCTTATGGCCGGATGCCGCGTGCCAGGTGCCTGGTCCGTACAGCAGGCCATAGCGCAGCACAATGGCATCGAGGTCGGACGCCGCGAGCACCTGCTGTTCCATGTCGGTCGCGCCCTTCACCGTAACCGAGCGGACGGGGTCGGCAAGGTTGAGCGGATCGGTCTCGGGATGCGGCTCGCCGCCAGGCGCGTAGGCAAAGGCGATGCTTTGCACGATGAAACGCCGCGCCCCGGCGGCCTGCGCCGCGGCAATCAGGTTGCGCGTGCCTTCGGTGCGGATGCGGGCATTCTTCGCATAGGACGCAACCACGAGCGCCTGGTCGAATTGGCGCGGCAGATCGGTGAGCTGATGGATGACCACGGCGGGCTTTGCGGCGCCGATCGCCGCGGTTACCGCTTGCGCGTCGAAAACATCGAGCACCGCGGGCACCACCCCTGCCCGCGCAAGCTCGCTTGCGGTCTCGGCCGAGCGCGTCGTGCCGGTGACATCGTGCCCGGCGCGAAGGAGAAGCGGCACCAACCGCCGGCCGATGGCGCCGGCGGCGCCCGCGAGGAATACTCTCATTGCCCTATGCTAGGCCGCCACGCCGCTTCCGGTCGAGACGGTGAGATACGGCCGACTGCGCAGCAAACTCCGCTCATGCCTGCGAAAGCGGGAATCCAGTCTCTCGTCCGGAACTGGGTCCCCGCTTACGGGGTCCCCGCGACGCGAGCGTCGCGGGGTGCCCCTCGCGGGGACGAGCGGAAGAGAGTGTCTTGAGATACGACCGAGCAAACCGAGACACTACTCGATGCCAAGGTCCAAGCTGCTCCGCCGAGATTTCTTCGCCCGCAGCGTGCACGCGGTCGCTCCCGATCTCATCGGTGCGACGCTGCTGTTCAAGGGCGTCGGCGGCGTCATCGTCGAGGTCGAGGCCTACCATCACACCGATCCTGCCGCGCATTCCTTTGGCGGGCAGACCGAACGCAACAGCGTGATGTTCGGTCCGCCGGGCTACGCCTACGTCTACCGCTCGTACGGCGTGCACTGGTGCCTCAACTTCGTATGCGAGCCGCAGGGCAGCGCCAGCGCGGTGCTGATCCGCGCGCTCGCGCCCACGCAGGGCCTAGCCGCGATGCGGCGCCGCCGCGGCGTCGCGGACGAGCGCTTGTTGTGCGCGGGGCCGGGACGGCTATGCGAGGCGCTCGGCATCACCGGCGCGCAGTACGGGCTTGCGCTCGATGCGCCGCCATTCGAGATTCGCGCGCGCACGCAGGACGCCGACGTCGCCATCGGTCCGCGCATCGGGCTCACCAAGGCGGTGGATCATCCGTGGCGCTACGGCCTCAAAGGCTCGCGCTTCGTCAGCAAGCCGTTCAAAAGGTGACGCGTGGCGCGCCGCCATCACTGGTACGCGATGATGAACTCGCAGCCCGACCCGGTCGCAAAGGTGCGCGACACGCGACCGGAGGATAGTTCGAGCTCGAACACCACCGCATCGTCATGGCAGCACAGATAGGCGTGCGTGCCGTCGGGACCGAAGCCGAAGCCCATGGGGGACCTTGCGGTCTTGAGCGAGGCGATCTGCTTGAGGCTCTCCGCCTCGAAGATCGCGGCGTGGCGGTCGTAGGTCGACGACACCAGCAGGTAACGGCCGTCGGGCGACACCCGCACGCGGCGCAACTGATTGACCGTGCCCGGCGCGCCTTCGATCGTCACCGTGGCGCGCAAGCGATGGCTGCGCGCATCGATGACGTGAAACTCGGCCTTCTGATGCGCCACCACGTAGAGCGTCTCACCGTCCGGCGCGAGCGCGAGGCCTTCGGCCCAATGCGGGATATGGATCCGGTCCAGCGGCTTGCGTTGATCGCGATCGACGACGGCGACGGAATCGGTCGCCTTCAGCGAGGCGAAGATTTCTCCGGTGGCGTGGCTCACCGCGAGCCAGTGCGGGCTGCCGCCGAGATCGATGCGCTCGACCTCCTCCGAATCCGGATCGATGGCGAGCAACGCGTTGCCGAGTTCGCCCGTCGCCCACAACGTTCCGCCCTCGTCCATCATCACGCCGTGCGGCGCCACATTGGCGCCGACGTCGATCAGGCGTTCGAGCGACTTCGACGCGAGATCGATGACGCCGATGCGCCGGTCGGGAGCGGTGTTCTTGCCGAAAATGCCGCCGCCATAGACCGAGGCGAAAACCTTCTTGCCGTCGGGCGAGAGGATCATCTCATGGGTCGAGGCCGGCATGTCGATCTCGCCGGTCTTGGCGAGCGTCGCGGCGTCGAAGAATTGCACCTTGTTGGCGGTCTTCGCGGTGACGATCAGGTGCGGACCGCCGAGAGGGTTGTTGAGATCAGGCATCGTGATCATTCTACACGGGCGGCAAAGAGTTCGTCTGCGCTCACCACCCGCGGGAAGAGGCCCTGCTCGTGGACGTAGCGGCCGATCGCCTCGAAGGCCGGCCGGTTCGGCTCAAGACCATAGGCCCAGAAGTCCTCGCCGAACTCGCGCCGGGCTTCCTCGATGTGATCGATCAGCCACGGCAGCGCGATGCGCAAGGCATCGGTGTCGTAGAGGCCGTTGACCGCAAGGTCGCGCGCTTCCACGAACGCCCGGTAGATGCTGCGCGCCGCCCACGGATGCGCACGATGGACGTCCTCGCGCAGCACCACCGTGTGCATGATCGGCAGGATGCGCGTGCGGCGATAATAGTCCCGCTCGATGTCCTTATAATAGTCCCGCTCGATGTCCTTATAATTCGGGAACAGGCGCGCGATCGTGGGGGAGCGTGCGAGAAACAACTTCGGGATATGAAGCTAGAGGTTGAATTGGGGGCGCACGATCGACCAGCAGACATGGGCCTTTTTGGGGGCACGGTTCCCAATGGAGGGCGGCGGGAAGCAGCGGGGAAGCCGTACAGCGATTTTGGGGTCCCAGGTGCCCCCGGCCCCGGATAACGCACGGGCGGCCTCCCCAGGGCCAGCGCCGCGCGTGGTATGTTGCCATGGCTTGGCCGCCTGGGGTTTCCGCGATGCTCCGATCTTGCTCGCGCGTCATCGCTCTGACCGCATGAGTGCGATTTGGACGCTGTTGGGGTTGCTGCTTGCCGCCATTGTCGGCGTTGTCGGCAGCGCGCTCTGGACCGAATACTCCTTCCAGATTTTGACCATCATCGTGTTTGTCAACGCTATGGCAACCATCACGTTGTGGCGAAGAGCGGCCCGTCGTCCAGAAAAACTCAAGAAGAAGTTTCTCAATCGCCTTTGGGAAAGCAAACCCATCACGCCCATACACGAGCCGCCAGTAATCGAGAACGTCATGTGGGGCGTCAGAAAGCCACGGTTGCAATTCTTTAGCGACTTCGATGACTTTGCAAACGTCCTCAATGAGTGGCTAGCGCGGATTATTCATGGCGGCGTGGATTTTTTGGAGGTGAGCGGGGACTAAAGCGGCCGGCTCACGTATGATTCTGTTGTCGAAACAAGAACGTACGTGACCAACAGGAAGCCCCACTCACCATGACGGAAGCTACGCTATTTCTACCCGGCCTGTCACCGGTCGGCGGAAAAATGATCAGTGCAACGTTTGATGGTGGAAAGCTGTCGTCGAATGGCGGTGTGTTGATCCTGCGCGAGATCGAACGGAAGCTCGGTCTTGCCGCGGCGCTCAGCCGGCACATTCCTGACGATCGCGACCGCACGCGTATCACGCACAGCTACAGCGACATGACGCGGGCGCGGATGTTCGCGATTGCCAGCGGCCACGAGGACTGCGACGACCTTGATGTGCTGCGCAGCGATCCTGCCTTGAAGATGGCATGCG
>WNGQ01013772.1_pt1 | contig 12433 bp, 11 predicted proteins | sample 5407661 | NCBI WGS metagenome assembly WNGQ01 (sample SAMN13153382, study PRJNA577476) | soil metagenome | isolation source: 60 cm soil or saprolite under Garry oak tree replicate 2 | place: USA:California | collected 2016-06-15
GAGCCAGTTTGCGGACGGCTCGTTCTTCTCGCTCATCCTGTGGAGCCCTTGCTTTGACATGTTTGGGCATCACTCTGCTCCTTCCTCTCAGAAACTCTTCCACTTCTTATTGTAGTCCCTTTGAGGAATGCAGCATTAGTAGTCCTCGACAACTTTGAACACGTAAGAACGGATGAGAATATTGATGTTCTTACTGACCTTTTGAACCCTTTGACTGGTTGTGAAACGCTGCAACTGCTTGTAACAAGTAGGATAGCGTTACACGCTCGTTATGAGAAACCGTTTCCGCTTCGGCCATTGCAAGTCCCTAATCTAAAGGATATTGAAGACGTTAACGACCTCATACAGTATCCGGCGACCGAACTCTATTTACAGCGTGCACAGAATATCAAAGATGACTTTCTCCCCACAAAAAACGATGCACAATTCATTGTCAATATTTGTAGTCTTCTTGATGGACTTCCTTTGGCAATTGAGCTTGTCGCCTCACGAGTACATACTCATCCACCGGAAAGGATGCACCAAGTTCTTTTAAGAGACGTACTAGGATTAGAGAACACCTACTACATCAATGTACCAAAGCGACAGGTTAGCCTATACAAGACGATTGAATGGAGTTATAACTTACTGACAGATCAGGAAAAGAAACTTTTTCGACGGTTAGGAGTGTTTGCTGGCTGTTGCAGAATTGAGTCTGCAACAGAAATTTGTAACCTGGGCGATCTAGCTACTAATGTAGCTGCTGTGAGAGAGATTGTTTTTATACTTTGTGACTATAGCTTGCTGTCCTTTGATAACCAACACATGCAAATAATAATCCATTCTACCCTTTGTGACTTTGCCATGCGAAAACTAGATGAAGCAAAGGAAAGAAAGCAGATTACAAAGCAATTTATTGCCTACTACGATAAGTTGATTAAAGACTACATGATGGAGAAATACGTTAAGCAGAAATCCCAGAAAGAATTAGAGAAATATGCCACACTTTTATGCGATGAAGTAGAAAATCTATATGCCGTATTTCACGGCTATATTAACATCTTGTATTCTTTTAATCCAAGGGATAGTTATCCAAAGAACGAAATGGAACGATTGGGTGTGGAAACGTACTATGCCCGTATCAGATTAATGGAGAAGATATGGGGAGATGAACTCCCTAATAATCTTTCAGAGGAAGAACTTAAAGTGCTTGATAGGTTCTCACAGGCTTATCAAAAAGTTGAGAAAAATGGTCTACTCTATCCATCAGTGCACTTATGGGAACATTTCTTGCATGGTGAACTTAAGTATAGATTTTATGATGATCTTGAGTGTTGGCTTACTAATGTGAAGCAGCTAGAAGTAGTAGGTATTCTGATTGAAGAAATTTATCAGTTTCTCAGTGATCGAGAGAGAGCATTATTTCGACGATTAGGGGTTTTTGCTAGTAGTTGTAGTACAGCAGCAGCTAGATTTGTATGCAATTTGGGTGATTTACCAACAGATGAAACAGACTTCTTACATATTGCTCATACCCTCAGCAACTCTCTGTTAGTTATAGTTACCAACGAAGGAATAGCAATACAACCTCATGCTCCCATCTCCGACTTTGCCTTACAAAAACTTGAGAAAAAGGAAAAGGAAAAGCTCAGAAAACAATTTATTGATTATTACGAACCATTTATAACTCAGTATTTGATTGCAAAGTATGAAGAACAGAAAAGTCAAGAAGAGCTAAAGAAAGAGCTAGAGAAATATTTCGGAGAATATGTAAATTATTATGAAGTCTATCATATGGATAATGCGTATGAGCTTATGCGTTACACAAGAGGTGAATATATTGTCGATAAAGCTATTCAATTATTAGAGAAGGAAGGATACGGTACGCTCGGAGCTATTTTGGAAAAGCTGTGTGATGCTGGAGATGTTGAAGAGGATGAAAAAATCAACCTTATCAACCAATTTGAGCAACTTCTCGAGATAATAGAGAAAAAAGATAGCAACGTTCCCTATCCAAAAGCTATTTTTCCTGACCTCGGCTTAGTCCATAAATCATATTCAGACTCTATCCTAGCGCTTTGGGGTTAGCTATAGTCACTGAATACTTCATCAATATGTGCATACTCCGTATAAAACCTTTTTATTGCATAGAGTGGTATAATGATCCCCGCACTCTATGGCAAAGCAAAAGAGACAAGTTGGGGGGAGGAAAGAAACACCGCTAGCAGGAGTAGGCTGTAGTGGGTTAGGAAGCGGAGAGCAGCACGACCAAATCTTCACACCAGAAGATGCAGAATATCAACTCTACAGTGAGCTACTAAAGGGTTTTTTTGAGAAATTTACCAGATGGAAGGATATATTAGCAGCAGACGAGTGTCAAGAGAATGAAAAGATACGAGGATTTAGTGTTATCCGCTCAGCTAATGGCCTCTCTGTTAAACCTGGCAATTCATGGGTAGGAGATGATCCACCAGATAAGATACTACAAGTGAGAAATATTACCGAGCTTAACGACCCCGAACACGGATGTTACCAAGAAAAGTTTATTATCAGGCCTGGCCAGCTAGCACGGAAACACTTGCTGATTGATCCAGACGGAAAACCATTAGAGGAAGTTAGAATTACCGTTGGTATTCAATCGCCCATTCAATTGAAAAAAATAGAAATTCAAACCGAGCGATTTAGAGATAAACCAGGAGGGCATTTTAACTATCGCGAGGCAGATTATAGATTAATTGGGGATACCTTAGTAGTGTTAGGTTATTATGACGTTATGACTGATGACATGGCGATAAGCCTTATCAATACCATTGACGCGCTTATCCCAGGATCGCAACCACTAACCCTGCAAAACGAACGCAGAACCACAGCAGAAATTCAAATAGCAAAGGCACTCCCACCAGCACGAAGAACACGCCCCAGGACAATAAAATAAAAATACGGTTAATCAGCTTCTATATCAGGAGATTGCTTACCTTTGCGTTTCTGAATAAATGCCCGCAAATCTGCTCTACTAATTCTATACTCCCTTTTGCCTATCCATGTAGGGGTTAAGTCACCGGATTGTACCCAACCACGAACTGTTCTCACATTGACTTTCATTATTTTAGCCACCTCTTCAGCAGTGAGCATTTCATCTTCATCTTGCATGGGTAAGCTTTCCCCTTAGCTTATAGTATTAAGTTCACTTCATTATAGCGGTCATTCTTTCTACCGTCAACGTACACTCTCTACTACTCTCAACTCCTTGACATTTACCACAAATACCATGTACTATTCTCTTGTATCCTATATTCTTCACTAAGAGAGAGCAGGTGATAAAAGTTGACTCTGCCGTGTGAAAGACGACAGAGCCTTAAAAACGAGAACAGCAGACCCCTTGTAAAAGTCCGTTACGTGTTCTCATCTGCTATTTAGGCATGTGAGAACCTATAAGTCAAGAAAGGTTACGCGCATGCTTGATTTATGGGGAGAGGAAGTACCCCAACAAAAGAAACGGCAGACCTCGACCCGATCAACCGTACAAAGTATTTCCTTAACCGCTACAGATTGTATTCTGTACGGACACAGCTTTACACCCGCCGGAATGTTGAACGAAAAGGTATGTAGTATCTGTGGGATACACGCCTATTGCCCTGATTGCACGTCTATTGCGCCAAATAACGCAATTCCATTGCTCTGTACCTATCACACGCCAGAAAGCAGGGTACAGGCATGAGACAACAGGAGCAAATAGCAAATCACACCTACGTTGTAAAGCGTAGCAGTGTGAATAATGGGTTACCCTACAGGCAGCAACAACTGTACGAGCAAGAAACGGAAGAGTATGAAGATGTCCTTCCGTCTCTTATGCCCCGAAGCGCGATCCGCTACACGACAACCCAGGAAGCAGAACCAGTTATAAGGAGTGGTAACCGCCACTATGTGATCCACAATAGCCCGCCGCAAGTCAGAGCAAAACGGACAACCCAACCCCAAGACACGGAGGACGAGCCGCGACCCCGCCGCCGTACGCATTGGTCTCTGGTATTTGGCATTGGAATGTTTGTCATGCTTGCTCTTTGGATACTTGGAAATATCGCGGTCAATTGGTGGAATGTCACGCAAGACGACTGGCATTATGGCAGACCCCGCACCTTCCAAATTGATGCAGTCGTACAGCATAACCATGATAGTTCCAGTAGTCCGTCACATTTTATTGCAATGAACTTCCGTTCCCATATTGAAATCATCGAGTTTCCCGCCGGAGACACCTTGAAAGCAAAAATCTATCCCGTTGCACCCTTGTACGGCGATAGCCAAAGTTTAACAGCCGTGACCCTTGCATTCAAAGATATTTCAGGAGATGGAAAGCCCGACATGATTATTAATGTAAGCAATACCCATATTGCCTACATAAATGACAACGGGCAATTCAGACCATTGAAGCCAGGGGAGCAAGTGAGCCAATACTAGCGAGAATAGGAAGGGGAAGGCTACTGCAAGTCTTCCCCATTCTTGAAGAGGGGAACCATGAACCAAAGCCTTAACAATCAGATCGAGCAACTTTTACATCAACTCAACGAAGATCAAGCGGGAGCGTCCCAGGACGACCAGCAGCAGCCCGAAGACGAAGAGCCGGAAGAAATTATAGATGTATACTTTGTCAAAAGAGAGGCAAACCCACCTGAAAACGTTGTAGATGCTACGCCACAGCATACACCTCCATCTTCTCTTTTTCCTGCCGCAGCCGTTATTTTCTGCCTCATTCTTCCCCTGTCATCAATTCTTTTTCAAGTATATCTGATCTTTCACCCGCCAATAGCAACAGTGACCATTATTCCAGAAGCCAAACAACTCACGCTCAACGGAACGGTTCAACTTGGACGGCTCTTACACCCGATCACCCTTTCTCAATCTCAGACCATACCAACCACAGGCAAAGGACACCAAGACGCGACCCAGGCAACCGGAACAGTGACCTTTTATAATGCTTCGTTCTCTTCCCAAACCATCAATGAAGGGAGCGTATTTATCGGTTCAGACGGAATACAAGTACAAACTGATGCAATAGTAAGCGTACCAGCCAACAACCCCCCGCAAGACGGAGCGGCACAAATAGAAGCTCACGCCAGTACCCCAGGAAGTCAGGGGAACATCCAAGCACTTGATATAAACGGTGTTGTTTCAAGCAGCCTTTTTGTCAAAAATCTTACTCCTTTTACCAACGGCCAGGACGGCAACTACAGCCAGGAGAGGAACTTCAAACCCTACCATGCAGCCCAATCGTTGCAGCCAACCACCAGCCAGGAGACGAAGCAACCCGCATCACCGTAACCGTATCTCAGACGTGCAGCGGCGTAGCGTATAATAGCGCAGAATTGCAAGTAAAGGCGATACAGCTTCTCACTTCCCAAGCAGTGAGAACACTTGGAGCGGGATACAGTCTGTTGGGAGAGAACCACGTCACAGTGACGCAGATCACTACAGCCCGCCCAACGCCAACACTCACGTTTTCGACTCAAGGACGTTTCGTCTATGGACTCTCAACAACATCACAAGATCAGATCAAACGCCGTATTGCCGGAAAAACAGAACAAGATGCTTTACATCTTCTCGCAACATTGCCAGGCATACAACGCGTTTCTCTGCAATGGAATGAAACGATGAAGTTACCCAAAGAGACAACATCAATTCATCTGTATATTTTAGTCCTACAAAGTTAGAAAGGCTTGAAAAATGGCCTCAGTATTGCGTACAATAGTAGGTACAAGGCTACTTAATAAACCCTCTAATCTCTCCAATCTTCAAGGAGAGAACTTTTCATGTTACCCGCAGACTACCACGAAAGAGCATGTCGTTTATTCCGCATTGCAGCCCAAAGAATAGGAGCGTTAGACCATGACCAGAACATTTCTCCCACCGGAAGAGAAGAAAACAATCGTCACCATGTGGGGAGCGATCCCGAAACTTCCCTTAGCGTGGGATTGTTGCCTGTATCCGAGAATATCAACCCCAGGACAGAGAGGAAATGTTAGCTCAGAATTGCAACTGAAAGAAGACGGCGAGTTATGGAATTTAGCCCTTCGGTGTGGCTGGATTGAAAAACAAATCCGCTTTCCTAAAGATGATATGGAATTGTCAGGACGGCTGAGAATGGAAGAGCGGCCAGCCTTCAAATTGATGCTCACTTGGATAATTCGCGGAGAAGTCAGAGCCATTTTAGCCGTTCAAGTTGATAGGCTGTTCCGTGACAAGTTTGGCGCGGAGTATGGAAAATTCATGGAAATATGCGAAAAATACAAAGTACTGGTTATCACGCCGGATATGATCTATGACTTTGCCGATGGCTATTGCGTAAAGTCGTTCCGTGATAAATGTATCCAAGCATGGGACTTTCTCGACTACCAGGTATATCGACGGATGCTTGGCGCAAAATCCTATCTTGGAGAAACAGGACGATGGGAAGGCGGCAATTTACCCATCGGCTATATTCCAGACCGCAACAAGAAAAGCGAAACCTATCGACGCTTTTTGATCTACCGCCCCCATGCCCGTATTGTCTTTGAAATGTTTACCCGTTACCGAGAACTCCGCGGCAATCTCATTCAGCTACACCGTGAAATGAGCGAGCGCCCGTTTTTCTTTCCAGATTTTGAAAGTTGGGTAGACCCTGAAATCATCGCAAAAATCAAACTGAACAAAGTCCCAGGCGGCTATACCATGTCGTTGACCTCACTCCAAAGACTTTTAACTAACCCTATATACATCGGCTGGTGGTGTTTTGATAATACTATGCTCGTTGATGAAACAGGCACACCGAAAACAAACCACGAGCCAATTATCCCGCCAGAAAAGCGGGACGAATTATTCTGGTATGCATTCAAACAACGTTCAGCGTATAATATTGACGGCACAAAAAATACAGAGGTAGTTGGACAAAAGCCCCGCAGATACACCCAGGAGAATAGTCCGGTGAACCCTTCTATTCTGAAAGAACTTATCTCATCAGGAGATGAAAAATACCTTGTCACGGTACAGCCGCAGTACAATAATCAGAATGAACGAACAGGCAAATACCTCTATGCGTTTAGAAAGAAAATGAACGGCTATTCAAGCGGAGCCAAATACATGCTTTCAACAGAGCTTGTTGATAATGTCTTCTGGCAGCAGCTTATGACTCGATTGTGGCAAACAGAAGACTTTACCGAGTTTGCCCGCACCGAAGAAAAAATAACCGAAACCGCCGCATCCGAGCGCGAAGAAATCACCGAGCAAATAGCCGCATGTGACCGGAAAATCAACAAACTGTTCAAACGGCTTGCCGCCATTGAGGACGATCCAGATGAAGCAGAGGAAAGCCAAGAAGAGCATGAAGAGGATGAAGAAACTGAAGAAGATGTTACCAAGAAATTCATTAAAACACTCAAAGCCGAGTGCAGGAAATTCACCACAGAAAAAAAGCGGCTCCTTGTCCGTTTAGAGAAGCTAGAAAAACATGAACCAGACACCTATAGCCAGCAGATGATCACCTATCATCAACTTTTGAGAAAAATAGGGGAGAAAGCGCGGGAGATTTACACCCTTTCCGAATTGCGGGACATTGTTGACATTTTTGCAACAGAAATAATCCTTGATACCATTGCCCCGCGAGTGTGGAAACTGACCATCACCTGGCGCGATCCATCATGGGGCATTGATGAAATTATCAGTATGCGGGAAGGCGGCAACCCTTCAGTCAAGTGGACAGATGCAGAAAAAGAACTTTTGAAAGTTCACTACGCAACAGCGAAAAGGAGCGAACTTTTAGAGCTACTTCCGAACCGTTCATGGATAGGCATTCGTACCATAGCATCAGAACTTAAGCTCAGACGGCATAGGGATGATAGTGAAGATATGTTTCATCCTGATATTTGCCTTCTGGACTTTACCGCCATACAAGCGTATGGTTTGTCAGCAGGTGTAAACTATGTGCGTTCATCGAGATGAATGAGAAACCGATGGCGAAAGAGGCAAAGCGTCTCAATTCGCGTTTATATTCCTGCCGATAGCCGAATCTTTGTAGAATCTGATCCTCAGAGACATTTTGCGAGTTTTCAGCGAGCGACATGGGTGTGCTCCTTTCGATCTAGCCTGAGAAGGCATGAATGGCGTGTCGGGATTGACAAAAAGGCGACCGTAAGTTCTCTGTATTGAGGCTATGTAGAAGCAAACAGAGAAGGTAAGCCTCACGCGAGGTGAAATCACCTCCTTCCTCACCAGAAGAGATAGATATATCCGAAACATGGCATATGAACATGTAACGAGTATACATGTTCATATGCCATGTTTTCAATGATTTGGATGTAATTTAAGAATTATGTATTGCTTCCTGACGAATATTTCTTCAGGAAGCGTTCCATACGCACGAGCGCCTCTTCAAGTTGATCAAAAGCGGAGCAGTAAGCACAGCGCACATAACCGGCACCAGCTGATCCGAAAGCGCTGCCAGGCACAACGGCGACATGCTCTTCGAAGAGTAGCTTCTCAGCAAATTCTTCATCGGTCAGCCCCAAATCTCCGATGTAGGGGAAAGCATAGAAGGCCCCCCGTGGTTCACAGCAGGGCAAACCGATACGATTAAGGCCATCGACAAACATGCGACGACGACGAGCATAGGCTTCATGCATCATCAGTATATCGTCCTCACCATGACGCAAAGCTTCTAATGCGGCTTCCTGCGGAGCCGTACCTGCACACATGATGGCATACTGGTGAATCTTGAGCATTGCTTCCAAGATAGGAGCCGGTGCAGCGACGTAGCCAATACGCCAACCTGTCATAGCGTATGCTTTTGAGAAACCATCCAGCAGGATAGTGCGTTCACGCATTCCAGGTAAGGAAGCGATACTTCTATGTTCATGATCGTAGACAAGACGACTATACACCTCGTCAATAGCGACAATTAAGTCGTGTTCTATTGCGAGTTTAGCTATTCCTTCAAGTTCAACCTGAGGAATGACAGCGCCAGTGGGGTTATTGGGATTACCAATCAAAATCATTTTTGTGCGTGGTGTTATGGCAGGTGCAATTTCGGAGGCACGCACAGCAAATTCGTATTTGGCATAGGTTGGGACGGTGACAGGAACTCCCCCAGCAAAGATAACATCGGCTTCATAAGCAACGTAGCCAGGGTCAGGAGAGATCACTTCATCACCAGGGTCGATGATGGTTCGCATCGCCAGGTCTACGCCTTCGCTGACACCAACAGTTACTAGAAGCTCTGATTTTGGATCATAGGTTAAACCATAGCGGCGATGGAGCATGGCTGCCAATTCCTCACGCAATTCGAGCATGCCATAATTCGATGTATAGCGGGTATGACCAAGTTCGATTGAGCGGATACCAGCCTGACGTATATGTCCTGGTGTGACAAAATCAGGTTCGCCTACACCGAGCGAAATAACATCTGGCATGGTATTAATAATATCAAAGAATTTGCGTATTCCAGAGGGCTTTACCTGACGCACACGCTGTGACAACACTTCTCGTCTGAGTGTATCCATAGAAGCACGTTCCCCTTCTTTTCAGTATGGAGGCAGGAGATACCATATGGCAACATACGTTGTTGCCTATTCCTACCTACTACGGTAGTCTGTTGATAGAATGAGAAGATTAATAAACCCATCACCCTCGCAAACCTTGTAGCTTTTCGATGATTCCGGGCACTGCAGAGAGAATAACATCTACATCAGCATCGGTATTATTCTTACCAAGGGTCAGTCGTAGGCTACCGTGCGCTACTTCTACAGGTATACCCATTGCAACAAGAACATGCGATGGATCAACTGAACCAGAGGTGCAGGCAGAGCCGGTGGAGGCTGCTACACCAAGCAGATCAAGATTGAGCAGTATTGATTCCCCCTCAACGCCCTCAAAGCAGAAACTGGCATTATTTGCAAGGCGGTTCGTAGGATGGCCGGTAAGCTGACTTCCAGAGATAGCCAATAAACCATCTATGAGACGGTCTCTTAAGGCCATGATTCGAGGCTGTATCAGCGGTTGTTCTTCATAAGCCAGGCGCAACGCAGCAGCAGCTCCAATAATCCCTGCAACATTTTCGGTACCAGCGCGACGTCCACGTTCCTGCGAACCGCCCTGGAGTTGCGGTAAAAGGCGCATACCCTGGCGCGCATAGAGTATCCCTACGCCTTTGGGGCCATAAAATTTATGAGCTGAAAGTGAGAGCAAGTCAGCATTGAGTGCTGCAACATCCAATGGTAAAGAGCCTCCTGCCTGTACGGCGTCGATATGGAAAGGTATCTTTTTGGCCCGGCAGATACGGCCAATTTCCGCGACAGGTTCAATGGTACCGACTTCGTTGTTGGCATACATGACAGAGACAAGGATTGTCTGATCGGTGATTGCGCGACCTACATCATCCGGGTCCACCTGTGCATACGAGTCAACAGGTACGTAGGTGGTTTTGAAGCCAAAACGCTCCAGGTACTGACAGGTGTATAAAACTGCATGATGCTCTATCGGCGTAGTTATAATATGATTGCCCTTTTTCTGAGAGGCAAAGGCGATACCTTTGATGGCAAGGTTATCGCTCTCGGAGCCACACCCTGTAAAAGTAACTTCTGTTGGACGAGAATTCAGGATATCGGCTACCTGTTCACGAGCACTATCGATGGCCTGCATGGCATGGCGTCCAAGTGTGTAGATACTGCTGGCATTGCCATATTCCGTCGTGAGGTAAGGTATCATAGCATCCAGGACGCGCGTATCTAAAGCAGTGGTTGCAGCGTGATCAAGATATATAGTGCGATCTGACATTTGAGGTTCCTTAAGGAAACGATGTATTGCGTTATGTTATGGATGTTGAAACGTATTTTTCTCTACCTAATTGTATCATATATTCCTTCATCATTACCGGCAAAATACCGTATACTGTAAGATACCCTTTCCCAACCCCCCATTTTTCACCCCAACCTACTCTACCATCAGCCAGCCAGCAGAGCCAGAAGACGGCACTTTTACCGCTGAGGTAAAACTACCTCAGCGGTATCATTTTTGACCCATTTTTCACAATATACTGTCGTCTACAAACCGCTTGAAACCAACAGTATATGCAAAATCCATGACTTATTTCCCCTTCTTCCGCCGAGACGTTTTTTTCAAGTGAATGTTTGTTACCGGTGAAAATGCCGTATGTGCCTTCCGTGCCTCAGAGCTCCCAAAGTCTTTCAGGTAAATCTCTGTCACCTGCACCTGACTATGGCCCATCTCACGCGAAAGTTTGAACACCTCACCGCCACGAGCCAGGTACATCTTGGCAAACGTGTGACGAAACACATGAGCAGACACCTTCATACCCTCCATGCCACACCGGCGCTGAATACGTTTGATGATTTCATGAACACCCTGCCTGTTCAATGGCCCTCTACGCCCAACAAACAACCTGGTCTCATGTGTATCGGCGGGATGACGATACTTATGAATGTACTTCCACAACAGCTTCCCAACCTCCGGATGAAGACCTATTTCGCGCTCCCTTCGACCTTTGCCGAACACCTTGATATAGCTATCATGCACATCTGTCACATGCAAGGTAGCCACCTCTGAGATACGCATACCCGTATCGAACAACAGCAACAAGATCACGTAATCACGAAAGCCGTTGTCAGTCGAAAGATCACACGACGACAGCATTTTCTCGACATGGTCGGATGTAAATGTCGGAATAATTCGCTCGTCAACATGAGGAATACCAAGACGAGCCACAAGATTTGTTTCGATCAACTCCTCTTTATAGCACCAATGAAAAAAAGCTTTAAGCACAAGGACGTAGCCCCGTACAGTCGTAGCGGACAACTTTCCCCTACAGCCATACGGTTTCTCAGCATTCAAAAGGTACTGCACACATTGACGCAAATGCACCACGCGAACCTGCTCCAGTTCAATAGTGTGACACTCGTGCTCCAACACTTGCAAAATCACACCTATGCGTTGACGATAGGACTCTATTGTAAGAGGAGTACGCCTCCGTACTTCGCAATCTATCAAAAAATGATCGAGTACATCCGTGAGTTTCATAGGCCATACCCCCTTTTCTCTCATGGCTTACCATTGACGACCTCTCATCACCTCTACGCCGCTTCCGTGCCAAAGAACCAATCGCGCTCATAGGCCCGCTGCCGTTCAAAGCGGATGCGCTTCCGTACCACCTCGTTGGCGAACTTGCGGGCACGCTTGCCCAGGTACACCGGTATTCGTTCCCGCAACCAGGCGATCATATAAAGTAAATCCGCTTCCTCACTCACCTCACCATCTCGCCCGAGCCAGGCCGCCATACTCGACAGATACCCCCCAGTTGCCGCTACTGCACGTTCAAGATTAGCCTGGTACTTGCGCTTGCGGATGATGTTCGCTTTGTCTTCTGCCTGTTCTTCTTCCTCAGAGATCACCTCAAACGCCCGCTGCACCTCTGTCC
>WNGQ01025670.1_pt1 | contig 12430 bp, 14 predicted proteins | sample 5407661 | NCBI WGS metagenome assembly WNGQ01 (sample SAMN13153382, study PRJNA577476) | soil metagenome | isolation source: 60 cm soil or saprolite under Garry oak tree replicate 2 | place: USA:California | collected 2016-06-15
GACGATGGTCTGGGCCACGATGTTCAAGGCCAGGGGATTGCCCCCGTAGCGCTCAATCAGACGCGCCTGCTCCTCTGGGGAGCCGACCAGCTCGTGCTCGGCCAACAGCTGCTCGCAGGCCGCAGGCGAGAGCCCCGCCAGGCGCAAGGAGCGCACCGGCCTCGTGCGGCCTTCCAGGGCGCGCAGGATGGCCGGTTTCTCCCGGCTGGTCAGCAGCAGACAACTCTGGTGGGCCGTTTCGGCCACACGCGAGAGCAGCCGGGCATAGTCCTGGTAGCCCGGACGCAGATGGCCTCTGGCTTCCCCTGCTTCCAGCAAGCACTCCAGGTTGTCGAGCACCAGCAGCACGCGCTGCTCCCGCAGGCACTCCAGCAGCCGGCTCAGGCCTCGTTCCAGGGTGGCAGCTCCCCCCTCCACCGGCTGCGGGGCCAGGACCTGGAGGCAGTTCTCCAGCAGGGCGGAGCATGCGGGGGCATCCCGCAGGGAGCGAAAGAGCACCACCTGGAAGTGGGAGGCCACCTGGCGCATGGCCAGGGTCGCCAGGGCTGACTTGCCGATGCCGCCCTGGCCCAGCACACTCACCACCCGACAGCGCTCCTGCACCAGCCACTGGGCGAGCGTGGCCAGTTCCGCCTCTCGCCCATAGAAGCTGGGCACATCCAGCGCCTCCCCCCACTCTACTCGTGGGCCACTCGTAGCAGCGGCGCTGCTTGCGATCGGCTCACTCGACAGCGGACGCGGTTCCGGCTGTGATGAGGGCGCCAGGCCGGTCCCAGAAGGAGGGGGAGGCCTGCCCACGAGAGCGCCACCACTCTCTGCGACCGGCACCGGTGGGGGAGACGGTTGCTTGAGCAAGGCGGCGAGCCAGGCCTCATCGAGCCAGACCTTCTGGTGCGCCGCCTTCCACAAGGCCCGGATCTCCTCTTCCTCCCGTCCCGCCGCAAAGGCCGAGGCGCGCACCGCCAGGGTCAGCAGCGCTTTGAGCAAGTCAAGGTTGGGATAACTCTCGCCGGCCTCCCACCTGCCAACCGCTCGGCGTGAGATGCCCAGCAGCTGGGCCAGCCCCGCTTGCGTCAGCCCAATGGCGTTACGCAGTGTCAGCATGTGCTCACCGAAGGCATAGTCACGCTCCGCATAGAAGGACCGTTTCATGGGCGACCTCCCTTCTTTCCAGCTGACCCACCCCAGCGCCCCAGCAGCAAGAGAGGAAGCGATGGGAAGCGCGATGCGACATGCTGCACGCTGACTTGCCCTGGCTTCAGCCGTATACTCTCTCTAGCAGGTGCGCCCTCAGGCGGGTCAACGCCTGTCTGCGGCGGGATGGAGGGCCAGGCCAAGCGCTCCATCCCACCGGTTCGCATTCTTCTCCTATGATAGCACATGGGCTGATCAACAAGCAGCAGGGGCTGTCCCCAGAAGAGACGCGATGTGACGTGCGATGCGACATGCTGCACGCTGACTTCTTCCTGCCAATGTGGTAATTTCGATGAAGAGTGAGCAGGTTTTGAGGTGAAGAGTGGATCTGGCCCAATTTAGATGAATGATGAGCTTATCTGACGATTGCTATGCTTTTTCTGAGCATAATAAAGAAAGGCAAAATTGCTGCTACTGATGTGCTTTCACCAAGATTGGGCCAGTTCCAAAGGACAGAAAACGTCGTGCATCTCTAGACATTGTGCTCTTTGGCCTTGGAGGAGAGTCAGAGAGCGAAAGCTGTTGTGTTGATACCACAACACGTACCACTAGAACAAGGAGACTTACAATATGTCTTTTTACACTTGTCTATTGGATATAGTAGTTCGCATTAAGGAGGCAAGCCATGGCTCTCACCAGGACTCTGCTACACAACGGCTGTGTTTGTAAGTTTGATGAAACAGGTCAATCATCTTCGTGTGAGGAGATGATACAGAAAGGGACATGCTAACTATGAGTAGCTCTAACGTCAACACCGAAGGTCGTAAAGCACTCTATGAGCAGTTAACTACAGACAATGCTGCGGTGGTCCTCGTGGACCACCAAGTTGGTCTCTTGACCGGAGTCGTCGATATCGACGTCCTTACGCTCAAGCATAATATTGTGGCTTTGGCGAAGGCGGCCAAATTGTTGGGAGTCCCAACAATCGTGACCGCAACAGCTCCTGACGAAATGTGGGGGCCTGTTTTTCCCGAATTGCTTGCAGCTCGCCCCGATTTGGATGTCCTAGCGCGCACGACAGTGAATCCCTGGGATGAGCCACGTTTTAGGCAGGCAGTCGAGGCACTAGGGCGCCAAAAATTGATCATTGCCGGTGTTTCCACGGAAGTCTGCCTGGGATTGACCGCGATTCGGGCAGTTGGTCTGGGCTATGATGCCTATGCAGCCGTCGATGCTTCTGGAACATTTAGTGTAACAAAGAGAGAAACTGGTTTATTGCGCATGACGCAGGCCGGCGTCATTGTCACAGACTATGCGACCACTATGGTTGAGATTCTGAAGGACAATGCGGCTCCTCACGCCAATGCAGTCTATGAAGCACTCGACATGCCCTTTGCCACGGTAGTTGGTCAAATCTTTGCCGCTAATCAGAACAAGGCATAAACCGCTTCAGGAAGGCAGGACAAGAGAAATGGGATGGTTCGCTTTTCTTGTGTCTCTCGTGTTCGTCTTTCAACAGAAGGCAGAGACACGATGCGTCCAATGTGACCTTCGGCAGTCAGAGCGGAGCGGAGGTGGCTGTCTCTCTTCAAGTTCAACGCCTTCCTGCGACGCCCACCAACCTGACGGTGATCATGGTTGCCGAGCACATCGCCGCACGAATCATCACTCGCAATCTGATCTGAGGAAGTGGACAGAGCAGACTTCCCAGACGGGGTTTGCCGGGAAGTCTGCCTGGGCGTGACCGCATTTTTAGCGAGAAAATCCACGATCAGCGGTTTCTGAGGCTGGTTCGACACTTGCTCGAAAGTGGATATTTGAAGGAATGGACGTTCAACACCACTCTGGGCGGTGCTTGCAAGGAGGGGTAATTTCACCAATTCTCAGTTCGTTGCGCATCACATCGGCTGGGGGGATAAGGTGAAACCCAATTTTGCAGAATTGAACATGGTGACAACTTCAACACAAAACATGCAAGGAGGAAAGCAATTCTCTATGAAATCAGCTCCATTTGATTACTATGCGCCTACAAGCATAGATGAAACATGCGACTTCTTGAGCCGCTATGGCGATGAAGCAAAACTGCTGGCGGGTGGACAAAGCCTGGTACCAGTGCTTGCGCTCAGGCTAGCCCGACCGTCAGTGCTCATTGATCTCAACGGAGTCCACGAACTAGACTATCTTCGTATCGAAAACGATGAGTTGACGGTCGGTGCGCTTACTCGCTATCGTACCCTTGAGCATTCACCCATCGTGCGCAAGCACTTCCCCTTACTCGCCAGCGCCGTCGAATGGGTTGGCCACCCACAAATCCGTAATCGTGGCACCGTTGGAGGGAGCCTGGCTCATGCCGATCCGGCGGCAGAACTTCCCGCGCTCGCAGCTCTTTTTGATGCAACGTTCGTCATTACCAATGCAAGCGGAGCCAAGCACACCCTCACGTCCGCCGAGTTCTTTGTATCCTATCTTACGACCGCCTTGGAATCAGGCGATCTTTTGAGCGAAATCCGCTTCCCTGCATTACCAGTGGGGACAGGCTGGTCATTCATAGAGGTATCCCGGCGGCATGGCGATTTTGCCCTTGTTGGTGTCGCTGCAACCGTTACATTGAGCAGTGACCAGACCTGCTCGGATGTGCGCGTAGCCCTGACTGGCGTTGGTGAAACCCCTATGCGTGCCTCCAGTGTCGAGCAGGCCCTGCTCAAGTGCAAGCCAGACGACCAGTGCATTGCGGCTGCCGCTGCCGAAGTGGTCACAGACATTGATCCATCCAGCGATATCCATGCTAGTTCCCAGTACCGCAAATATGTTGCAACAACCCTGGTCAAGCGAGCACTGACCGAAGCTGTGCAGCGTGCACAGTGAACGCGTTTGTTCTGCTGAAGGAGATAAAACAATGAGCGCGAGTAAGAAACATGTCGTGGCACTCACTGTCAACGGAGTTCCCCGTGAAGGAAGCGTAGAGGCGCGTCAGACGCTGGCCGACTTCCTGCGCGACGACATGGAACTCACCGGGACGCACCTTGGATGTGAGCACGGCGTCTGCGGAGCGTGTACCATCCTGGTCGGTGGAGAAGCTGTCCGCTCCTGCTTGATGTTTGCCGTACAAGCAAATGGCAAAGACATCACGACGATTGAGGGACTGGCGCACGACGGCAAACTGCACCCTGTACAAGAGGCATTCTGGGAATGTCATGGCATGCAATGCGGTTTCTGCACTCCTGGTTTCGTCATGTCTGTCTATGCTTTTCTGCAAGAGCATCCTGACCCTCAAAATGACGAAATTCGCCCAGCCCTCTCCGGCAACCTCTGCCGCTGTACCGGTTACCAGAATATCGTGAACGCCGTGCGTCTGGCTGCCAAAAAGATGAGAGACACGTCATCAGAGTCAGGCTTACCGAGCAATAATACGCACTGAAGGAGAAACACAGCATGGTTGGGACTTTGATCGGCGCAAGCGTTAAGCGTGTCGAGGATCCACGATTTTTGACCGGGCAGGGCCAGTATATTGATGATTTTAAGTTTCCTCATATGGCCCATGCCGCATTCCTGCGCAGTGCCTACGCACACGCTCGCATCACAGTGGACGCCAGCCAGGCAAGGACGTTGCCTGGAGTTATTGCTGTATTCACCGCAGCCGATATTGCAGGTGCCATCAACCCTATCACCGTGATGCCACTGCCAGGAGATAAACCCTTTACGTATACCGCTCTCGCCACTGATAAGGTACGCCTGGTCGGGGATCTCATCGCGATGGTCGACCATCGCGATGAGATCCCCGACCAGGCGTACCTTATCAGTGGATCTGATTCAGGTGGACTATGATCCTCTTCCCCCGGTACCCAGCATCGAGGTCGCGCTTGACCCAGCCAGTGCGCCTCTCTACGAAGAGATCGGCAGCAATATTATCCATCAGAGTAGCTTCACGAACGGCGATGTTGATGCAGCTTTCAGTGCAGCCGATCATGTGATCAAAGAAACATTTCGCGAACATCGCTACTTCCAGGTCCCGATGGAGACGCGCGGGGGAGTGGCGATGTATGATAAAGGGAGAGGGGAACTGACCTACTACACAGGCACACAGGCACATCACGCCACACGTTTGGTCCTGAGCATGCAACTCAATCTTCCCATTCACCACATCCGGGTGATTGCCCCCGATATGGGAGGCAGCTTTGGCTTGAAGGCCAGCGTCTTCCGCGAAGACATGCTTGTGGCTATGGCCGCTCTAAAAATTGGTCGACCAGTCAAGTGGATTGAAGATCGCCATGAGCATTTACTGGCTGGCGGTCATGCGCGTGGGGAACAGATCACTGTGGAGATGGCCATCAAAAAAGACGGGACCATTCTGGGATTGCGAGCCAAGAGTGTCCAGGACAGTGGAGCCTACCAGGTTCCTCCATTTCCCTGGGCAGCATTTTTCTCCATATTCGTGCGTTTCATGCTCCCCGGTCCCTACCGTTTCCAGAACTATCACTTTGAAAGCACGATTGTAGCCACCAATACTGGCCCGTACACTCCCTATCGAGGTCCCTGGGCCGTAGAGGCCTGGACGCGCGAAACGCTCATCGATATCGTCGCGAAGGAACTTGGACTCGATCCCGTCGTGGTGCGCCTCAAGAACCTGATCACCTGGGAGGAGCAACCATTGAGAATGGCATCCGGGACAACGCTTTCGCGGGTGAATGTGCGCCAGACGCTCGAACGAGCCCTGGAACTGGTAGACTTACCGCGGTATCGTGAGGAACAGAAGCGCTTGCGTGCGCAAGGACGCGTAGTGGGCTTTGGCCTGGCAACCTTCATTGAACCCGCTCCTGCTGAGGCAGATATGCTGTCGCAAATCGGCGGAGCCAGAGAAATGGCAACCGTCCGCATCGAGCCCACGGGTCAGGTGAGCGTGATGACTGCCCAGCAACCGCATGGACAAAGCCACGAAACCACGCTCGCACAGGTGGTAGCCAGTGAATTAGGTGTGCCATTTGAGAGCGTCAAAGTGGTGCATGGGGATACACAGACGACACCTTTCAGTCTGGTTGGCACGGGCGGTAGCCGTGCCGCGACGATGGCCAGCGGGGCTGCACTTTTTGCTGCACGAGAAGTCAAAAAGCAGGTCTTTCAGGTGGCGAGCTTCATGCTGGAAGCGAGCGCAGATGATCTGAACATGGTCAATGGCATCATCTCGGTTCGTGGTGTACCGCAAAAGGCACTCCCACTGGAGCGCATCGCGATGATGGTGCATACGATGCCAGGTGATCTGCCGCCTGGAGTAGCTGCCGAGCTGGTACACACTTCAACCTATGATGGCGGAGAGGGGGGCTTCTCCCAGGCCACACACTGCTGCTGGGTCGAAATCGATCCGGGGACCGGCAAAGTGGAGATTACACGCTACCTGGTCGTAGAAGATTGCGGGACCATGATTAATCCTGGAGCATGCGATCTACGACAAGGAGGGGCAATTCCTGACCTCGACCTTCATGGACTATCTGATCCCCACAGCAACAGAGGTCCCATTGATAGAGATTGAGCATCTGGAGACCCCCCCTGCCAGCCCTGTCAACTTTCGCGGTGTGGGTGAAGGTGGCGCGATCTGCGCCCCGCCCGCGATTACCAACGCTATCTCCGATGCACTTGGTGCCAAAATTACACAGCTCCCCATTACCCCGACCCGCATTCTGGAGTTCATGGGAGCAATTCCAGCAGTCTCGTAAGAATATGAGAAGTGAGAAAGGTGAAACATGGAATTTTCAGGAACACAGACCATTGAAGCGCCCCACAAACACGTATGGGATTATCTTACAGATGTGAACAAGGTAGCTGGATGCGCGCCCGGTTTCCAGAGCCTGGAGGTGTTAGGTGAGGAACATTGGAAAGCCATCATTGCCGTAGGCGTCGGACCTGTCAAGGCAAAATTTACGATTGATGTGACTCGTGAGTTGCAGGAACCTGACGTCATGGTCGTGAAGGGAGTGGGCAAGGCTCCTGGCAGCGTAGTCGAACTAGTGGGTCGTATGCAGTTGCGCACAAGCGATGCAGGAACAACACTGATGGACTGGCAGGCAGATGTCATCGTGAGCGGGACTCTCGCCAGCGTAGGAGCCCGTCTTCTTAACAGCACAGCAGAGAAGCTGACCGGGCAGTTTTTTACTTGTTTGAAGACAAAGATGCAAATAAAGGAAGAAACTATTTCGACAGAATAAGAGGTAAATATTGATAAAAAGAAACAAAAAGAGTGTTTTCTATGTGCATCATCACTTTCTTCCGCCGGAGTATCTCCTGGCTTTGCAGCGCGCAGGCGTATCTGAGCCTATTCCTGAGGTTGATTTTCCCGTGTGGGACGTCGAGCAGTCTCTTGCTGTCATGGATCGGCAAGGCATTGCCACCGCGATGCTTTCTCTCTCTGAACCAGGTGTTCTTTTTGGGACCAACGCGCTGGCTCTCACGTTGGCACGACAGATCAACGAATACGCAGCCGGTCTCCTGCAAGCGTATCCGCAGCGCTTTGGTGCATTTGCTGTCCTGCCACTCCCCGATGTGGACGCTGCGCTACGCGAAACAGAGTATGCCCTTGACACCCTGCACCTCGATGGCATCGGGCTGCTCACCCACTACCAGGGAAGCTATCTCGGTGATCCCTATTTTGAACCGCTCTTTGCCGAACTCAATCGGCGTCATGCTCTGGTCTTTCTTCATCCCTCCACACCACCGAGCAAAGATCAACCGAGATTTCATCTCCCTCCATCGCTCTACGAGTTTCCCTTTGAGACCACGAGAACGGTCGCCAACTTGTTATACAGTGGGACACTGGAACGCTACCCCGAGATACGCTTCATCCTTTCACACGCCGGCGGGGCGGTCCCCTATCTGGCGAAACGGCTCACCTTTGGGCCACTGATCAGGGCGTCGCTCAAAGAACGTGCTCCCAAAGATGTCTTCACACTGCTTCAGCGCTTGTATTATGATGTAGCTATGTCAGCGAACCCCGTGACGCTGACTGGACTTCGCGCACTGATTGATTTTTCCCACATCCTTTTTGGCAGCGATTATCCCTTTATGCCGGAATCGCATCTGATCAAGAATAGTGCCGAACTGAGGGCGTATGAGGGATTTGATGCCAGCGCGGTGCGGCTGATCGAGCGTGAAAACGCACTGAGCTTGTTTCCGCGCCTCCGCCAAAGGCAATGAGGTGAGAGGAGATTCTAGAAAAGCACGTGCCTAAGTTATTGCGACATCGTTGTCAGTGTTGTGGAGCAGGGCTTCTTCATGATGGGCTTGCTCTCGACTACCCAAGAAGGTCTTATAATGCAAGCATTTCACTCTACGGGTTTTGCGCACAAGGTTATCTTCGCTGTGGGTGCGCTTGAGCAACTTGGCAAAGCCGTCGAAGATTTCGGCTGGCAACGTCTATTGCTCTGCACAAGCCCTTCCCAACAATCAGCTGGACACGTCTCCAGAATTGCAGCAGCATTGTCTTCCCGCCTGGTTGCTATCTATGAGCGGGTTCAGCCGCACGTGCAGGATGCTCAGGTCTCTGAGGTTCTCACCCTCGCTCACCAGCATGCCATTGATGCCGTGATAGGCCTGGGCGGAGGAAGCCCCATTGGTATAGCTAAAGCTGTGAGCTCTGCCCTGGAGGAAGAGCTCACGGGGAAAGCCGTCCGTGCTGTGACTCCCATCGACCAGCCCCGTATTCCAGTCATTGCTATTCCCACGACGTATGCAGGTTCAGAGATGACCCCATTCTATGGCACGACACGTGCCATCGAGGGAACGACACGCAAAACCACCCTGTCTGATCCAAGGATCGTGCCGAAGCTCGTTCTGTACGATCCGTTGCTCACCTGCCAGCTTCCCAAAGGACTCACCGCATCCACTGGTGTCAATGCTCTCGCGCATTGCTTCGAGGCGCTCTACTCGGTAACGCGCAACCCCCTATCAACTGCGGCGGCTCTTGGCGCTCTTCGCTCGATCTGGAATGCTCTCCCCTCCTGTCTTGCTGATGGGGCGAACATCCCGGTACGGACTGAGATGCTCGCGGGAGCTTACCTGGCGGGCTTCGCGCTTTCCAGTGTGACAATGGGTCTGCATCATGGCATCTGCCATGTTCTGGGTGGCACGGCTGGAGTAGCACATGGCATTGCGAATGGCATCATGCTACCCCATGTGCTGCGCTTCAATCTGGAGGCTACCGCGTCTCAAATCGCTCAGGCTGCTGACGCTCTGGGACTCACTGACAGTGGACAAAGCGAGACAGCTCTGGCAGAGACGATTGTGCAGCAGGTTGATGTCCTCATCAGGCAATCAGGACTGCCGCAGCATTTACGCGATGTTGGCGTTCCCGCTTCCAATCTGCCACGGCTGGCGCAACTTGCCTTTGCAAGCCGTACCGTACAGAGTAACCCTAAGCCCATTACTGATGTCACCCAACTATTGGTGCTTCTGCAAGAAGCATGGTAGGAAAGGAGGATACTATTCACTAGAGCAGAGATACAATGGGCGGTCGCCCAGGAACCACATTCCGACCCGATGAAGATCGATGGGAGCATTGACCCCTCCCACTAGCATTTACCGCTACTTTGTTGACGAGGGAAATCTCATCAGTTGATGGCAGACGACACCTGGGCTCTTCACCTCGGAGAAAATGCCACGCGTTTGCTCTCTGAGCGAGAAGCTTCCGGTGTCAACAAACTACCGATAAGGAAAGGAGCACAATTCTATGGACTTGATTCAAGGCCTTCATCACCTGACAGCGTGCGTCGGTGGCGCGCAGGAAGACGTCGACCTTTACACCAAAATTCTTGGCCTGAGAATGGTCAAGCAAACTGTTTTATTGGATGGTGCGATTCCTATCTATCACCTCTACTACGCAAATGAGACCGGCACACCTGGAACCATCATGACGACCTTCCCCTACAAGCAAGTAGGCATTTATGGGCGCAGAGGGACCGGGCAGGTGAAGATCACGTCTTATAGCGTACCAAGATCCTCGCTCTCATTCTGGGAGAAGCGTTTCGATTCCTTCAACGTGCAGCAAAGCGGTATCCAGGAGCGTTTCAGCCAGCCCTACATTCGTTTCTTGCACCCCTGTGGCCTCGAATTTGAATTGATCGGTGATGATAATGATACGCGTCCCCCCTGGACCTCTGTCGTGCCTGAAGACGTTGCCGTGCGCGGCTTGCATAGCGTTACACTGAGCCTACGCGAGACAGCCGAGTCGGAAATCTTTATGCAGGCATTTGGCTTCAAGAAGACCGCCGAGAAAGGACCCTACAAGCGCTTTGAAGTACGAGAGGGAGGCGCAGGGAAAACAGTTGACTTCCTGCACGAGCCGGACGTGCCCGCGGGGAGCTGGATCTACGGTGCTGGAACGGTGCATCACGTTGCCTTCGCTGTTCAGAATGATCAGGAGCTGAAGACCATGAAAGAGTATCTGGAAGGTCTGGGCTATGTCGATGTCTCCGAGTTGAAGAATCGTAACTACTTCCACTCGATCTATGTCCGGATGCCCGGTGGTGTGCTCTTCGAGGCTGCGACCTGTGATATCGGCTTTGGTATTGATGAGCCAATGAACAAGTTAGGGCAAGTGTTGCACCTGCCTCCCTGGTTCGAGGAGAGGCGCGAGGAATACCTTGCCACGTTGAATTTAGAGCCGATCACCGTCTAAGCTCCACGCTATGTGGACCAGGGCAACTGCAAGGATGGCTCCCCTCAGTGTTAACTGAAGGGACCTAAAGCGGGGTTCAAAGGGGCGGCCAGCCCCTTTGGGGGTGCAGGGTGCCCTCGCTTTTCTCTTTTCTCGCGCTCTTCTGTGGCGTGCGCGAGAAAAAAAGAAGAACTTGGGGACACTTGGAAGGGAGGCCCTACACCCCTTAAGTTAACGCCTATGGGTAACCCTTGCGGCTTGCCCTGGATGGAGTACCATCACTGCAAAACAGGAGTATGTCGATGAATCCTCATGAAGGACAACTAGTGGCCCTGTGCCGTAGGCCACTCATTTTTTTCGGCACGAGTGATGTAGATAGCTTTATTTCGCTCTCGCGAGTGCAGGAGAGCGCGGCCATTTTTCAGCAGAGGGGAGCGCTCGTTACTGAACGTATCTATCCAGGCAGGGAGCATATTGTCAACGGCGGTGAAATTGCCTTTGCGCGTACCCTCTTGCAACAGGTTTCTGGCTCGTCTACTGATTCTCAAGGAGAGACAATAAATGGTTGATAAATGCCTCTCACTGCGTGAGGCTATTGCTACGTATGTGCAAGATGGAATGTCTGTGGCAATCGAAGGCTTTACTGCCTTTATCTGCTTCGCCGCTGGGCACGAGATCATTCGACAACACCGTCGCGACTTAACATTGATTCGTATGACACCTGACCTGATCTATGATCAAATGATAGCGGCAGGAGTGGCAAGTAAGCTCATCTTTAGTTATCTGGGGAATCCTGGGGTTGGTGCTTTACACTGCGTGCGTCGTGCGGTTGAAACGGGGAGGCCCGTTCCTCTGGAGCTTGAGGAGTACTCACATTATGGCATGGTCGGGCGCTACATCGCCGGGGCAACGAAATTACCTTTCTATCCATTGCACAGCTACCTAGGGTCCGAGATGCCCCTTGTCAATGATCAGATCAAATTTCTAGAGAGTCCCTATGGGGATGAAAAGGTGGCTGTCGTGCCGCCTCTCCATCCCGATATTGCTATTCTTCATGCACAGCGGGCTGATCGTCAAGGCAACACGCAGCTCTGGGGCCTGCTGGGTGTGCAGAAAGAGGTGGCCTTTGCTGCCCGCAAGGTGATCATTGTCGCTGAGGAGCTTGTGGATGAAGCCATCATCCGGGCTGATCCCAATCGAACGCTTATTCCTGGTTTGATTGTTGATGCGGTTGTGCATCTGCCCTATGGAGCGTACCCTTCGTATGTCCAGGGATACTATGACCGTGACAATGCTTTTTATCTCATGTGGGATAAGCTCTCACGCGATCCACAACGTGTCCAAGACTGGTTAGACGAATGGGTTTACAGTGTCGAGGATCATACTGAATATTTACGCAAGCTTGGGACGGAGACCTTAGAGCGCATTCAACCCGGCTCTGCTCCTGCTGCTTCCGTTGAGTATGGAGCTTATCAATGAGTGAAAAAAAGACACAGCCTGAAAGAGGCTATACCCCATCTGAGTTGATGATTGTGGCTGCCGCACGTGCGTTGAGTGGTGTCCGAACCGTCTTCGTTGGAGTCGGTTTACCAAATATTGCCTGCAACCTGGCCCGGCATACAGGAGCACCCAATCTTGAACTTATCTATGAATCGG
>WNGQ01005466.1_pt1 | contig 12428 bp, 11 predicted proteins | sample 5407661 | NCBI WGS metagenome assembly WNGQ01 (sample SAMN13153382, study PRJNA577476) | soil metagenome | isolation source: 60 cm soil or saprolite under Garry oak tree replicate 2 | place: USA:California | collected 2016-06-15
CGGAATAAGGTTCGTACTCAAACGGTTTGCCGGCTTCATAGCACAAAAGAAGACTCTCACATATGGCGGGCCCCGGGCGTGCTTTCACGAATTCGACTGAGGAAAGAAACTCCTTTTCCTGCAAAGGCAGAACCCGAAGGCTGTCGCGGTCGCGACGGAGTTGTCCAGGAATGAATAACATGATGCTGATGAAAAAAAATGCAAACATGAGCGCTGGCGCCGAGTTCGAGGCGGAGGGCCGCGATTCTGAAAATGCATGGGTAATATCAGATAATGCTAATCCGCAAGCGATTACGGCGGCCGCCAAGGCATTAAAGAAAATATTCAAATCAACACCGGAACCACCGGCGAGCAGAAAACCGAGGAGGTGGCTCAAGGCAAATGCGGAGGCGAGCAAGGTACGCGAACGCAACGAGCAGATCGACCAGGCAGTTCCGATGACAAGCAGGCTCTGAAATTTTTCCGCATAGTGATGAAACTGGCTCCATGCAATCCAATATGAATAGGAACGACCGCCGCCACCCATCAAATGCGCTGGGAAATAGCGACCGTCAATCAGCAGAGTCAGGCCCGTAAGAAAACCCGCGGATAAGAGCATCGCACCCGCCCAAGTAACGAATGCTTTGCGCGACCGTAGCAGGAGATCAATTGCTACTGCCGCCGGAAATACAATCAAGTTATGCTTTGTAAATCCGGCAAAGCAAAATAGGAGCGCCGAAACGCACAACAGACGATTCGAAACTGGATTGCGAAAGTAGAAATACAGACCCGCAGTTGACAACGCCTCTCCGAGCAACTGAGGATCATACATCCCAATGCGGTTCGGCCTTAGGAGCGCAATCCCAATTTCATACAGCAAAAAGGAAAAGACAGCAATCTGCCATGAACCGCCTCCACGCCTGACGATTAGAGCCACGAAAACGCCAGCAGTAAACAGCGAAATCAGCGACACCAAGCGGCCTACTAATGTAAAGGTGTTGGCCGTTCCCAACAATCCTATTAGGTGAAAGGAAAGTGGCGGATAAGCAGTCGCGGTCCCGAAACCTTGTGGAGGGCTGCCGTAGAGAGGGATTCCGCTGGCCACCATCGCAGCTCTGTACGCGTTCCAGCCCTCGTTGTAGTTAACTTCCACATTTGCAAAGGTACGACGCAGTGGAAACCAGAAAAGCGCAAGCATCGTCGCAGCCATGAGGCAGATCGCGGTTGTCGACAGCAATGTGCCAATTGCCGCCTCACGGTTAAGAACGTGACGGATTTTCGCTGCCCCTGACGGCTGACCCTGACCGGGGCTTGCGTTCATTGCAGCTAGCGAATTCGAAGCATCCATGAAATGTTTTCCTTCCACTCTTCCAATACTCGGTCATGTGGTTTCGGGTGCAGTAAGCGCGTAGACGATGTGCGAATAATGACGCCGCCACCGTCGGGGGAACGACCTTTCCAGGAGCGCGTAGTAGGACAGGGCCCACATCACCAGCCCTTCCAGATAGCCACTTGAGGCCTGCTGGCGTTGTTCGGCGGAGCGGGTGATACCGGGCGGAAACGGCGGCATATCGATGTAACCGACATCCACCCGGATCCCAGCCTTCTGCAGTAGAGCCTGCAAGTCGGTTAGGCGCAACCCTGAGAGTCCGCTGATGTTGGTATGGCTGGGATTGTCCCCATTGGGCGCAAACAAGGCGATCGCCCGAGCTAACTTCGCCAGGGTCGTAACATACTGCTGGCCGGCGGCAGCGCTGAGACGCTGGAGCACCTCCGAACCGAGACAAACGTCAAAACTTGGAGGCAACTCAGGCGCGCACCGGAGGTCCGACCACAACACAAATTGTGGCCGTAGCCCGGTCAGCTCGCCCATGGCCTGAGCCGCCAACAGGCTCTGACGACCCTTTTCCAGGGCTCCCGGTCGGTCGTCTGCCACAACGATCTCAGTGGCACCCAGTTCCTGGGCGATCAAAAGGAAGTCGAGGCTACTACCATACTTCTCAGGCAAACCTGCGATAAGGACACGCTGCGCGCGCGCGCGCCCGGCCAGCCATCGGCCCATTACCAGGCGCTTAGCGAAGTATTCATATGCGGTGCCGATACCCTCGCCTTCGGCAAATGCCAATCGGTAAAGAGACTTGACGGATCGAAACGGTAGCATCTATTTTAGCCCTTAAGCTCCACAATAAGATCGAAAACGCCGAACCTCCCGAATCGCAATCAGTCCTGCCGCAGAGCTAAACCACAGCATGGCGCGACTCTCGCCGGAAAATCATGCTGGGGCGTGTGGCTGGCTCGTGATATCCTTTGTAGAGTCGTGGAAACAAAGCTAGCTTACAAAAGGACTGGCCCACTCGCTGAACTAACTGCCTGAGACAAGCTCTAGCGAGTAATTCTGGAACATGCCTCTTCTGGGCCTGCAAAAATCTCAAAGATTGCGTAGATTGACCGCCGCACCGAGATTCCAGCACTCCGGCTGGCGATTCTTCCCGCAGCAGAGATTCTGTCATGAGTTCAGAGAAGAATTCACTCATGCCATGAGTGATCACGGCTTAGCAAACTCACCCATACAGTATATTGGCGCGAAGCATTTTGTTGTAGCCTCGGGTTCATGCCCAATGGTATAGCGAGAGCGCGGAACAACAAGCCATGGAGAACTCACAATGAATGAGGCTAGCCACATAGAACCAAAGAACGCGGTGAACAAAAACGTATTAGTGACCGGGCCTACGGGATTAGTGGGCGTTCAGCTAATTAGAAAATTACTCGACGAAGGTTATTGCGTTTTCGCCATTGCCCGGGATGAAAAAAAACTAATCGAGCTTCTCGGAAAAACCCCCCATGATCGGCTCGTAATTCTAAAAGGTGACTTGCTCAACGCCGCCGACCTCGAAAAACTTTCACATGACTTACAGAATCGAGTCGGCAACTTGCAAGTAGTGATCCACCTGGTGGGAGGCGGACCTCTGACTTCCAACAGGAGTTTAGCACCGCAGGTCTTCGATCTGAATTACACAACAACCGCGAATCTTGTCCGAATCCTAGAGGCTACCAATAAACTCTCAGCTGTTCCGTTATTCATATATTTCAGTAGTTTAACTGCTATGGGAATGCCAGCCACCCCTGTAGATCGGATGCGCTACGATGAAACGACAGCTTGCAATCCAGTCCTCCCGCATGGGAAAGCCAAACTAGCCACCGAGGAATTTCTAAAAGAATTGGCGACCAAGAATAAATTGAAAGCCGTAAATCTAAGGTTCCCTCAAATTTACGGTGGCGACAATGACCCTCTGATTTCCGTAATCAATCTCCTTCGAAAAGGAGTTTTTCCGGTGGTGCGCAACAAGGTCGGTAGTTTGCCGCTTATCCATCTCACGGATGCCGTTAACGCCACTTATGCTGTCATCGGGGACGCCACCGGCATCCCTGGGAACTACGCGGTATACGTGATCTGTGAAAAAAGTTACTCGTACGATTATTTAACAGACTTAGTAAAAAAGAAATATGGCCACAGCGGGACCCTAAAAATCCCATATTGGTTGTTTTACCTGGCGACACTCGCCGCTGAAGGGGGATTCAAACTACTGCGAAAACCTGAACCACTCAACAGACTAAGATTGGTATCGATGACCACAGATAGGATCATCGACTGTAGAAAATTTATCGACACATTTAATTTTAGATTCGGCCATAATCTTCAGAGCTTTGTGCTTGATCAGCTGAGTCTAAACTGAACGATGGAGCCATCTGACGTGTGAACACCCGGCGCTACCAATCAGCAAAAACAGCAGCGATGCGGCGGAGTACTATGAATCAGCTGAACCTCACTATCCAACCGCCTCCGCGCGGATCACTTTGACCGCCGGAACAATCGACCAAGTCGTGATGAAACCCGCCAAGTTACCGACCAATCCGCCCAATGCCATCACGAGCGTCATATAAACGAGGTTGTTTCGGCCAAATACGAACATGCACAATCCTTGCAAGACCAGAACCCCGAGCAGGGCATAAATAAACGCTGGCCGTTCAAGCGAGAGCGCATAATTCAGCCAGATATTCAATCCAGCGTAGAGACCAGCCGCCAGGCATGCAAGTCCGAGGATGATGCTCGGGTTGGTGTAGGCAGGGCCAAACACGGTTCTCACCAGCGCTCCAGGGTACAGGAAACAGATCGTGGCCAGAATGAATCCTGGGACCAAGACGCCAGCTAGCGCCATTAGCAAAACTGGCCGGGCATCGCGCCCGGCCGCTTGGCGCAGCTTGGCCTTGGGGAGCAGAATTATTCCCATGGCCAACGGGAAGAACAAACACACCTTCGACAGGGTGACAACCGGGCCGTAATTGCCCGCTATCGCCGAACTGAAAAAACGTTTGACGAACAGAGCGTCCAGATTCACCAACATGCCAAAGACTGCTAGTCCGAGCAGGGTATGGGCCGAGTAATGCCAGCTTACGCGACGAGCAACGACCTCGCCAGCATCGCGGAATTGGGGGCGAAGCCACATCCGGGCCAGCACCAGGGCCGCGAAACAAGCGAGCGGCAGTGCGAAAATTGCCCCGACAGCTTGGTACCCAAGCCAGATGAAACCAGCAGTAAAGAGCAATCGAAGACACGCTTGACAGGCATGCACTAATCCCAAGCGCCCAAAAGCCTGCATTCCCTGGAGTACGCCATCCGTGATCGGCCGGAGAAATAATGCCAGGATCATTGGAGTGGCCGCCCACAGCGGCCGAGAGCCGGATAACCGCAGCAGACGTCCCGAAGGGACGCTGAGAAGCGCGAGCAGCGCAGTCGCCAGCAATCCCCACTGCCAAGCCCAACGCCAAGCACGCTGCACAAAGGCTCCGAGACTCGACTGATCGGTTTTTGCGCTCAGGTCCGCCGTGTAAAAAGCCACAACATTGCGAATGGCAATCGATAGATACAGAAAAATCTGCAGGATTGCCGCAACCGAAACAAATACGCCGAACTCGACTGGCGCGAGCCATCGGCCAGCCAGAACATTCGCAACGTAGTCCAACGCTCCAGCGAGAATCATCGCTGCTGACAAAATGAGTCCGTGCCTCATGCCGACCGAGCGGATTAATGATTGCAAACTGGCTTTCACTTGGCTCCCTGCACGGCCCCACACTCCACTAAGGGCGGGCATCTACGCGTGTCACTTCACAACAGCGCCCTGACTTCTCAAATGGTGAGCCGGTTGTTCTTGAGCAATTTCTGAACTCGTTTTCGCAGTACAGCACGGTCGTAGAGCCCCGGAAAGAGGCGGTCAGCGAGATCAATACTGCGTTCCCGCCAACCAATCACCTGGGTTTTGCGTTTGCCATCGAGCAGGTTGACGATCGCCCGTGCGGTTTTGTGAACATCTGCTCCCGCATCGGCGGAAGTGGGTTCAAACCCGTACCACTCGGCTTGATGACGGAATTGGGTTTTCAGCAAACCCGGGAAGGCGCAAATGAACTCGATTTTCCTGTGGGCATATTCTATTTGGAGACATTCCAGGAAACGAGCTGTCGCCGCCTTACTGGCTGAATAATAGGCCTCGAAGGGAACGGCTCGGCGCGCGGCGATCGACAGAATGGCGGCGAATTTTCCTGCCTGGCCCTTTTTGGCCCAGTATTCGGCGGCGCCCCTGGCAGCCGTAGTGCAAGTCCAGAAATTCAACTCAAACATCTGCCGCGCGCGCTCCAGAGGGATCAAGTTCGTGTTCCCAAAAACCGCCGCTCCTGCCACGAAAATCACGCCATCGATGGAAGCCGCAGTTTCTCTCTCGATTGTCGAATAGTAGGATGACCAATCAACTGAGGTGGCATCGACGCAATAGAACTTTTGGATTCGCAACGCATCAGGCGGCTCAGTTCTGCCGAGTACAACCACTTTGTGCTCTTGATCGAGCAAGGTCTTGACCAGCGCTCCGCCGAGACCCCTGCCACCACCTACGACTAGGATCTGCTTCACCTTTGTAGGCCTTCTTGGATCACGGGTTCCAAGCTCCTTTCCGGCGAATACTGCAAGGGATCGATGCCCAGTCGCCGGAAGGTGTCAGAGGGTTCGTAGACCGTATCCAGAGCAATGACCCCTAGCACTTCGCCCCAAGTCAGCAAGTCATAGCGAGGATTCTTGGAGTGAAAGGTATGCCGCAAGAGGGTACCCATGAGAGTCAGCGGGAGTGGCAGAGTCGTGCCTTTTTGCGAAAGGTTTCGGCGAATCATCGCCTCGAGCTCACAATTCGTGATTGGCACAGGATCGGCAATCACGAACGCGCTCCCGGAAGGGAGGTCGTCTGCACTGATGATTCGCCGGACCACTTCCACAAAGAGGTTCATGTCGCACAGGTGATGGCGGGCACCCCTCGGGTACAGCCGGAGCACGATTCCCCGCTTTGCCAACTTCACCAAACTGTTTACCATGCCGTCCGTGCGCCGAGCATACAGAACTCCGGGACGGAGGAAAATCAGTCGAAAACCGGCCTCTGCCGCGGACTTCTCAAGGAACTGATCTACTTCGAACTTTGCCAGAGCGTAAGCCGGTGACGGAAAGGACTTGGGGTCGGGCGGCATATGATTTCCGAGCTTGTGCTCCGAAGACTTGCCGAACACAGCCGCGCTTGACATATGAATAAACAATGCTCCCCTTCGAATCCAGGGAATGATTGCAGAGGTGGCTCCCTGATGCGACCGCTGATAGTCCGCGTATGTTAAGCCGGGACGCAGCCGGAAACCGCCGGCATTGATGATCACATCAGCCTTCATCAAGAGATCCTTGGCGCGACTGACGTGAACATCGCCGTTCTGACAGCGACCGTAAACGAGGCGTTCGGCGTTCAAGGCTTCCGCCACGCGGCCACCGACAAATCCGTCGGCCCCTACGACGACAATAAATGGCTTAGTAGGCATATAGTCTGAGGAGAAGAAAATACTGGTGCACCCGCTCAAGTCCAAGCCGTGCGCGGAAAGCACCTGCGGGGCAATATCTGCACACCTTGGTCATTCCTTCGTTCGCTCGTAGCTCATGACCGGCCGGTAAACGCAACCGCAGCGGCGGCCTTGGGTGCATTCAGGAAGAGGAAGGCGTGGGGCTTCATCGGGATGGTAGATTTTGCCCTGGGGCAGTTGCCGCGCTGCATCACAACATTCTTGCGTCGGCTGAACAGTTACGCCCACGATGGAACCCTTAGCGCGCATGCCGAGACGGTAAGCCGCTAGGGTTTTCTCGGCGTAAGCCGGGTCTTTTTCCATATCGTGTTGAAACTTATCCAGCCATTCAAAACCCATTAAAGTGTTCCTTAAGAACCACAGTTGCTGGAGCATCGCGGGAAAGATGAGCTTCGACTAGGTTACCAAGCTTGCTAGCTTTTGACCTTCTGCGCTACGATGTCCGCACAAACCGATGAAACTGAGCGTAATCTCGCCGACGTACAACGAGTTGGAAAATGTCGGCCTGCTCATTGCTGAGCTCGAGAAAATTTTGGCAGGTACCGATTACGAAATATTGATTAGCGATGACAACTCTCCGGACCTAACGTGGGCGCGAGTGGAGGAGATCGGACGGCGCAACCCGCGGGTGCGAGTTTTGCGCCGAACCTCCAATCGAGGTCTTGGGCCCAGTGTCGTGGACGGTTTCAACGCCGCTACCGGCGAGGCAGTGGCCTGCATCGACGCCGACCTGCAGCACGACCCCGCAGTGCTCCCTCGAATGCTCAATCAGTTGATGAACGGCTCAAACCTGGTGGTCGCCACGCGGTACATGCCCGGTGGTGGCACCGCCAACTGGGGCATAATTCGCCGCTTCGGCTCCTGGGGCTGCACGAAGCTGGCGCAGTGGCTCCTGGGAGTTAAGCTGCGAGACCCCATGTCAGGCTATTTCATGATGCTGCGCGGTGACTTCCTGAAGGTCCGTGACCGCCTGGACGCCCGGGGGTTCAAGATTCTCCTGGAGATCGCTGCCCAGATGCACCCTTGCAACCTGGGGGAAATTCCGTATACCTTCGGTCCCCGGGCTCTCGGTGAGTCTAAGCTTTCCAAGAAGATTGTTTTGGCGTATCTGTCGCAACTCTGGCGGCTGTGTCGCAAAAGTCCGCTTCCGTAGGCTTGGCTCAAGCGCTGGTTAACAGTTAAACCATATCTTGAGACTGAGTGTGCCCACGACTATCCGTCAAGAGCGAGCGCTTGGACTGAATACCTTCGCCCCTACCCTCGCCAGTGTCGGTATGTCATGCAGCATGTTGGTATACGAAGCGTTGGCCAGAGGGCAGTGACATTCCCTTGCGGCGATGCTCCGGCGTACTTCCTTGATTTTGTCGCCGAACCAAATCTCCTTGAAGTCGTAGTTGTGATCGCGCAGATTGCCGAGATTATCGGCGCGCACGCAGCAAGGCCAGACCGTTCCATCGGCATAGATCTGGGCGCTTACCCAGCCGGCATAACAGTCGATGACTTGATCTTTCTCGTCCAGAATGCGTTTGACCAGCTTGTAGTATTCCACTCGAAGCGCCTCGGTGATCTTGGCCACGCCAGTGAACTGCTTGCTTTCAACATAGGCAATCAGGCGGTCGATGGCCTTTGAGTAAGCTTCGGAGCCGGGAGTAATAGGCAGGCCGACGGTATCCAATTCTACTCGGGGCTCGGCGATTTCGGTTATGAATTGATCGGCACCGGACTTGTCGGCGTAAGCGATGAGTTCGTCCAAGTGCCCGACGCTGAACACGGAAACCACAGAGTGGATGCCGACCGTCAGGTTCTTCAGGCTCTTCCGCAACGAAAGAAGTTGCCCCAGGCGTTCTTCGAACTTTACAAAGTTCCCCTTGATGCCACGGATGTAGTCATGCTTCTCCCCCACGCCATCCAGGGAGAGGTTGATGATCAATTGGCTCTTGGGGCAGGACTTGGCGATCTGCTCGACGCGCTCGGGAATGTTGGGCAGGATAGCGTTTGTGGGAATGTTGATAACGCCCGGAGAGCAGTGTTTATAGGCCAATTGCGCCAGTTCCACGACGTGCGGATACATCAGCGGTTCTCCGCCGCTGATCGTGAACCAATACGGTGTTTTGCCAAGCGAGGCGAGAACTTTGTCCCATTCGTCGATGGTCAGTTCGTTCTCGCGCTTCATCCAGATATTGCAGGTCAAGCAACGCGAGTTGCACTTTGGAGATGGAGAAAGCGTCAGATTCAACGGCAACAACTGCGGCCAGCCAAACTTACGATAGAGTTTGAACAGGGGAATCCGTGCCAAAATGCCCGCGGTGGAGTTCATATCTTGTGGACCCCCTTTGAATCTGTGAGCACCTTGAGTTGTTTGGTAGTGGTGGCCATCTCCCATACCCGGTGGTCGCGGCGCTTCTTGTAGTCGCGTAGCCCAAGCAAACGACCGTAGGCTTCCAGCCCAACCACAGCCCAAGTCCAGGAGAACTCCCTGGGGCGGAAATCAAGATTGCGGAGCAGGAGCATGAGGATCTTGAGGGCGCTCATAGTGCTTACGCTGTAACCCAGCGTGTCGCGAACCGCCAGGTGGCCGGCATAGATGCGGCGACGCTGGCTAAGAAAGTCGGCCAGTGTCTCCGGGCCCTTGTTGAAGACGATCGCTGTAGGAACGTACTGGACGCGATAACCCTGACCGCGCACTACTGGTTCGATGCTGGCCTCGTCCACTGCAGTATGATAGGGAATGCGCTCGAAAATCTTACGGAATGCGCACATCTCTCCAGCCTTGAAACTGGCCAGGTTGATCTTATGATGCAGTTCCCACAGCATGTGAGCCGCAAAGCCCATGAATAGTTCGGGATCATTGACCGGAACGGGACGCGAGCTGGTCATCCCGACTTCTGCGTCCGCGAGAGGGGCCACCAATCGCTCGATGGCGTCGGGTTCGGGGAGCAAATCGGCGCTACAAAGGACCAGCACCTTTTCATTCGCCAGCGGCAGGTACTCGTTAATCGCAACCGCTTTGCCTGACCGCTTTTCTTGCACCAGCAGGCGGATACGCGGATCGGATTTTGTCCAATCGCGCACAATGGCCTCGGTATTGTCCGTACAACCGCTTGCCACCACGACAATCTCGGTGATCGTAACGGTCTTCAACCGTTGCGAAGTCACTGCCTCGAGAAGCGGCCCGATATTGCCTTCCTCGTTGTAAGCCATAATCCCAACAGAACAAGTAATGGGCATTGGAGCAGCCTCCTCGGCAGTGGTTGAACGGCGCGACAAGTTGGCGTTCGGTTGAATATTGTCAGCGACGATGAAGGAACACAGAAAACAGACGAGCAATAGTTCTTTAACCCAAATGCTTGTACAAAACCCGGCTAGCTTGGGACAACAAAACTTCGGGAAGACTGCTGATCATCTTACGGAGCCCCTGCGATTCCCATAGTGCTGCTTGCTGACTTCCCGTTTTGCTGGTGTGCCGATAATATGTCAGCAACGTCTTCCTAGCTCCAAGGCGGTCCTTGAAAACAATCAGGCCTTCGTGATTCAAATCGGACCGACCGAAATCGATCTTTTGGGCGCCTGCTGCTTTGCATTCCTCAATGAGCCGCCAGAACAGGAACGGCATACCGCCGAGTCTGTGGAGTCTCGCATCGGAACATCCATACTTATAGACGACACATGAGCCGTGTCGGAGAGTGAGTATGGCCGCAACCGGAGCGCCATTTTTCCGGGCCAGCCTGACATCAACATTGTCGCCCATACATTCGATGAGGTTTTGGAACCAGATTCGAGGCTGGGGGAGCAGATGATGACGCCTCCGTGTCATCAGGAGAAGTCCGTAGAATTCATCCACAAGCTCCTTCGACCGGCCAGTTTCGTAAGAAAGTCGTTCCTTTTCTGCTCTTTGGATCTTGCGTTGAAACGAATTCTTGTGCAATCGACGAAAAAGTTGCTCTACGCTCAATCCTAAATCAAGCTCGTGGAACCAGTAGGAACGAAATGGCTGTAAACCATATTCTACGGTGTGAACTTCCTGCAAGGGGCGAAGCTCGATGTACCGCAGGTTCTTACTGTCACATTCGTTCCGCAGCCACGACGTGAATGCGTTGGACTGCCTGGGGTCGCGCAACAGTGGTTCACAATGATCGGCAAACGGCAGAGATACCAAACGAGTGCCGGTCATCCAACTGGATACACGGCACAACACCACGGCGTCATTCAATGGTTGGCCTGCGGGTGCAGTCGTGAGGACGAAAGGCTGGTATCCATACTTGCGAGCCAGGGCTTCCAGCCAGCCCCGCTCATGAAATACCGATGCGGAAGGGTGCCGAGCGATTAGTTCACCCCAATGACTGTCAGACAGCGGATCAATGATGCGAATATTCAATCTACCTGTCTACTGGCACAGCCAACCACTTCCTGTAGAACACACGGGCGCGGCTTGTTAAACGGTATTCTTAGGCAGAGGGGCTAGTTTTCCGAAATTCTCATTTTTTCGCGAAGTCTTGCAGCTCATCAGCCCGTGCAAGGAAGGCGTCGTACCGGCGCGCCACAACCTTGCGCAGGGGACAGTCCCGATCCGCCAATGGGCAAGGTATTAGAGAGACCTTTGCGGTTCTCCAAACAGGCTACCGCCATTAATGCAGAAATAGCAGGCAGCAGGAATATCGCAATCAGCCTACCAGAGGTCCGGCCGTAGAGAGAGTATTCTACAAGCGAGGGGCTGCTTGGGTGTTGAAACTAAACAAGTTAAGTTTGGATCATCCCCGCCGAAAGTGGATCCCTTCAAAGGATGACTGGCGGAAGCATCATGAGTGGAAAAATCTTACCACCTAGTGCGAACCCCTTTCCCTGGGCCCCGATTGGCCCCCCGGCAAACAGGGTGAGTCAAAATGGGAAGAGTAGCCCCCAGTACGGAGGTACGAGCGGAGGGTATCATGGTTCGAGGGCCAAGACCTTGCGGACAGCATCCAACAATGATGGTGCGAGCAGGTCCGCTCCTCCGCCCCCGCCTCTGACCCCTTCCCCGCCTCTCACTATCCGCACCGTTCTGCAGCCCGCGCTTCTGCCGGCTTGAATGTCGATTTCGGAATCACCGATCATCCAGGAAGCCGACAAATCAATCTCATGCTCGAGCGCCGCTCGGAATAGCATTCCCGGAGATGGCTTGCGACAACCACAAGGAGGGTGCTCCGCGTGCGGGCAATAATAAACTTCCGTTATTACGGCGCCATTTGCTGCCAGCTCCCGACACATTCGACTGTGAATTGACTCGAGTTCGCTTGCTGTCAACAGTCCCTTCGCTACACACCTTTGATTGCTGACGGTCAAGACACAGAAGCCTGCTTGTGTGAGCAAGGAGATTGCCGCGGGGACCCCAGGAAGAAACACCATTTCTTCCCAACGGGTTACATACTGGCCTTCCGGCAGTTTACGATTGATAACCCCGTCACGATCCAGAAATGCGGCCCTCTTCATGGAATATTTCCCGCTCCACTAGCTCTGAGATGATATGGCCGATAAGG
>WNGQ01006659.1_pt1 | contig 12426 bp, 9 predicted proteins | sample 5407661 | NCBI WGS metagenome assembly WNGQ01 (sample SAMN13153382, study PRJNA577476) | soil metagenome | isolation source: 60 cm soil or saprolite under Garry oak tree replicate 2 | place: USA:California | collected 2016-06-15
GCCCGTGCGCCGCATCTCGCCGGCCGGGTGGCCGTGGTCGCCGCGGACGCGCTGCGCATCGCGGCGCGCGACCTGCCCGCGGCCCCTTCCGTGCTGGTGGCGAACCTGCCGTACAACGTGGCGGTGCCGGTGCTGCTGCACCTGCTAGTCGCGTTGCCCTCGCTGCGGCGGGGGCTGGTGATGATCCAGGCCGAGGTGGCGGACCGGATGTGCGCCGGACCCGGGTCGCGGGTGTACGGCGCGCCGTCGGTGAAGCTGGCCTGGTTCGCCGCGGCCCGGCTGGCCGGGCCGGTGCCGCGCACGGTGTTCTGGCCGGTGCCGAACGTGGATTCCCGCCTGGTCGCGTTCACCAGGCGGGACCCGCCGGCGGGCGCGGCAGGCCGCGAGGAGGTGTTCGCGGTCGTCGACGCGGCGTTCCGGCAGCGGCGCAAGACGCTGCGGGCCGCGCTCTCCGGCTGGGCCGGCTCGGCGCCGGAGGCCGAACGGCTGCTCCGGGCGGCCGGCATCGACCCGGGCGCGCGCGGGGAATCGCTCGGCGTCGTGGAGTTCGCCCGGCTGGCGGCGGCGCGGCGGTCAGCACGGCCGGCAGCACGGCGTACGATTTCACCATCGTGACCGGTGTAACCGTGCGGGTGCCCGCCAAACTCAACCTCCAGCTCGCGGTGGGGCCGCCGCGAGCTGATGGCTACCACGGCCTGGTGACCGTGTTCCATGCCGTCTCGCTGTTCGACGAGATCACCGCGGCGCCAGCCGGCCGGGACGGGGTTACCGTCACCGGCGAGGGCGCGGACCGGGTCCCGGCCGACGGGGACAACCTGGCCCTGCGGGCCGTGGCCGCGTTGCGCGCCGCGGTGACGGCCCCGGCCGTGCGGCCCGCGGGCGTGCACATCACGATCGCCAAACGGATCCCGGTGGCGGCCGGGCTGGCCGGCGGGAGCGCCGACGCGGCCGCGGCCCTCGTCGCCTGTAACGAGCTGTGGGACGGCGGCCTGGGGCAGCCGCAGTTGGTCGAGGTCGCGGCCCGGGTGGGCAGCGACGTGGCCTTCGCGCTGCTCGGCGGGACCGCGGTAGGCCGGGGCCGGGGGGAGCGGCTGACGCCGGCGCTGGCCCCGGCGACCCGGTACCACTGGGTGCTGGCCTTCGCCGACGGGCACCTGTCCACTCCCGAGGTGTATGCGGCGCTGGACCGGCTGCGGGCGGCCGGCACGGGCGGTCCCGCGGGCGCGGGGAACCCGGTCCCGGCCGCCCGGGGCAAGCCGGACCTGAACGCCGCGCTCATGTCGGCGCTGCGCTCCGGTGATGCCCGGCAGGTCGGCCGGGCGCTGAGCAACGACCTGCAGCCGGCCGCGCTGTCGCTGTTCCCCGCGCTGCGCAAGACCCTGGCGGCAGGCCTCGAGCTGGGCGCGCTCGGCGCGCTGGTGGCAGGCTCGGGACCGACCTGCGTGTTCCTGGCGGCCAATGCGCCCGGGTCACCGGGCCGGTGCCCGGCGCGGCCGTCGTCTCCCCGGCGAGGTGACCTGGCCGCGATGAACCTGATCAGCCTGGAGAAGGCGGTCAAGGCGTACGCGCACCGCACGCTGCTCGACGGCGTCTCGCTCGGCGTGGCGGCCGGGGACCGGGTCGGCGTGGTGGGCCGCAACGGCGCGGGAAAGTCCACCCTGCTCGGGCTGCTGGCCGGGCGGGTCGCGCCCGACTCCGGCCGGGTGGCCATGGCGGCCGGCCTGCGACTCGGCTACCTGCCGCAGAGCGACCAGCTGGCCGGGACGGTCGGCGAGATCGTGTTCGGCCCCGGGGGGGCTCGGGGGGGTCGTCCCCCCCGGAGCGAGCAGAGCCCCGGGGGGGCTCGGGGGGGTCGTCCCCCCCGGAGCGAGCAGAGCTCCGAGCGCGGCCTTGCGGTAACGCCGTGGGAGGCGGATCCCCGGGCGCGCGCGATCATGGCCGAGCTGCTGCCCGGGGTCGGCGTGGACGCGCAGGCCGGGCAGCTGTCCGGCGGCGAGCGGCGGCGGGTCGCGCTCGCCTCCCTGCTGGTGGCCGAGCGCGACGTCCTGCTGCTCGACGAGCCCACCAATCACCTCGACATCGAGGCGATCGACTGGCTCGGCCGGCACCTGCGCGACCGAGCCGCGGATAGGCACTGCGCGGTCATCGTGGTCAGCCACGACCGCTGGCTGCTCGACTTGGTCTGCGAGCGGACCTGGGAGGTCGACCGGGGCCAGGTGCGCTCCGCCGAGGGCGCCTACTCGGCCTACGTGCTCGCGGAGGCCGAACGCGAGCGCGGCGAGGAAGCCGCCGAGCGCCGCCGCCGCAACCTGGCCCGCAAAGAGCTCGCCTGGCTGCAACGTGGCGCCAGGGCCAGGACCACCAAGGCGAAGTTCCGGGTCGAGGCGGCCACCGCGCTCATCGCGTCGGAGCCGCCGCCCCGGGACAGCGTCGAGCTGACCCGGCTGGCCACCGCCCGGCTGGGCAAGACCGTGATCGAGCTTGAGGCTGTGTCGCTAACCACGGGTTCGGCGTCGGCGGGCGCCGACGGCCGCGAGCGCCCCCTCCTCGACCGGGTGACCTGGCGGCTGGGCCCCGGGGACCGGGTGGGGATCGTCGGGGTCAACGGCAGCGGCAAGACCTCGCTGCTGAAGGTGCTGGCGGGCGAGGAGCTGGCCGGCCCGGTGCTGGCGGCTGAGGACGGCCCCGGGCTGGCCGGAGAAGGCGGCCCCGGGCTGCACGCGGACGGGACCGTCGTCAGGGGCAAGACCGTGCGGCTGGCCCACCTATCCCAGGAACTCGCCGAGCTCGACCCGGACCGGCGAGTGCGCGAGGCGGTGGAGGAGATCCGGCTGCGGATCCAGGTGGGCGACCGCGAGCTCTCCGCGGGACAACTGCTCGAGCGGCTCGGCTTCAGCGCGGAGCGGCAGTGGATCCGGGTCGGCGACTTGTCCGGCGGCGAGCGGCGCCGGGTCCAGATGCTCCGGCTGCTCATGGCCGAACCCAACGTGCTGCTGCTCGACGAGCCGACCAACGACCTGGACATCGAGACGCTGACCGAGTTCGAGGATCTCCTCGACGGTTGGCCCGGCACACTGGTGGTGGTCAGCCACGACAGGTACTTCCTGGAGCGGGTGACCGAGCACGTGGTGGCGCTGCTCGGCGACGGCTCGCTCTCCTTCCTAGCCGGCGGGGTAGACGAGTACCTGGACCGCGTCCGGGCGACCCGCAGACCAGCCCCGGCCAGGTCCGCCACGGCGGGCGCACCGGCGGCGGACGCCCCGGTCACCGGCACCGGGCCGCAGCGCCCATCAGCGGCCGAGGAGCGTACCGCCCGCAAGGAACTGCAGCGCCTAGAGCGTCAGCTGGACCGCCTCTCTACCCGCGAGACCGAGCTAGCCGCCCAGCTGGCCGCGAACGCCACCGACTACGAAATGCTCACCTCCCTAGGCGCCGACCTGAAAACCACCCAGGCCGAAAAAGCCGACCTAGAAGAGCGCTGGCTAGCCGTGGCAGCCGAGCTAGACCCCTAGCGAGCCAAAGGGCCGCCGGCGCCCCCGGACCCCTAGCGAGCCAAAGGGCCGCCGGCGCCCCCGGACCCCTAGCGAGCCAAAGGGCCGCCGGCGCCGCCTGGACTGAGGAGCGAGGAACGAGCGACGAGGGAAGGCGGCGCCTCTAAGGCGGCCCGGAGGCGAGCGGGCTAACAGAGCGAGTGGGCTAACAGAGCGTCGAAGGGGGCGAGCAGGAACCGCAGCAGGCCGGCCAGGTGCTGGCGTTCGCCGGCATCCAGGCCCGCCAGCAGGACCCGCTCGCGGCGCAGCAGGCCGGCCAGCGCCGCGTCCACCCGCACCTGACCCTGGCCGGTGAGGGTGACCAGCACGCCCCGCTTATCCCGGGGATCGGGCTCCCGGCGGACGAGTCCCGCGGCGGCCAGCCGGTCGATCCGGTTCGTCATGGTGCCGGAGGTGACCAGGGTGGCGCGGAGCAGCGCCCCCGGCGTGAGCTGGAACGGCGGCCCCTGCCTGCGCAGCGCCGACAGCACGTCGAATCCCCACGACTCGAGCCGGTGCTCGGCGAACGCCTCGCGCCGCGCGATGTCCAGGTGCCGAGCCAGCCTGGAGATCCGGCTGAGTACCTGCATCGGCTCGACATCCAGGTCGGGCCGCTGTGCCCGCCACGCGGCGACCAGGTCGTCGACCTCGTCCCGCGGCAGTGGTTCGCCGAAGATCTCGTCGTCGGCGTCCGCAGCATTACCCGGGGGGACGACCCCCCCAGACCCCCCCGCAAGGGGGATGCCGGGACCGGCGCGCTGGCCCATTACTAGAGAGTATCTCTTGACGTCAAGAAGACCAGTCATGTACAAGGGGATCAGGTCAGCTGCGGGAGGTGCCAGGGGGTCGTCCCCCCGTGGCCAACGCAGTGTCTCTCGGTATCAGAGAAGGATTGACCACCATGTGGGACGCGGCCCTTTATCTACGGTTTGGAGGCGAGCGCGCCAGGCCGTTCTTCGACCTGCTCGCCAGGGTCGGAGCTGAACTTCCTGAATACGTGGTCGACATGGGCTGCGGCCCGGGGAGCCTGACCGCCCTGCTCGCAGAGCGCTGGCCTTCGGCCGTGGTGTGCGGCGTGGACAGCTCGCCCGAGATGATCGAGGCGGCCCGCGAGCTCGCCGCGGCAGGCGTCCCGCGATCCCCGGCACCCTCCGGTTCCGGGCCGGTCGCGACGAGCCACGCGCCAGGATTGTCGTTCATGCTCGATGACATAAGGCACTGGAAGCCGCAGAGCCTGCCCGACGTGATCATCTCCAACGCGGTGCTGCAGTGGGTGCCTGGCCATCGCGAGCTGCTGGTCCGCTGGGCGGACCAGCTGGCTGGCGACGGCTGGCTGGCCTTCCAGGTCCCGGGCAACTTCGATCAGCCTTCGCACGCGATCCTGCGCGAGATGGCGGCCTCGGCCCGGTGGCGCCCGCTGCTGCGGGACGTGGAGCTGAACCGGCAATCGGCCGACCCGGCGGACTACGCAGAGCTGCTGGCCCGGGCCGGCTGCGAGGTCGACGCCTGGGAGACGACGTACGTGCACATCCTGCCGGGTGCTGACCCGGTGCTCGAGTGGTACAAGGGCACCGGGCTCCGCCCCGTGCTGGCTGCGCTCGACGCGGACCAGGCCGAAGACTTCCTCGCCGAGTATGGCTCGCAGGTTCGCCAGGCGTATCCGCCCAGGTCGTTCGGCACCATCTTCCCGTTCCGCCGCGTGTTCGCCGTGGCCCGCCGGCGTTGCTGAGTCCCGGGACCACCATAATCCAATTTTTCCCATTGATTTAATAGGGAAACTCTGGCAGTATCACGGCATGCGCCGTGGCATGCCTCTCCTATCAACGCCTGCCTGTAAGCGCGTTCTCACCGGCGCCTTCCCGTTGGCGCCTGGCGTCATGCGATGTCAGGCCGGCTCGCCCTGACCGGACCGGTTTCGGTCCCGCACCAGCCCGTCTGGTCGCTTCAGTTCGCCATTGCGCTGGCGCCTGCCGCCAGCGATGCCAACGTGAAACGTGAGGAGAGACGCGGAAATGAGCACGATGATCCGGCTGACGTCACCGGCCAGCGCGCAGTCTGGCCGGCTACTCGGCGCGCGGCAGCTGGCCGCGGTGGTGCGGCACCTGGCCGCGAGCCCGGCGGACTGGCTCGGCCGGGTGCGGCTGAACCCCGCCGGCCGCTGGTACGAGCGGATACACCTCGACGACAGCCACGAGGTCTGGGTGATCAGCTGGCTGCCGGGCCAGGCGACCGGGTTCCACGACCATGGCGGGTCGGCCGGCGCGTTCGCCGTGGTGTGGGGAACGCTGATGGAGCGCCGGGTGGTCGGGGCGGTGACCACCGGGCAGGTGCTGGCCAAGCCGGTCGTGGCGGGCGGGTCGCGGGCGTTCGGCCCGCGCTACATCCACGACGTGGGCAACGCGGCCGCCTCGGCGGTGGCGGTGAGCGTGCATGCCTACTCGCCGCCGCTGCCGGAGATGACGCGCTACGACCTCACGCCGGGCGGGCTGGTCAGGCTGGACACCGAAGGCGCCGCCGCGTGGTGACGGTCAGGCCGCCGGGTGCCCGCACCATCGACGAGATCCTGGCGGCCGCGCGCGCCCGCCTGCGGCGGCTCACGCCGCAGCAGGCCTTCGGCGAGATATCCCTCGGCGGCGTGCTCATCGACATCCGGCCCGCCGCGCAGCGGACGGAGCAGGGCGAGATACCCGGGTCCACCATCGTGGAACGCAATCACCTGGAGTGGCGCCTGGATCCGTGCTCGGACGCCCGGCTGTCCTGGGTTACCGGCTACGATCACCGGATCATCGTGATCTGCGTGGACGGATACACCTCGAGCCTGGCCGCGGCGGCGCTGCAGGACCTGGGCCTGCGCCGCGCCACGGACGTGATCGGCGGGTTCCGGGCCTGGAGCGCCGAGGGCCTGCCGTCCGCAGCCGGGGGGGCGGGCACCGTCACGCTGGCGCCCGGCGCGGCCCCGGCCTTACCGCCGGGCTGATCCCTCCCGCTCCCGGCCGTTCGCGTCGAGCTGGGAGAGGCCGTTCCAGGCCAGGTCGATCAGGTTGGCCGCGACCTCTTCCAGCTTGGGCTTGCGCGCGTCGAGCCACCACTGCCCGGTGAACGCGACCATGCCCACCAGCATCTGGGCGTACAGCGGCGCGAGCTTGGGGTCGTGGCCGCGCGAGGCGAGGAAGTCGGCCAGGATGTACTCGACCTGGCCGGCGATGTCGCTTAGCAGCGTGCCGTAGGTGCCGGTGCCAGAACCGGGGTTGGAGTCCCTGACCAGGATGCGGAAGCCGTCGGCGTTGTCGTCGATGTACCGGAGCAGGCCCACCGCCGCGGCCTCGAACTTCTCCCGGGTGTGGTCACCGCCCAGGAGGGTGGTCGCCATCGCCAGCAGGCGCTCCACCTCCCGGTCGACCACCACGGCGTAGAGGCCTTCCTTGCCGCCGAAGTGCTCGTACACCACCGGCTTGGAGACACCCGCCTGCGCGGCGATCTCCTCGATCGAGGTGCCCTCGAACCCCCGCTCGGCGAACAGGCGGCGCCCGATGCCCAGCAGTTGCTCCCGCCGTTCCTTACCGGTCATCCTCTTGCGTCCGGATGCATGCGGTTGAGCACTCACTTGTTCATCATCGCGGCTCCGCGGACACCGCGCCACGCACCCGGCCGGCGCGCCGAGTCATCGAGCCGAGTTTCCTCGTCGCCGTGGCGGGCCGCTTGGCCGCGAGCCGCTCCTCGTCCGGCCAGCGCACGTCGTAGGCCCAGCCCAGCTTCTCCGCCGCCCAGATGACCCGGGCACTGGGGTCTAGCTGGCCCTGCAGCGCCCCGTGCCGGGCGCAGGTGGGGTCCGCGTGGTGCAGGTTGTGCCAGGATTCGCCGAACGACGCGATCGCCAGCCACGACACGTTCCGCGACTTGTCGCGAACCTCGAATTCCTCGCTGCCGAAGGTGTGGCAGATGGAGTTGATGGCCCAGGTGACGTGGTGCAGCAGCGCGACGCGTACCAGGCTGCCCCAGAAGAAGGCGGTCACCGCGCCCTGCCAGGACATCCCCCACAGGCCGCCGATAAGCGCGGGCAGCAGCAGCGTGACCGCGACGATCCCGGGGAACCAGGCGTCTACGGCCTTGATCCGCCGGTCGGCGAGCAGGTCGGGGGAGAACTTCTCCTGCGAGGTCTGGTTCGGGTCGAAGAGCCAGCCGATGTGCGCGTAAACCAGGCCCTTGGACAGCGCCTTCCAGTCCTCTCCGTACCGCCAGGGCGAATGCGGGTCGCCTTCCTTGTCGCTGTACTTGTGGTGCCTGCGGTGATCCGACACCCAGGTGATCACCGGTCCCTGGATGGCCAGGGTGCCCGCGATCGCCATCGCGACCCGGAAGCCGGTCTTCGCCTTGAACGACCCGTGCGTGAAGTATCTGTGGAAGCCGACCGTAACGCCCAGCCCGGACACCCAGTAGAAGACCAGCGCGATCAGCACGTCGTGCCAGCCCAGGCCCCAGCCCCACAGCAGCGGGATGGCGGCGATCAGCGCCACCAGCGGGACGGCCACGAAAACACCGACCAGGAAACGCTGGAGCGTCGAGGTCGGCTCGTCGTCGAAGTCTGACCGGGACGGGCGCAGCCGGGTTCCTGTGGCCGTGGTGGCGGTCGGCCGGGCTGGCGCGATGGTGGCTTCAGCCGCGTTGATGGTGTCGGGAGATGTGGTCATCGTGCTCCTCTGGATGCGGAGGTGACGGGCAGGAGCGCTTATACGCTTACGTAACCGTAGCCTACTACGCCGTAGGTTAGGCAAGGCCCGGCAAGTGAATTTCTGCAAATGGACCCATGAATTTCGTATGCACGCCTCATCCGATGTCTCATCATGCGAGACGCCTGAACGTTCCGTATCACGAGCGTTACGGCCCGCCGACGTTCCCGTGTCCCAGGCATCCGGCTGCGTCTACCCGTCGGCCGCGCCTGCATGCGCCGCCGCAGTGTGATTTGACGAACTAGCCGGCATCATCCAGAGTCGCTGTCTGATCGGAGCTAGGTATGGCACCTTCGCGGCGTCATCGTGCGCAGGCTTGCCATTGATAAATCGAACACAGTTCCGGCGCCTGGACTCGAACCAGGACGACCCAGCTTCAAAGGCTGGTGGGCTGCCAATTACCCAACGCCGGAGCGCGGCACCCTTATGGAATGCCGTCAGCGTCGCACTAAAAGTCCACGATACCGGCCGGACCACCGTGGCGGTATCAGCCGAACCCCTAGCTCTAACGGCTCGGATGCCTATGCTCGTTTTGGGAGCGGCGTGCCGCCATGCCTGCGGCTGCCCAGCCTTCGATCCTGTGGTAAAGCTCTGCGCTGCGGCGGACGTCGATGCGCAGGCAGCCGTGGTAGTTCTCGCCCACGTTCTTCCGTGTGGTCCTAGGGTTGTGGCGCTTCAGCGCAGGGGTGAGAAACTGACCGGGCGACGCCCCGGTAACGTCCCGCCAGAACCGCTGGGCCGATTCAACGTCGGCGTTCTCATGAATAAAGACACGGAAGGCCAGGTCCGCGCGAGGAGTCCCGGCCGCATCGAGGAATCGCATGAAGAACTGGATCAGTCCTGGGTCGCTGTTCGTGAAGATCACGCGGGAGCTGGGCCTGTGCGCCTTGCTCTTCGAGACCGAGCTCTTGGCCACGCCCAGAGCGGCGGCGATCTCCTCGTAGTCCAGGCCCTGCGTGCGCAGCTCGCGCGCGCTGGCTCGCAGTTCGTCCTTGGCGTTGGGGCGGCGGGTCCATTCGGGTGGAGGCTCGTCCTTGAGGGCGTCGTTGAGCGTGGCGTTACTCATCGGGCCCAGAGTCTGCTTGATCTCACGGCGGGATTTGCCCTCGCGGCGTAGCATTACCACCTGCTCAAGCAGCAGGTTAAGCTCATGTGGAGTACGCATATTCGAACTCTAGACCGAACAACTGACATTTGACTGGCCGGGGCGGTGCGTTATAGTTAGTTGACGTCAAGCAAGTTTCTAGTGATGCCAAAGTTGCCTGTGGGGGCATAGCCCAAATGAACTCGAATTCCGGTCAGGCGGGTGCCGGCGGGCCCGGTCAGGCAGGGGCTGGCGTGCGCGGCCAGGCGAATGGCGGCGGGCCCCGTCAGGCGGGGGCGGCCGCGACGGTGGGTCCGCACTACAAGTGGATCGCGCTGTCGAACACCACGCTGGGCGTGCTGATGGCGACGATCAACCAGTCCATCGTGCTGATCGCGCTGCCGGACATCTTCCGCGGGATCGGGCTCGACCCGCTGAGCCCCGGCAACACCAGCTACCTGCTGTGGATGTTCATGGGGTTCCTCGTAGTGTCCGCGGTGCTGGTGGTGTCGTTCGGGCGGCTGGGGGACATGTTCGGCCGCGTCCGGATGTACAACATGGGGTTCGCGATCTTCAGCGTGGCCTCGGTCTTCCTGACCGTCACCTGGATGCACGGCAGTTCGGCCGCCTTGTGGCTGATCATCTGGCGGGTCGTGCAGGGCATCGGCGGCGCGTTCCTGTTCGCGAACTCGGCCGCGATCCTCACCGACGCCTTCCCGGCCAACCAGCGCGGCACCGCCCTGGGCATGAACGCGATCGCGGCCATCGCGGGTTCCTTCATCGGGCTGCTGCTCGGCGGGGTGCTCGGGCCGATCAACTGGCACTACGTTTTCCTGGTCTCGGCGCCGATCGGGGCGTTCGGCACCGTGTGGGCCTACTTCATGCTGCGCGATATCGGCACGCGGCGCCCGGCCCGGATGGACTGGTGGGGCAACATCTTGTTCGCCGCCGGGCTGATCGCCATCCTGGTCGGCATCACCTACGGCCTGCTGCCGTACGGCGGCCACCCGATGGGCTGGACCAACCCGTGGGTGCTCACGGCCATGTTCGGCGGGCTGGCCGCGCTGGTGGTGTTCGGATTCGTCGAAACGAAGGTCGCCGAGCCGCTCTTCCGGCTCTCGCTGTTCCGCATCCGGGCCTTCGCCGCGGGCAACATCGGCAACTTCATGCTGGCGCTCGGCCGCGGCGGCATGCAGTTCATGCTGATCATCTGGCTGCAGGGGATCTGGCTGCCGCTGCACGGATACAGCTTCAGCCAGACCCCGCTGTGGGCGGGGATCTACCTGGTGCCGCTGACCATAGGGTTCCTGGTCTCGGCGCCGCTGTCCGGGGTGCTCTCCGACCGGTACGGCGCCAAGGCGTTCACCGTGGGCGGGGCGCTGCTGACCGCGCTGAGCTTCTTCCTCCTGCTGTTCCTGCCGGTGAACTTCCCCTACTGGGTGTTCGCACTCATCATCGTGCTCAACGGCTTCGGCTCGGGCTTGTTCGCCTCGCCGAACCGGGCCGAGATGATGAACTCCGTGCCGGCGGACCAGCGTGGCGCGGCCGGCGGCATGATCGCGACCTTCCAGAACACGGCCTTCGTACTGTCGATCGGGATCTTCTTCTCGCTGATGGTGGCCGGGCTTTCCAGCAAGCTGCCGACCGCCATGTTCGGCGGCCTGACCGCGCAGGGCATCCCGGCCGCCGCGGCGCACCAGATCTCCCACCTGCCTCCGATCGGCGTCCTGTTCGCCGCCTTCCTGGGCTACAACCCGATGCAGCAGCTGCTCGGACCGCTGCTGGCGCACCTGCCCGCGGGCCACGCCGCATACGTGACCGGGCGCCAGTTCTTCCCGCACCTGATCACCAACCCGTTCCACGACGGTCTCGGGGTGGCGTTCGCGTTCGCGATCGCGGCCAACGTCATCGCCGCCATCGCCTCGCTGCTCACCGGCCGGCGCATGCGCGACGGCGCGGCAGGCGAGCCGCCGGGTGCCGAGCTGGCCGCGGTGGCCGCGGAAGGCGGCATCGAGCCCAGTGAGCTCGTCGGGCCCGGCCAAGGGGCGCAAGGCGCGCCGGATTCGCGGGGGAATGGGCAGTCACCTGCGGTTACTAAGTCCGGTGGGACAAAGCCGGGCTGAACGGTCCCGCCGGGTGGCCTTAGGCTAAGGAGCGGAGCCCGGGACGGGAAGCCGTCCCGGCCGTCATGGAGACCGGCCATCCGATCATGGCCGCCGGACGGTATCCTGCGGATGAGGGGTGGGTAAACACAATCGCCGTCGCATCCGGGAAACCGAAGCATCCTGACCAGTGCCGGCTGGGCGGTTCAGCGGTCGATACCCTCGCAAGCCCCGGAACCGCAGATGCTGGCGCGCTAACCGAGGAGACTTGCCGCCGTGAGCGAACCCCGCCCGGGCGCTGTCATCGTCCTCGCCGCAGGCGAGGGCACCCGGATGAAATCGCGGATCCCGAAGGTGCTGCATTCCCTGTGCGGCCGGAGCATGCTCGGGCACGCGCTGGCCGCGGCGGGCGGGCTTGAGCCGCAGCGCCTCGTCGTCGTCGCCGGCCACCGCCTAGACCAGGTCAGCGCCGAAGCCGCCAGGCACGCGCCCGGCGTGCGCGTGGTCGTCCAGGACCGGCTGGCCGGCACCGGCAACGCGGTCCGCATGGTGACCGAAGCGCTGGGCGACCTGCCCGGCGTCGTCGTCGTGACCTACGGCGACATGCCCCTGCTCCGGACGCAGACGCTGGCCGCGCTCGTCCGGGAGCACGCCGCCGCGGGGAACGCGGTGACCGTGCTCACCGCGCGGGTCCCCGACCCGTCCGGGTACGGGCGCATCATCAGGGACGACGGCGGCTCGCTGGCCGCGATCGTGGAGGAAGCCGACGCCACCGCGGCGCAGCGGGAGATCGACGAGATCAATTCCGGCTGCTACGCCTTTGACGGCACCCTGCTGGCCGGCGCGATCAAGCGGGTGGCGACCAGCAACGCGCAGGGCCAGGAATACCTCACCGACGTGGTGGCGATCCTGCGTGGCGACGGTCACCCGGCGGGCACGGTGCTCGCCGCCGACCCGGCCGAGATCCAGGGCGTGAACGACCG
>WNGQ01009856.1_pt1 | contig 12425 bp, 15 predicted proteins | sample 5407661 | NCBI WGS metagenome assembly WNGQ01 (sample SAMN13153382, study PRJNA577476) | soil metagenome | isolation source: 60 cm soil or saprolite under Garry oak tree replicate 2 | place: USA:California | collected 2016-06-15
AACTCGCCGGATCGTTTATCGCGCGCAGGCGCGCGGAATAGCCCGTATTCGGCTGAATGATGGGCACGCCATTGGAGTCAACGTAGGCGCTCTGCGTGATCATGCCCTTATCGTTGGCCACGTTATCACCAACGATCTCCCACGCGCCGCCCCAGAGCGCGCTGAAGGCGCTGCCTCCGGCGCCTCCATAGGTATTATCGGAAGTCCAGCCGAGCGGCGGCCGCACACCCGCGCCGCTGCCGACGAATCCGCCGTCGAAGCTCAGATTGCGAAAATTCTCTACCTTATTGCGTTCGCCCCACCAGAAAAGCCGCGAAGCATAACCGATGACGCCCGCACATTCGCCCAGCTCTACTAACCGGAAGAGCGAATCGGCCAGCGTTCCGCCCAGCAAAGCGGTGTCGGAGAAATCCAGCGTGACGCTCGTGGTCGTGGTATCCGCGATAACCATCTGCGGCGCGTTGTTGAGCCCGCTGGTGTAATAAAAGGATCCGCCGCCCGCGGGAGTGAACGCCAGGATGCGCGCCACAACATTGGCGTCGTTGAGTGGCAGCGGAATTCCCGTCAATTGCACGCGGCGATTGCCCGAAGCGGTCCAGGTCACCGGCGGCGAAGGCTGCGTGAGAAAGCCTTGGCGCGTCCGAAAAAAGACGCAGACCTGATGCAGGCCGGCCGAAAGTTGGGGCGCCAGCGTTGCTGAGGCGCTTCCGGAACTGCCGCCCGAATTGCTTGCCGCGCCGAGTTGCTGATAGGTCAGCGTGGTCGGCGATGGCACCGACTGCACGACGAAGGTGCCGTTGAACGAAGTATCCACCACGCCGGCGATCAGGACTGAGGCTCCCGGATAGAGATTGTGCGCCGCGGTAGTTGTGATGGTGACGGCGTTGTTGCTGCGCACCGCGCCCGTCGGCGAATTGCCGACGGTGTAGACCGGCTCCGCCGGCGCGTCGAATGCCGCCGCCGGGCCGGCGCCCGGCCCCGCCTGGCTTACGCGATCGAAATTCGTGCCGTCGTATTGCCGCGGAATATCCAGGCCGAATCTTCCATCGTGGAACGCGATGTATTCGCGGCCAAACAGCGTTGTGGACTTGGCGCGGCAATTCGGCGCGATGAATTTTCCGCCCGATCCCGTATTGATCTGCGTCAGCGTGCCCGGCGTAAATTCGCCCCAGAGCGATCCGGCCGAATCGAGCGCCAGCAGAGTTTCCGCAAGGTTCGGCTGAATGTACGTTTTGACGTAGTTGATGGTGGGATTGCCGGAAATCGCGGCGAACACGGACAGCAGCCCCGGCCGCGTCTTTACCGCGCCTGGCACGAAAGCCACGTCGGCGCAATCCGGCGAAGCTCCTGGCGGCAAATCCGCCGGAGCCACATCGGTCACCAGCCCGCCAAACATATCCAGCGGCGCATCGGTTGTGCCCAAGACAGTCATCGAGGATTTCTCGTCAAAAGATGGGGTTAGCCGCTACGGCACGGCCCCAGGACGTGTCATTCTGAGCGGGTGTGGAACTTGTTTGCCGAAGAATCTCTCCGTAGATGCGGCAAAAGAGAGATTCTTCGTCCGCTTGCCCACTCAGAATGACAGCTCGTTTTGGCAATTCGTTGTCGCGGCCTACGGCTAATAAACACGTTAAATCAATTTGCTGAAGACGGCCTCGATCTGAAGGTTCGTATCGCCGGTAATGCGGGAAGGATAGGCGCCTGCCGCAAGCTCGGTATTGGAAGCTGTGTTGATCTTTATCTTTCCGTTGGCGAGAGTCGGCGTAGCCGCACGAACGAAGGCGTAATTATCTCCACTCGTGCCGCCCACCCACACCTGCACGGGAGCCTGGCTGGCTCCAATCTGATTGGCCACGGTGGTGAAATCGAGCGTATCGCCGCCGCTTGGGTAACTGCCGGATGCGGCGAGCGTGCCAAAGATGTAGAGAGCGTTCTTCCCCGAATCTATATTGGTAATATTGATCGCAAGAGCCATTTCCCTTCCCTCACCTTTCGTTGGCGCAAACACCTACACAATCGGCCCGTAGCCCTGGCGCCACGAATAGGGCCGCCGGCGGCGTCCGCTGTGCTGCTCGCGATGCGTCGCGCGCAGCAGCAAGTCCTCCAGCGCATCGGTGCCGGCGTCATCCCAGCGCGCCGCTTGCGGTGCTCCGCGGGCAGCCGCGGCCATGGCTGCGGTGAAGTAGGCGATGGACTCGATGGCGTCGCGAATCAGCACGGAACTCGTGCCGTCGACGAACGCCGGATAAGCTTTCTCGTAGCGCAGGCGGATCTGCGTATCCTGCGTCGCGCCGAGGAAATAGAGCCCATCCGCGCGCCACTCCCAATATTGAAGATTGAGTCCCTGCGGCTGGGACGGCAGACCTCCGTGATCGCTCAGGTCGGTCATTTCCACGAAATCGTCGGACGAGCCGTTGGGGCGTTCCCACAGCTTCAGCGGCACCAACAGATCCACCGGCAGTTGATTCGGCGGCGCCGTGGCGTCGGTGATGGAAACCTGCAGCGAAGGGTCCGTGCCCGCCACGGAGGGAACTACCAGCAGCACGTCGTCGCTGAGGAAGCTGCCCGAACGGATATTCGCCAGCGCGCGCTGTACTTTGCGGTAGGCGGAATTGGCGTAGGGTATGAGGACCGTGTCGCTAAAAAGATTTCCCGCGGCGTCGTTCAGCAGCGAACGCACCAGCGAGGTCACTTGTCCCGCGGTGTTATAGGCCGTCGGCATAATCTACTCCCGCGCGCGCTCCAATACGCCCGCGTACGATCGATTCGAGGAATCTGCTTTTTCTCCTGTCGGACCCGTTCCCGGCTTTTGCAAGAAGTGTGGCCCTGCGTTACTTTGTTTGGCCGTTTGCAGGAAGCGGCGATTGCTTCAGATACGCGGCGACTCCAATGATGCCGCTCATCAGCGCGCTCACCCCGGCGATGGCCAGCGTGGACTTCAGGCCCGCTTGCAGATTGAAATGCGCGGGATCAATGCCTACGGCTGCAAACCCAGTGATCACGCCATTGGCAGCGCCGGCGATTGCTGCAGCCAAAAGGCCTTTGGCCCAAAGTTCGAGGTTCTGCGTCACGAGGCTTCTCAGAATGCCCACTTCGGTTCAACCGGAATTTACGGCAACGCCACGTCGGGCGCTGCCGGAGACGGGAGATTCGGAGCTAAGCCCAAACTGGCCGCCTTGCTGCGATCCAAAATCGCCCGGCAAATCCTGCACACGGCAACCCCAGGCTTGATCTTTTCTCCGCAGCCGGGACACTCCACCGTCTCGCGCGCCTGGTAGAACCAGTCTTTCTCCAGTCCCAGATACTGCGCCGCGCGGCGCTCCACGTCATTGATGAAGAGATAGGAATGCGAACGCTCCCATTCGCGATCGGCGCCGGCCACGAGCCTGCGATAAAAAGCCACCAGCTTTTCGTGCGCTCGCTCCAGTTCGTCCTCGCTGGGAATTTCGCTTTCGGCCACAAAAACGCCAAAGTTGCTTTCCTCGCCGCCATCGGAATTGATCTCGCGGCAGAGGTCCTGCGCGAGTTCGGCGGCGGAGATGTGCACGGGCGTGGTGCGTTTGTCGCCCATATCCATGAAGGCCGTGCGCGCCTCGACTCTCGTGGGCGCGTAAGGCTCGCCATCCTCACAGCCGCGCACTCGGTAAGTGCCGTAGCTGCGATGTAGGATCCAGTTTTGTTCCGTCAGATTTACGATCACCGCGTTTGTTTGGTTCGCCATTCTCCCCTCTTTATTTTTTGGCAGTCCGTACTGGTGTTGTCGAACGCCAAAAGCGTGTGCCCAATCACGCGGCTTTTGGCGCTAAAAAAGTGTCGTCAAGCCCGAAAAGTGCGTGGCAATCACGCGCGTTTCGGTGCCCTGAAACTTGCCGTGGTGCTAAAGAGCATCGAGTGGAAGCGCTGAAGCGTACTGGTGTTGTCGAACGCCGCAACGTCGCCGGTAAGGCGAGCTTGCGGCGCTATAAACAAGTTACGAAGGGCACGCCGTGAAACGCCGGGCAGCCGCTATCGAGTACGTCCCAGGCCCAGCGATCGTAATCGCGCTCGCTGCGGCGCTCGCGATCCTCGATCGCCTTGCGCCGTTCGGCCGCGCTGGTGTGCCTTCCGGCCTCGATCGCGCTCGCAATATACTCGGCCACGGTCGGTGTGAGTTGCACGAATTCCCCGCGCGGGCCTTCCAACGTGAAGCAGTGCTCGTATTCGCCGCGTTCGGGATAAGGACCGAGCGCCGGCACGCTGACGCCGTCCTCGCGTTCGATGGTCTGCGCGTACCAGGCGCGCGGCGAGCCATAAGCTTCCGGCGGCAGCCATCGTTCGATATGCCAACGGTCCTGCGGCGCGTATTTGGGCACGCGCCGCAGCTCCATGCATTCGCGCACGAGCTCGCCCGCCGCGTTGCGGTCTTCCCATTTGCCGCCCACCCACGCCAGGCGAGACCATCCCCACACCGCACGGTAATTCGCTTCGCCGAAACGGTTCCGGCCGCCCGCAATTTCCAGCCGCCTCATTACTGATTCGGGAGCGGTATGCTGCTCCCGAAGCACTTTTATTGGCGTGCGTGGTGGGATTGTCGAGCTCCGCATTCTCGGAGTCCGGGACAGCGGACCGGGAAAAGGCGTGCTTGCGCGAAGGCTTTCTTCGCGCGTTTCAAACGAGGGCAGACCGTTTTTCCGGCCTAAAGAAGCCGCCTCGTCCTGCTCCCGCAAAACGCGAATCACCTCAGCGTGCCGCGATTCTCGGGACGTCAAAAGGCTGCGCTGAACCGCGGCGCTTTTGCTACAAGGGGAACTCACGCGAACCACCCTGTATCCTTATGCAGTTGCCCCGAAGTTGTAGCTGCTCTCGGGTTGTGCTAGTTTCTGCGTGTGCGCTCCCTGTTTCTGATCGCTTCAGTGCTCGTCCTCGCATTTTGGGCGCAAGCGGTCCCACAGAGCAGTCCCAAGCGCAGGATTCCCTGTAAAACTCCTCAAAACGCCTCCGAGTGTTATTGGACGCACGGGCGAATTACAATTGGCAACGGCACCCCAGCTTACCGCCTCTGGAAAATTGGGACTCAACGCATCCTCGGTATCTACAGCGGCCCATCAACCTTCCACGACCCTCTATCCCTCGACAACGAGGATCCAGATTTCCCCGCGAACGTGGAGAAGATCTGGAGCCCGAGAGTCTATAGGCCGCTCTACGGCGATTTCGAGGTTTGCCCCCTCGCCCCTGAGCGTGCTGGTTTTATGCGGCCCGTCTGCGTCGAATCAGCAAAAAACCCTTTCTTGCACAAATGATGGCAACTCTCTCAGGCGGGTTTTCACAGATGCGTTAATTGTCAGTAAACGACCGGCCGTCTTGCTACGGATTCTCCTAGCGTGTTAGCCTCAGATATGCGTGCTGTGCCGCTGATAATAACTATCTTTTCGGTGGCGTTGTGCCTCCAAGCACTACCTCAGAATTCCCTGCAAAACTCCTCAAAACGCCTCCGAGTGCTACTGGACTCGAGGCCGAGTCGCATTTGGCACCGGAAACCCGGCCTTCCGAATGTGGAAAATTGGAACGAAGCGTCTGCTCGGGATCTATAGCGGTCCGTCGGTCTCCCATGACCGGCTATCGCCCGACCAAGAACACCCCGAGTTCCCCGCCAATGTAGACAAAGTCTGGTCGTCAAGACTCGGCGCTCTCTACGGCGACTTCGAGGTTTGCCCGCTGGCGCCTGAGCGTCCCGGCGCTATGCGGCCCGTCTGCGTCGAATCCGCAAAGAACCTCTTGGTCGAGCGATCGCTCCTAGGCAAATAGGCTGTCAGCAGGATCTGCTTCTATCGGGGATTGGACGGAGATGAACGTGGCGAATCGTCGACGGCATGAGCATATGAGTCGCACGTCGCGCCGCGCGTGGGTATTTGCTGGAAGGCCGCGGTTTGCAGCGGCGCGGTTCTAAGCCGCGCCAGTCTTCTCGTCAGATGCTCGTGCGTCCACACGCCCCAGAGCGCATCCTCGATATCCATCTTTCCCTGTTGCGTAACGATGTGGCCATTATTCACGATCCTTAGATGTACCGGCGGCGCGCGGCGCAGCCATACGAACTGCAATAACTCGCCTTTCGTCCTAGTGCGATTCCAGAACGCGGCGTAGACGTTGTGCGTCTCATCCCGATAGTCATACTCTCCGGGATTCTTCTTCGGCGGCTCGTACAAATATGTGAACCTCAGCACGCCGTCTGCATAAAGCTCTTTCGGAATCCACGACCCATCCACGGAACGCACAGCACATTGCGGAATCCTCGTACTTAGGATCGCGGCGCCATCCTGCGCGCGCCCTGCAAGACACAGCAATACCAAGGCCGCAAACAGCAAAAGGAAGCAACGTGGAAAAGCGATCATTTCCTACTTCGCCGCGGGCGTTTCTGGCAGGTTTTCATAGAGCACAGTATAGACTTTTTGCGAACCGTACTGGAATGGGCCAAACCGTTTGACGACTTCTTGGCTGCCGTTACCGATCTTCCGCGGTCCGAGGTACTCATTGTATCGGTTATTGAAAAACATCCTGCCGTCCGTCGGGTCCTTGCCCCCAAGCTGCTCCTGAAAGGCTTGCCGTGCCGCAGCGAGTGCCTGTTGGTATTGGGGCGAGTTCTCCAGTTCGGGCGTAACCTCGCTGGGCGCGGTATGGACACGATCAAGTCTTAAGTCGCCGTAGGTGCGATCGCCATTGATTATGGCATGCGCCTTCCAAACCTTGGATTGGTAGAACTCCTCGGGCGAGGAAGTTCCTGGGGTAACATCCCTGTCTTCGTTTGCAATGATGCCCGCAACATCCCGGCCCCTCAGATCGTTGACCTTCATATCGTCGTAAGCCTCCGGCGGCATGCCCGGCGGCGCAGGAGGCGGAGGCGGCTCGGTGGCCGAGCGTGGCGTCGTGAGATGATCGATCAGGCGATCCGCCCAGGAATCGCCAGCACCAGTTTGCTCGGCAAGTCCGGGAAAGGCATCCGCGATCCGACTCTGTTCGAGTCCCTGGCCGTAGTCGCCATTCATGTAGTAGTTGCCATTGACGATGGGCATGATGCGGGCCTTTGCCAGAGTCCTGCCAGCTAGATGAATTGGGGTTGTCGAGCGCGAAAAGGCCGTGGCGATCACGGCGCTATGCGGCCCGTCTGCGTCGAATCCGCGAAAAATCTGTTTGTTGATCGGTCTGAATTTCAGTAATGGAAGCTTGCGAGATTTTCGTCCTTATCGCTCTTTAGGCGGGCTCGCAATACTGACGTGAACGGCCACGGCCTAATCATCGCTTTTCAGGTTTTGGCGAATGCCAATTCGGGTCGTATTCGGGATGGGGATACGCAAAAGAGTCGCACAGCACACCGGTTCGCCTGACATCGTGCACGGCAACAATCTGCACAGGCGCATCCCGAAGCTTCCTTGCACGGATCAAGTAGTGCTCGCGCATCCATTCTCCGCCCTGGAAAAAATCGAAATTCAGCTTCCCCTTGGAAACCGAAATCTCCCCGCTATTGGAAACGGTTAGCCAATCTCTCGTGCCGGACTTGTCAATCGAGAAATCGAGAAATTCCGCATCTGTCTTCGAGAGGTTCCAAAAGGCTACGTAGAGATAGCGCCGCTCATCCTTGTAATCATACGGTCCTGGCTTCAGATTTCGCGTTTCGTGAAGATAAGTGAATCGCAGTAGCCCGTCTTTAAGCAAAGTCTTGGGTTGCCAAATGCCGCCGTCTGAATGCATCGTGCAGTCGAGCATCATGTCGACTAATCGCTGTTGGCTGACCTGCGCACCGGCAGGTAGACTGAAAAACAAGACGGCGCAGAGTAACAGCCAGCGTTTAGCCGATCTCATCTCTTCCTGGGATGACCTGGCATAGGATTTTGGTTTTCGTTGATGTCAGTATATACATTTTGATTTCCTTTTTGGAAAGGGCCAAACACTTTGTATACACCTACCTTGGGAGCGTTCGGATTGTTAGGATTCAGGTTGCGAAGACCGGTCGAGGCGGTAGGGCGGTTGTTGAACCACATCCTGCCGCCGGTTGGGTCTTTTCCGGCAAGTTGTTCCTGAAATGCCTGCCGTGCGGAATCGAGCGCCTGTTTGTATTGGAGGGAGTTCTCCAACCCCGGTGTGACTTCCTTCGGGGCGGTGCGCACAAGGGCATCTCGCTGATCGCCATACGTTTGATCCGCGTTGATAATGGCATGGGCCTTCCAAAGTTTGGATTCTCTTAGGTCGGCCGCAGAAGACGTACCCGGCGTTACGTCCCTGTCTTCGTTTGCGACGATATTAGCAACCTGACGCACGGTCAGTTGGTTAGCTTTCATATCGTCGCAAGCTTCAGGCGGCATTCCCGGCGGCGCCGGAGCTGGTGGCGGCTCGGTCGCTGATCGCGGCGTGGTGAGATGATCGACCAGCTGATCCGCCCACGAGCCCGAGCCGGTCTGCGCGGCCAAGCCCGGAAAGGCGTCGGCGATCTTCCCCTGTTCGAGCGACTGGCCGTAATCGCCATTCATGTAGTAATTGCCATTGACGATGGGCATACCGTGAACCTTTGCCGGATTTCAGTTGGGAGAAGCTGTCATTCCGAGGAGTCCGTCCGCGGCGGACGACGAGGAATCTGCTGTTTCGATAGACAGAGAAAAGCAGATCCCTCGCTTCTCCACCCCGGATTCGCTCGGGATGACAACTCTCGGAACGTCGTTCGATTCAGTTCTCAGTGAATTGCTTAGTAGCCGATCGGTCTCGCCAACCCATCGATGAATGCCCCGCTGCGCGGCGAATCGGAAAACACCTGGAAGCCAGTATCGAAATAAAAAATAAATGCCGCGGAGAGTCCTCCCGACGTTCCATAAATCGGGAAGACGGTTTGGTCGCCGACCTCGAAATAGTCGATGTCCTTCATCACTGCGCGTCCCCAATGCGACAGGTCGAGAAAATCCACGCGGGTCTGGTCAGCGCTGATGGAAGATTTAATGGGCACGCCGGACATGGTCTTGCGCCCGGAAAAGAGCAGTTGCGCCCGGAAAAGAGCAGATCGAGATCGTTGGCACTGCCGGCCGCGTTCTCTTTGATCACCTGGCTGATGGTGATGCCCAGATTTTCCCAGGCGTGTTCCTGCTCGACCGAGGTGTAAGCGATCAGCTTGCCGAGCTGGCCGATGCCCAGGGCCTTGCGCACTTTGTTGATGGCCAGGCGCACGTAGCCGGGCACCAGCGCGGAATTCGCGGCGTTGACGCGCGGCGTCTGCAATTGCTGCGGGTAGGTCGCGCGGTTGAGGTTCATCCACGTGCCGGTGGTGGCGTTATTCTGGTGATACTTTATGCCAAAGACCGAAGTGGGCTGCGCGCCGGAGAGCCCGTCGTGCACGATCACGTCGGTGGCCACGGTTCCGGCGGGCAAGGCGTCCACGGTGATCGTCTGCGTGGTGCTGATCGGATCGGCGGCCACGACGTGTGATGGTCGTGTCGTAGATCTGGATCGTCTGCCCCACGTAAACCAGCGCGGCCCCGGGCGGCGTGTTCATGGTGAGCGTGGTGCCGCTCACGGAACCGATCGCGCCCAGCACGCCGTTTCCGGCGGTCTGCAAAACTTTGTCGAGAAAAGCGCGGAATTGCTTCATTCCGTTGGCCACCTCGCGCTTGGCCGCGTTTTCGATGGCCTTCTCGCGCGCATTGGTGCTGTATTCGACGAGCTTGCTGATTTCCACCGCGAAGCGGAAGAAAATCGGCGAAATCTGCGCCACGTCGTAGACGCTGCCCGAGCCTCGTCCCAGGTCGCCGCCATCGGCGTTGTAGGAGCCGGCCTTGCCTCCGGGATTCACCTGCAGCGGAATGCGCATATTGCGCGAACTGACTTTTTCGATGTCCCCGCGCTGCTGGATCATGCTGAGCAGGACGTCGTCGCGTTCGTACAGCAGCGGCACCTTGTCCCGCACTTTCTCCAGTTGCAGCGCAATGGTCTGCGTATTTTGCATTTGCGCCATCGTGTTTTCTCCTTTTTGCAGTAGCGCCGGTGTCCCCGGTAAGGGGAGCCCGGCGCGTTAATACAGTGGCACAGCCACTTCTGGCCGTGCGGGTTTGGCTTGTGCCGCTCACTCTGGCCGCACTGCGGCCATGTTCGCGGTGTCCTGCGAATAAATTTCGGCGAAGCCCTCGCGAGCTTAGGCGCCCCGCGAAGACAGGCGTCATTCTGAGCGCCGTGTTTCGGGCGAGGAATCTCTCCTTGTATTCAGGCAGGACAACAGCGCTCGCTTGCCCTGCAGGCCATCTCGGTTGAAGGGGCAGTCAGGTGTGTGTTAGCGTTCGCGTCATGCGATACGCCCTTGTAGCGGCGCTGACGCTATTCGCCCTAGCGGCGCTAGCTGCTCCGCAAAACACCGCGAAACGCAAGATTCCTTGCAAAACGCCCGAGAATGCGGCGTCGTGTTATTGGACCCGCGGCCGCCTCACATGCTGCAACGGCAACCCAGCCACGCGCATGTGGAAAGTGGGCACCAAACGAATTATGGGTATTCTCAGCGGCCCTAACTCTCAGCGTCACGACCTGGAGGACAGCTTACATCCGGAACTCCCATCGAACCTAGAAAGAGCCTATGAAGCCGAGTACAAACGCAGGGTAGCGATGAAAGATCCGGATGCCGGCGATTCTGAACCTGTGTTCGGCGACTTCGAGGTATGTCCGCTCGAACCGGAGCGTCCGGGTTGGATGCAACCCGTATGTATCGAATCAGCAACAAATATCTTCGTAGAATGGTTTAAACCAACGCACCGATAAATACCGCCTTAAGCGAGTCTGGCTATTTGTCAGTCCTTCCGGATAATCCTTCACGACAAATGAGAGCTACAGGTCGAGGATCTGCTCGTCGGTCATGCGGGAGTAATCGATGTTTCGAGGACGGAGCGCGTTCGCGGGAACCGAGGCAGGCAGACGCCCGCCGGTGATGTCGCGCCGCGAAGCCGCTGAATCCACGCGCGCCGCGCGGGCGCGGTCGGAAGCGAGTACCGAAGAAGTCCACTCCGCGACGACGCGCCGCGCCACCTCCGGCATCGCCGCGCGGGCGCGAGTGGAAATCAGGGACACCACCTGCTGCTTTGTAGCGGGATCGAAATGCCAGCCGCGCAGAATCTCGCCCACTTGCCGGCTGAGCTCGCGATCGGCGGAAAGCGTGGCGTGCAGCTCGTGGAAAATGTCGTCCCCGATGCGCCGCCGCGCGCCTTCGCCGATGCCTTCGGGCAGCGTGGAACTGAGCGTGCGGTCGATGGCCTCCCGTGTGCCCCGCGCTACATCTTCATTGGTTGCGGATTCAAATGCGCCATAGGCCTCGGCCGGGAATGCCGCGTTGCCGCGGTTGTCGGAGGAAATTGGATTGTGCGCCGAGGCGCCCGCTTCAGGCGAGCGCGCCGCTTGCGCCAGCGACTTCGCGGGCGCATTCGGCGCCTGCGCATCGTTCACGCCGAGTTGCCGTGCCAGCTCCGCGAGCGCTTGCGGATCGCGTGACGCCAGCATGCGCGCGCTTTCCGCGAGCATTTCGCGAAATGCCGCGGGATCGCTCTCGTAGAGCCGCCCAGCCAAACCCGAACGCGCGCCGGGATCGCCGCTGAAGTAAGCGGCGTCCAGCGCGGCCACGTTCTGAGCCGCTTCGCGCCATTGGCGCGCCTCGGCTGCAGCCGCAGGCTGCGTCTCCATTTGCTTCAGCCACGCGGGTTCACCCTGAGCGGCTTTCGCGAAGGGCTCACCCTCCGCATTTGCGCCAGGTGCAAGAGGCACTCTCGACATAGGGGCAAGCGGATCGCGCGTCAGCGTATTGGTGTTGTCGAGCCCCGCAGGGGCCGTGGCCATCACGGCGCCCTGCGGGCTAAAGGAAGTCCCGGCCGTCAACGAAGTCGCCGGCGACCCCAGGAGCTCCAAATCATCTTGCGGGGCAGGCGACTGCGCTGCGCTTTCCGCGGCGATCTGTTCTAGGTCGAGATCCAGGATCTGTTCGTCCGTCATTCCTGCCGTGCGCGCTGCCAGCGCGCTCGCACTGCTTCCCTGCTGCATTTTTGTCCTCCGAATCGGGAAATGTCGACCTGAGTTGCGGAGAAGTTATATTGTCCAGGCCGGGCGCACCAACAGGATGCGGCCCGGCCGTCAAAGAAGTCGCGGCGCTTTCCGGCCCAAAGAAGTGGCTCCCAGCGCCGGAGTCTTGGTGTTGTCGAGCGCCGAAAGGCCGCGCGGAGACGCGGCGTTTTCAGCGCTTAAAGAAGTCCTGCTGCCGCGCGAGAGCCGCGGCATGTTCCGCGGCGTGCGCGCGCACGTTGGCGAAGCCCGCGGGATTCTGCACCCGCGCGATTTGACCGGCATCGGAGCTAGCCCAGCGCCGGCATTCCTCGAACTCTGTGGCGTGATCATCGAGCAACTCGTCCACCGGCACCGTCGAACGAACGGCAAGCAAGCCGGGC
>WNGQ01017526.1_pt1 | contig 12421 bp, 15 predicted proteins | sample 5407661 | NCBI WGS metagenome assembly WNGQ01 (sample SAMN13153382, study PRJNA577476) | soil metagenome | isolation source: 60 cm soil or saprolite under Garry oak tree replicate 2 | place: USA:California | collected 2016-06-15
CGTCGACGTGGCGTGGCCGGTCGACCGGTCAGGCGATCGGTGCACGTGCGCGCGTGCTCAGCGACGCTGAGGCGGTCCATGCCGCTCAGGCACTGGCTCAGAAGTATCCGCTGTTGCAGGGCATCCTCGTTCCGCTCTACCACCGCCTGCGCGGCTATCGGACCGTGCATGTCGAACTGACGCCGGTCGACCGCTAGGCCGACAGAGCAAGGAGGTGCTCAATCGTTGAGGAGATACACGTCATGAATCAAGCGAGGATACCGTCGGTCCCATCGCTGCGGCCACGGAATCTCATGGCTCGCTGGTTGGTGTTGGCTGGAGTGGTGGGCCCCATGGTGTACGTCGCCGCGCTGGGGCTGTCCTGGCCCCATCGGCAAGGGATTACGAGAATCGGCCAGCAGTTGCGTATTGATCTAATCCATACAGACTCGCGGTCGCGCCATCCAGGGACACCTTGATTTTGGGTGGCAAGACCGCTTTGCAGGATTACGCATCGAGCAGCAGGAGACGGGCACCACGCTGCTCTCGGGAACGCTGCCGGATCAGTCAGCGCTCTACAGGGTGCTCTTACAGCTCATCCGGCTTGGTCTGGTGCTGCTCTCGCTTGAAACGAGCGAGGCGGAGGGCGCGTGAGCAGGCAGCAGAACGTGCCTCTGGCTAGCACTCCCGTTCTTCTCGTCTTTCCGTTTGCTTTGAGAAAGGACCACTGAACACCATGATCAACGTAACCTTTCCCTCTGCTCAAAAGCGCCTGGCGGTGCTTGGGCAAGAGATGGCCTCTGTGGAATCTCGCGGTTCCTACGAGGCGAGAGGAAGGAGAAAATTATGACAGTCGAAGAACACAAGAACAACGAGGAAGCCGAAATCACAAGGGTCATAGAGGGTGGGGTCGAGGCGTTTCGCGCGAGGGACATCGATGGGATGATGTCCATGTACGCGCCCGAACTCGTGTCGTTCGACCTCGTGCCCCCGCTGCGATACGTGGGAGCAGATGCATACAGGAAACGGTGGGAAGAGACGTTCTCGTCGTTCCAGGGTCCGATCGGCTATGAAATGCACGACCTGTCCATCACGGTGGGCGATGACGTGGCATTCGCCCACAGCCTCAACCGGTTGAGCGGAACCCTGACCACTGGGCAGCAGACCGATCTCTGGCTGCGTTCGACCGTTTGCTGGCGCTCGATCAACGGCAAGTGGCTGATCGTGCACACGCACGTTTCGGTGCCGGTCGATTTGGAGCAGGGCAAAGCGGTGCTCTCCCTCAAGCCATAGCCATTTGCCTTCGATGTTTCGGCAACAGCCTGCTACGAGAGGAGAACAGCTTGTGACGGGGAGAGACGTGACGCCCGCATCTCTTGACTCATCTGGCGTCTCCAGATGCGCAGGTGATCCACCTGCACTCTCTGATCGGTGCTGCTCATGCCTTTCCTCTCTTGCGTATCTGTAAATCCCAACTTTTAGCGGTACAAAATTGCGCAATGAAATGGGAGGGCAAGCATCCTTGCTCAACGCGCTTCTATGGGTGTTTCGTAGCCAAAAGGTGAAAATGCGTTCGGCCCATTTCATGGTACAAATCAATGGCGATCTGAATTTTGGGATTTACATCTACCCAATTTGAAATAAACAAGGTTACTTCAAACCATTCATTTGAAACGCAAGCGAAAGGAGAAAAATATGCCTTACCTCATCACCGGTGCCACAGGCCCTGTTGGCAGATCCATCGTCACCAGCTTCGCACCATTGGGCAGGATGTTCGTATTGTCACTCGTGATGTACGCAAAGCCCCTGTTGGTGTAGAAGCTGTGCAGGGCGATTTTACGAAAGGGGATTTGCCCTCCAGGGCTTTTGAAGATGTTAACCGAGTTTTCCTGTTTCCTGCGCAAGGGGGCGTAGATGCATTTTTGAAGTAGGCAGTAAGCAGAATGGGCTTATTTTCCCTGTTCCAAGGAGTTGGGGCTCACTTGAAAGTCGGCCACATGGAAGGAGATGACCAAAGAAGATGTCCGAACCTCGAAAACGTCCGCTGCTGCGGCAGATCCAAGCTCGTGTCATGGCCGTGCTCAATGTTCCGATGCGCGTGCTTCTTGGATTTTCCTTTCCGACGCCGCTCAGCAAGCGGTTAATGCTCATTTCCTATACTGGTCACAAGACCGGTAAGGCATATCGGCAACCGGTGAGCTATGTGCAGCAGGGCAACATACTCCTCACCCCAGGTGGCGGCAATTGGAAGTGGAATCTGCAAGATGGCAAGCCCGTGCACATCAGGCTGCGCGGGAAGGATGTGCTTGCACGACCTGAGCTCATTCAGGATACCAACGAGATCGAACGCTTGCTGGCGGTGATGACGGCCGCAAATCCAGGTGTCAAGGCCTTCGTCGGCATCCCCAAAGGACCGGATGGTCGCCTGGACCAGAATCGACTTGAAACTGCTGTGCGCTATGGGTTCAGGATTGTCCGTTGGTACTTGGCAGAGGAGGGACAGCTGTAAAAGTGTAAATTTGATAATTAAATGGGCGGGTAAAACGAGCAAGAGTATACAAAATGTTTGCAACTTCTCCCTGTTTCTGGTCTATTTAGCTGTTTGCTCGTTTTACCGCTCACCTAATTATCAAAATTTCCGCTCACAGAATTCCAAAATTTACAAGGAAGCCCTGACCTCAGGGCTGGTTGCGTACGAACAGAGGAGAGAAGAGGTGAATGCATGGATGAGATCGACTTGGAAGCTGGACCCATCGAGTATGAGGACACCGGGGGCCCCGGTCCGGTCCTGGTCCTGCTGCACGGCTTGGCCATGGACGGCTCGCTGTGGCGTCAGGTCGTGAGGGAGTTACGCACTGATCACCGCTGTCTGGTCCCGACCATGCCTCTGGGGAGCCACCGGCGACCGATGCGAGCGGATGCCGATCTCTCACCAGCTGGCATCGCCAAGCTGCAAGCCGAGTTCCTGCAAGCCCTGGACCTGCGGGAGGTGACTCTGGTGGGCAACGACTCGGGCCTGTTTCAGCTCACCGCTGGCCGCTATCCTGAGCGCCTTGCGCGCCTGGTGATCACGCCGTGCGAATCCTTTGAGAACGTCCCTCCCGGTCTGCCCGGACGGACCGCAGAGCTTGGCCTCAAGTTGCCGGGCGGAGCCTTCCTCCTGGCGCAGGCGCTGCGCTGGCACGCCCTGCGGCGGTTGCCGGTGACCTTTGGGTGGATGGCGAAGCGACCGATTCCCCATGAACTGCTCGACGCCTGGTTGCGTCCCTTGCAGACCCAGCCTGGAGTCCGCCGCGATCTCAGCAAGTTCGTGCATGCCTTCGACAGGGAGGAGTTGCGTGCTGCGGCTGATGACCTTCGTCGCTTTGACCGTCCGGCGCTGGTGGTCTGGGCACCGGAAGACCGCATCAATCCAAGGGAGTACGGGCGTCGCTGGGCCGAGGTGCTCCCATGCGGCCACTTGATCGAGATCGCCGACAGCTACACGCTCGTCCCTCTTGACCAACCTGCCGAACTCGCTCGCGTCCTCCGTCAGTTCGTCCGAGACACCTCATCATGAACCACATCAAGGAGGTGCCCTCTGGTCAGTCCAAAATTCTCGCAGGGGTCGGAGCAAAGCCCTCCGATTCAGAGAAGCAATCGCATAAGTAGAAGGAGAAGCTCATGAACATCTATACTATCGTCCTGTTCTTGCATATCATCAGCGCCATCGGCGTGTGCATCGGCATCAGTGTGGTGCTGCTTGGAGTCGCGCTCCTGCGGCGAGCACAACGGGTTGAGCAGGTGCGCACCATCCTGGCCTTTGCCACCACCGCTTTCCCCATAGCTGGTGTCAGTATGCTCCTGCTCCTGGCGGCAGGATTCTATCTGGCGCTCTCAGCCTGCTGCTGATGATCGCCCTGGGTGCCGGCCTCATCGGGCCGCGCATGCGCGCCATCGTGATGGCAACACGAGAGGCATCAGAGGGATTGCTCCCCTCTCAACTTTCGGCGCGCATCCATGAACCTGTTCTCTTCACGGTGCTGCTCATCCAGGCTCTGATGCTGTTGGGCATCGTCTTTCTGATGACTACCAAGCCGGAACTGGTACGCTCGATCATCGTCATGGGAGTGGCTCTTGTCGTTGGTTTGGCTTGGGGCGTGCTCGTCTCACGCTCCGGGCGCAGCCGAGGGCTGGAGAGAGCAGCCCACACTGACCGTACGAGAGAGCCAGTTGCATAGCCGAGGATAGTGAGACACACCACTGAAAGGAGGTCTTGCTGTATGAAATTAGGACTCCACATTTATGATTTTACCTGGCCAGGTGGGGCCAGTCAGCTAGGCCCCACACTGGTCAAGATCGCGCAGACGGCCGATGTGTGGGGATTTGATCGCATCAGCGTGGGAGACCATGTGTGGCAAAGCCACTATCTGGGCGGGCCAGAACGCGAATGGCTCTCATGCTATCCAACACTAGCATTCCTGGCCGCACACACCAGCCGGATCAAGCCTATTGCCCTGGCAACGGCAGCACCCTACTGGCAGCCAGTCTTGCTGGCGAAGACTGTGACCACCCTGGATGTGCTTGCTGGTGGTCGTGCCTGGCTCGGGATTGGTGCTGGCGATTACGAAGAGGAGGCGCGTGGGTCGGGACTGCCCTTCCCGCCCCTGCCAGAGCGCTACGAGATGCTGGAAGAGATGCTGCAGATCTGCTTGCGCATGTGGCAGGGCGAACAGGGCGACGAGAGCCCTTTCGAGGGGAAGTACTACCACATCGTGCGTCCGCTCAACCTGCCGCAGAGCCTCAGCCGACCACATCCGCCGATTCTGATTGCCGGGAGCGGCGAGCAAAGGACGCTGCGCCTGGTCGCGCGCTATGCCGATGCCTGCAACCTGCGCCCTGGGCCGCAGATCCCCAAGAAACTAGAGGTGCTGCGCCAGCATTGTGAGGCCGAGGGTCGCGATTACGAGGCGATTGAGAAGACCTGTATGTTTGCCTTTGACGTGGGCGAGGATGGCTCCAAGGTGGACGAACTGATCGGGCAATTGCGCTGGCTCGCCTCCATGGGGATTGAGACGGTCCTGGGTGTGGTCCCGCATGTGTATCGGATCACGCCGCTCGAGGTCATCGGTCGGGAGGTCATTCCCGCCGTCGCGGACCTCTGAGCAGAATGGGCTAGTGCGCCGACCTGCACGTCAGGCATGTGTATCTATTCATTCAGGAGAAAGGAGTTCGCATCATGAAGACCACGACTAGGAGCTTCACCCCCGTCGTCACGGTGATCACCGTGCTGATGGTGGCAGAAGCCGTGACCTTTCTGCTCGCGGCTCTCTTGCACCTGGGGATCCCCCTGGGATTGTCCGAACCCCGCATCATTCCTGCCGCCATTGTAGAAGGAGTGTGCGGGCTGTTCCTAGCCGTGAGTACCTATGCGGTCGTCACCCGCACGACGTGGGCCTGGGGGGCTGCTCTGGCGGCCAACCTCTTTGCCGTGGCAGGCGTCCTGCTGGGCATCACCGCACTCGCCCTCGGTGCCGGCCCCAGCACCGAGGCGAATACCATCTATCATCGCGTCATCCTGGGGGTCCTCATCGTCGTCCTGGTGCTGCTTGCGACACCCGCTGCACGAGCCGCCCTAGGGCGGCGCACGTAGCTTTATGAGAAAGATCAGAAGGAGTGTATTCCAATGACTCTACAGAACAACGAACAGATACACACTCGCGAGAAGAATGCTCAACTGAACACGACGACAACACGTGCACGCCGCGCCGGTCCCTCCCTCGGAGCAGTAGCGGTGGTCTACGCTGTCCTGCATCTCGCGAGCATTTTCGTCGTGAGTGCTTTGAACCCGTTCTTACGGCCGTCCTTTCCTGCACCGGATGCGGCGGCCTCGACCATCGTGGCGTTTTTCCAGCTGCATCCCGATCTGGTGCGCACCGCGACCTTCTTCCAGTTTGGGGCGGGCATCGCGCTCGGCATCTTCGCCGTAGGGGTCGCAATCCGCCTGCGCGAGCTTCACGCCTCTGCCATCTGGCTGAGCATCGCGCTCGTGAGCGGCCTCATGACGGGGCTTGACATCGCTGTCCATCGTGGCCAGCTCCATGAACCTCTTGCCAAAGTGGATTATCTGGTCTGGCTTCTTGATTGCAGTGATCGGGGTGGTGAGCTGTCTGAACATCCTGCTGCCCGTGACGAGTCCCATTCCCCTGCTCATTCCGCTCACGAGGTTCCCGGCCTTCGTCTGGCTCATCGCCGCGGGGTTTGCGCTGCCGAAGACCAGTGCGTCGAGCAGCCAGTAACGCATGAGTGGGCCGTCGTTGGCGGCCTGCCTCCGGTTGCTCCTCAAAGACGGTGGGGGAGAGGTATCTCACCTCTCCCATAAACAGAAAGGAAGCTATGACATGCAAGAAAACGTACGACCTCCCTCAGTGAAGCCGCGACGGAATCAGGCGGCTCGCTGGCTCGTCCTCATTGGGGGAGTGATCAATCCGATCGTGTTCGTGCTGGCCTATACGGTGGCGGGCATCCTGCGTCCTGGGTACTCCCCGATTCACCAGGCGATGAGCGATCTGGGCGTTGGGCCCAACGGATCGCTGCTGGACACCATCGCCGTTGTGCATGCTCTGCTCTTGATGGCCTTTGCCGTGGGGTTCGCGCTTCTCATGCGGCAGGTGCTGACCGTGGGATGGCTGTGGTCAGGTACCGCGTTGCTCGTGCTGCGAGGACTTGCGCAGGTCACCACGGGCCTCTTCACCGATGCGCCCGCGACGGTCCGCATCCATTCGCTGGCAACCATCGTCGCTCTTCTCAGCATGATCGGCGCGTTTCTCGTGATCGGGCTTGGGCTTCGCCGCACCTCTCAGTGGCGCGGGTGGGGGACCTACTCGCTCGTCGCCGCGCTGGTGACGCTGGTGCTGGTTGCGGTCGAGTTCTGGGTTTTCACGCCGGGCACACCGCTGGCCTCGGCACAGGTGGGCGGGCTGATGGAACGGGTGCTGTCTGTGGAGATGCTTGCCTGGTATGTCGTCTTCGGATGGCGGCTGTTTGTCCTGGCCGGCTCGCAGCAGCAGGACCAGGGGCAAGCAAAACCTGCGCAGACGATGGAGCACAAGAGGTAGTGCGAGAGCGAAGGATGTGAAAGGCTGCTGAATAAGCGCTTCTTGGGCAGCCGCTTTGCGAGATGTAGTGAGATGCAAGACAGAAGGAGGGACCCATGAGCAGGCAGACCAGCTCGAGACGCGCGCATCGCGTGGCAGCAACTCTGGAGACCCGAACCACCGACAACCCACCCGACTACAGAGATGCGTTCGAGGTGCCGACCGACAGGACGGATACACGTACCCCCGAGCAGTGGGCGCGCGCTGTTTTCGAGAGTGCCCCGCGAAAGTCACGTTGGTTCCTTCTGCTGGGGTGGCGGGGAGTGCTCGGTCTGCGGCTCGGACCACGGCCGTCGTCCGATCACGTGCTCGGCTGGCGGATCGTCGAAACGTCGCCCGAGGCGGTCCGCCTCGAACTGCGCTCGGCGGTCATGACCGCCCACCTGATCCTGCGCGTGGCAAGCTCGACGGCCGTCTTGACCACCCACGTGTACTACACGCGGCCCCTGGCACACCCGCTTTGGGCGGCTGTCGGCCCGATCCACCGGCAGATGATTCCCTCCCTCCTCGGGCGCGCCGCCTCCTTGCCACGGCCCACGACCGATTAAAGACTGTGAGGGACTCGATATGAAAAGCATATCTCTACGAAGATCTGGCCGTTTCATAGAAGTGACGAGAGAGGAGGAAATCACTTCCTCGACTCTCCTCCGAGTGCATAACTCTCGTCTTGTTCTGTTTTTCTGGGAGAGCAGATGAGCCACAAATCAGCCCTGTGCATTCAGGTGAATGAAGAAATACAATTGCGTCTGCTTGAAGAGCGGCATGTTCAGCATTACTTTGCCCTCATTGAACACAATAAAGAGTATTTACAGGAGTGGATCGCCGTGGAAGCCTATGAGGGACCGGTGGAAACGCTCAAAGCCTACGTGAAGCAACGACTGCTCCACTTCGTCGAGGGCTCAGGCTATCATCTGGGGATCTGGTACCAGGATGCCCTGGTAGGGATACTGGACTATCGCCTCAACTGGAGGGGTCGCAGCGCCGAATTGGGCTATTGGCTCGATAGGGCGATGCAAGGCAAAGGCATCGTCACGGCGGCGTGTCGCACGATGGTGCGGCATGCGTTCGAGGAGCATCAGGTGCACAAAGTCGTGATCTCCTGTGAGACGGACTACCCGCGCAGTCGTGCCGTCGCCGAACGACTCGGCTTTCTCCAGGAGGGGATTCTCCGTCAGGCGGATTGGCTCCATGACCGCTCTGTGGATATGGTCTTCTATGGCCTGCTCAAAGTTGAGTGGAACGCGAGATCCGGAGCAGGCGAAAGCCGACATCACAAGGAAACCCAGTGATGGAGCATGAGACAAGCGAACACTACCAGATGCAAGCCAGCAAGGAGTTGAATGGTCCATGAAATATTTTGTGACAGGCGCCACCGGCATTATTGGCGGGCGCGTGTCGCGGAACCTGCTCGCAGCAGGGCATGAGGTCGTCACGCTGGCGCGCACGCCATCGGCGGCGCAAGCGTTGGTGGCACTGGGCGTCAAGGTGCATGCGGGCGATATTACCGACAAAGAAAGCTTGCGCGCACCGATGACGGGCGTCGATGGGGTCTTTCACCTTGCCGCCTGGTATAAAATAGGCGCGCGGGAGAAGAGCCAGGCCGAGACGATCAACGTGGGTGGCACGCGCAACGTGCTTCTGATGATGAAGGAACTGGGCATCCCCAAGGGCGTCTATACCAGCACGCTGACGGTCTTCCAGGATACCAGGGGGCAGATGGTGGACGAGAGTTATATGTACACCGGCACCTCCTTTCTGAGTGAGTATGATCGCACGAAGTGGAAGGCGCATTATGAGGTGGCGAGGCCTCTGATGCAGGCCGGACTCCCGCTGGTGATTGTCCAACCAGGGCTGGTCTATGGGCCGGGCGACACCAGCGTCATTCACGAGGGGTGGGTGAAGTATCTGCGCGGGAAGCTGCTGATCTCGCCCAGTGGCACGACGTATTGCTGGGGGCATGTGGATGACATTGCGCACGGGCATATCCTGGCCATGGAGCAGGGCAAAGTCGGCGAGAGCTATATCATTGCCGGGCCAAAGTACAGCCTTGTTGAAGCGTTCGCTTTGGCAGAACAGATCAGCGGCGTGCGAGCGCCGCGCCTGCATCCAGCCCCCTGGATGATGAAGGCACTGGCCTCGATGCTCGCCGTCATTGGTGCCGTGTTCCCTCTGCCAGAACTCTACAGCGCGGAGGGCATCCGCAGCAGCGCGGGCGTCAGCTACCTGGGCACCAACGAGAAGGCCCGGCGAGAACTGGGCTACGCGCCGCGCACGCTGGAGCAGGGCCTGCCAGAGACGCTGGAATACGAGATGCACCAATTGGGCATGAGGTTCCAAAGGAGGTAGAGAGGAGAGGGGAGGGTGGCAGCAAAGATTCGCGCGGCGTGAGTGTAAATTGGATCGCTCTGGGGGTCCCGACATTTTTCCCTCCCAGCATCCCCGCTAAGCTGGGTTAGCTGATTGCTCAAATGTCTCACCGCTCTGCACAGAAGCCCTCCTTGGTCACTTTTTGAGCGAAAATGGTCTAGAATATCGCTTCCTCTGCTGCCAAGCAACAGGGCTGCCTGCTTCGTTCAACCCTGTCCGAGAGCGCACTGGCGCCTTAGCGGGGATGCTGGGAGGGAAAAATGTCGGGACCCCAATATGGAACCGATCGGCCACCTGAATCGCTTGAGGAGCACCACGAGAGGCGGCACTGGCATACTCGCTGCCTCGATCGCGACTCACATGTGTAATTTCGGAATGGGTTTGCATCCAGATCTTCGCGGTTTCTGCCTGACGGTCTGGAAAAGTAAACCCCTTTGTACTGTAGATCCCCTAAATATTCTCTACTGGCCCTTTCTACTACATAGTGGTAGCGACTACGCTACTACGTAGGTTGAAAGGAGTTTTTGTAGGATGAAGTCGTATTGGTTTACCCCTCGGCCCAAAGAAGCCGAGCACCACCATCCCTTTTTGGTCTTTGATAGCAGTGATCGCCTTCACCTGCCTTTGACCATCTTTGGCAAAGAGGCCAACCACCGCCTCTCTCCCAAAACCGTTCAGACGTACCTCCATGCGATGCTGCCCTTTTTCACCTGGCTCGACTCCGATGTCTGGCAAGTCCGTGCCGGCGTGCGCTGGGATGCCCCTCCAAGGCAGGTCAGACAAGCAGTGGAGGACTACCTCGTGAGCAAGCTTCGCTGCAAGGTGCACCTCCATCAGCAAGGCTGGAGGCTTGTTTCCATCACAACGGGGACCCGCAGCAGCTTGCAGATCTTGCTCTCTGCCCTGAAACTGTTCTACCAGATCATGGCGACACGCGGCCTGTACCCTTTTCTCAATCCCCTGGTGGAGCCGGTAGCAGCAACGGTTGCTGCCGTTGAGGCCCGATTGACCCAGGAAGACGGAGCCCCACACATGCCTGATCGGAGCGGTGTCGTGACGCCTCAAAAGAAGCCAGCGCATCGCTTGTCCGACAATTACTTTCAATTGAAGCATGAGGAGTGGATTCCGCAGATCCTGGATGATCCCAAGCTCCCAGCCTTGATCCTGCAAGGAGGAAAGCAGCTCCCACTAAAGTACACCCGCAAGCGCGATGAGGTGGTCACATGGCTTCTCTTTGAAACCGGGGCACGCATCTCAGAAGTGACTGGTCTCATGCTCGGGGATTGGGTCAGCCTTGGGACGCACACGAAAGCCAGAGCGTTCAACAAGGGGAGTTTCGGTCGACGCACGAAAGTCTTGAGCTTTCACCAGGACACAGTGGTGCTGCTCAGGCGGTACTTCGACCAGGAGCGCATTCGCTTCGATCAGAGCGGCTCCACCCTCGACGAGTATCTGCTCCAAGCTTCTCACCACCACGTCGATCTTCAGGGCGTTCCGCTGTTTTTGACGGCACAAGGCACCCAACTCACGCCGAAGCAATATCGTGAACATTACTGGAATCCTGCTTGCCAAGCTATTGGTATTGAGGCTGATGTTCATCAAGCACGCCATTGGCTCGTTACACGCTCGGTGCGGGATATTTACGAGACCGCACACAGCAAGGAGGAGATCGAGCGACGGCTTCGGGGTCTGGTTGAGTACATGAAATGGCAGAGTGAGGAGACGCTCTCGGTCTACCAACACTACTTCGATGAGCAAAGAGATGCTGATCTGCGTGATGCCTTTCACCAGCGTCTGCACGAGGAACTCCGCCAGTATCTGCACGAGGATGGATCGCCAACACGGGGAAAACACGCTTCCTCCATCCGCCGCAGATCGACCTCGTCAGTTGCTTCATCGCCGACCATGCAGCTTCCTGATGAACCAGATCTGGCATTTCTCTACCGTTTGGGAGGGGAGAGGTAATATGGCGAGATCGGCAACGCATTACACATGGGAACAGCTTGCAGGTCAGATTGTTCCAGAGGTTCTCCTGGCCCCCAAGACCGGTGGTGATCCCAGCGGTGGATGGTCGGCAGTCCATGAGCAGGTCGTGGGTTACCTCGTTCGCAGTGTGGTCGGCACCCCCTGGGTGAATCATCTCGCGCTCCTGGCCGCTGTGCTCTCAGCGCGTCAACGCGATGTGCAAACGGTGAGGTTGGCAGTGCAGACGCTCCATGCTCGCTTCAAAGCTCTTTTCTCAGCGCTTGGGCTCCAGAGCATGGAAGAATGGGACCCGAACCGGCATCTTCCATCCTACCTGCAGGGGGATCTCCTGCCTAAAGACGGCCCTAGCGTTCGTCAGGCGTTTTTGGGGCGCTACAACAGTGCGACCAGACAAGTCTGGGGATGGCTTGAGACGTTGCCAACGGCAGAGCGAGAGAGGTACCAGCCCTTCACGCTTCCTCTCATCAATCCCCTCTTGATGGAAGCCTTGAGTAAAGAGAAAGAACTCGAGCAGCAACAGCGGCAGTTTCGTAAGGCCGAGACCGAGGCAGTTGTGCCCCATTTCGCCCTGCTGCGTGCTGAGGCACACTTCAGATACAACAAGCTCGTGCGCCTCCGTCAGGCATATCGTGAGGCCGTCGCTCAAGTCCATCCAGACCATTCCAACTTGCCTTTTGACTTTAGCTACGAGGAGAGCACGCCACCACATGAGCGCTTCCACTTCCGTCTGTGGGATCGGCGCTGCTTTGTCACCGCCCATGCCCAACAGTACGAAAAATCCACACGACTTCGACTGAAGAAAGGAACCCACCAGTTTGCAGAAGCACGCAACACGATCTTTCTCGAACTGGTCAACGTTGAGCCACTAGGAGACAATGGGCTACCGGAAGGCTTCTGGTTTACTGAGTTGCTCACCCTGGGTCTGCTTGAGGACAGGGCTCGCGAGGGCAATG
>WNGQ01012926.1_pt1 | contig 12420 bp, 7 predicted proteins | sample 5407661 | NCBI WGS metagenome assembly WNGQ01 (sample SAMN13153382, study PRJNA577476) | soil metagenome | isolation source: 60 cm soil or saprolite under Garry oak tree replicate 2 | place: USA:California | collected 2016-06-15
CGTTTTTGACCAGCCTTACCGCACTCAGACTTTTTTCCGCGGTGATCAGGTTCGAGGCGCCGCGCTGATCATCCGCTCCCCAGCGGCCCCAGTTTTTAAATTCGTTGCGCCATTTAAGATAATCCGCGGGTGTAACCGTGGCAGAGCTCTTGTTCTGACCGGGAGCGCGCTGTAGGAAAATCGCGAACAGACCGGCTAAAAGCAGTGCCACCGCTGACAGGGATTTGAGGCGATGCGCCATGATGTCCTCCATTTTCATCGGAGATTCTTTGACGCCCTAGGCGTGCCTATCTTCTCACTGATGGACCGAAAATCCGACTGCTTGACGCGAAAAGGCGTGCGGCGGAATCGGAGCTGGCCAGAAAGCGCCCAGCGCGCTAGAATCCGGGCCATTATGAGCCAATCTAAAAGCGAATTCACAAGCGAATCCACAAGCGCTGCCCGCCGTGAATTTCTAAAGTTTCTGGCCGCCAGCCCATACGTTGCCGCGCTTGGCGGAGTGAGCGCATTTCTCGAGCGAAGCGGCCTCGTCTTGGCGCAAAGCGCGCGACCCGCGTCCGACGTAATCGCGAGCCCGGCCGAGGCCCTCAACGTCTTCGACTTTGAGGAGGCGGCGCATCGCAAGGTAAATCCCGGCCATTGGGCCTACATGGCGAGCGGCGTGGATGACGACGCCACGTTGCGCGCTAATCGCGACGGATTCAAGCATATCGAGCTGCGGCCGCGCCGGCTGCGCGACGCCACGAAAGTGGACATGCGCGTCGAGCTGTTTGGCACCGCGTACAGCAGCCCGATCTTCACGTGTCCGACGGGCGGCGAGAAATCGTTCTTTCCCGAAGGCGAATTGGCCGTAGCACGGGCGGCTAAAGCGCATGGCACCCTGCAGGTGCTCTCCACGATGACGTCGGTGGCGGTGGAAGACGTCAACAAGGAACTCGGGCGGCCGGTCTGGCAGCAGCTCTACGCGCCAAGTTCCTGGGATGCCTGCCGGCAGCTTCTGCAGCGGGTGCAAAATGCGGGTGTCTCGGTGATTGCGCTCACTGTCGACAACACCACCGGGCGCAACAGCGAGACGTTTCTGCGCACGCGTCCGAAGGACCTGAGCCAGTGCATGACCTGCCACGAGGGAGGCGCCGGTCCCAGCATGAAGGAGCGGCCGATGTTCAACGGCATCAACATGACCGGCGTGCGCGCGCCGAATCCCGCCATGGATTGGGCTTTCGCAGATCAGATCCGCCAATTCTGGAAAGGGAAGTTCCTCATCAAGGGAGTCGACACGCGCGAGGACACGCGTCTCTGCATCGAGCACGGCATCGATGGCATTTTAGTATCGAACCACGGCGGACGCGCGACCGAAACGCTTCGCGCAACGATTGAGGCGCTGCCGGAAGTCGTGGCCGAAGCCGGGAACCGCGTCCCGATATTCGTTGATGGCGGCTTCCGCCGCGGCACGGATGTGTTCAAGGCGCTCGCGCTGGGCGCCAAGGCGGTGGGGATTGGGCGGCCGTTCCTGTGGGGCTTGGGGGCGTTCGGTCAGGCCGGCGTGGACCGCGTGATCGAAATTATGCAGGGCGAACTGAAGCTGGTGATGGGGAACTGCGGCACACGAACCGTCGCGGATATCAACCGCGAATACATAGCGACCCCCGATTGGAAAACGTAGACAGCTCCACTCTCTCGCTTCTCGCTTGACAGCTATCTCACGGCTGCACTATACATTGCGTAACCGTCGAGTGCGCACAGTCATGGACGAGACAAGCTGCCTCCTTGGCCCAATACCTGGGCAGACTATCCGGCGATGGGCCCGGATACGGTTGGGTCTGCGGATTAGTTCCTCTCTGCCGCCAGGCACCCTCCGGCGAATTGCAGCCGGACTCCTCGTGAGCATGTTTCTGCTGGCGGGTTGCATTTCCTTTCTGCATCACCATCATGACCTGCAAAGTTCGACGCCGTGCCCGATCTGCTACGCCATCCATCTGCCCGCACGTGTGGGAACCGGCGTGCATATTCCGCAATTGGCGATTTTAGCGTTTGCCCCGCCTGTGGTGGCTCACATTGCGTGGCCTGAGCCCTCGCCGAAGGATTGCGCGCCGCGCGCGCCGCCCGCCTAAGCTCATTTAAAATTGAAGTTTACGTTCTGTACGCACGCGAGGTGATGCCGATCAAGATCCATCTCAGCGCATTCAGATTTTCTAACTCGGCTCTGTAGGGGAAAGCGTAAAGGAGCGTCGTCTGTGACCATGGTCCGAGATCGTATGTGCCGCTTGCCAAGCAAGAGAGGCCGCCTCATTTTATGGTTGGCGGCCGGGGCGAGCCTGCTCCTCTGTTCCTGCGGAAATACCCGCAAAGTGACGGCGGCCGGCGCGTCGAACGCGGATAAAGCGCTGACGGTAACGATAGCGACGGTGGAGTCGCGTGAAGTGCGCCGCATGGTCGAGGCGGTGGGATCTTTATTCGCCTATGACGAAGTTACCATCAGCCCGGAGGTTGATGGGAGAGCGGAAAAGGTTCTGGTCGACGTCGGAGATCATGTGACCAAAGGGCAGGTGCTCGTGCAGATTCTTCCGCTCGAATACGAACTCGCGGTGGCCCAGCAACAGGCTTTGCTCGATCAGGCGAGAGCCAAACTCGGACTCGCCGCGGGTCAGCAGGAACTCGGAGATCCGACGCAAGCGGCGTCGGTAAAGAAAGCGGCGGCGGATTTGGCCAACGCCGGGCAAAAGTACAGGCGCACGACGGAACTGGTGCAGGAAGGGGTCGTGTCGAGGCAAGCTTTCGACGAAGACGAAGCCAATTACAATGCGGCGAAAGCGGCCTACGATTTGGCTCTGCAGGACGTGACAAACATGCAGGCTGCGGTCAAACAGGATCAAGCTGCGCTCGACCTGGCCCGAAAGAAACTCCGCGACACGAGCATCCGAGCACCTTTCGACGGGTTTATCAAGGAGCGGGGCGTCACCGTGGGGCAGTACTTGAAGGCCCAGGCGACGCCGACGCCAGCGATGGGGATCGTGAACATCGATCCCATGCGGGTGCGATTGAAGGTGCCCGAGAAGATGGCGGCGTGGGTGCTTGTGGGCCAGCCGGTCCAGGTTACCGTAGAGGCCTTTCCGGACCGCACCTTCAGCGGAAAAGTCTGGCGCATCAATCCCTCTGTTGACGCGACGACGCGAACCTTTGACGTTGAGGGCCTGGTGGAAAATCACGGAAATCTCCTCAAGCCGGGTTTTTTTGTTAAAGCCAGCATCGTCTCCAGCAAGGTGGAAAAAGTGCTGTTGATTCCGCGCCGCTCTTTGAACTACGCCTATGGCATCTACAAGGTTTACATCGTGAACGGAAATAAGCTCAAGGAAACAGAGATCAAGATCGGGGACCAGTCGGGAGAGGATGTAGAAATTCTGGAAGGCGCGCAACAGGGAGATCGTTTGGCTCTAGCCGCTGAGGGCCAGGAACTGGCTTTGAAGGATGGGCTCAGCATCAAAGTGGCCAAACAATAATGTCCCGTCTGAAGGCTATCATCGCTCATCCGCGGGGACCGAGGTAAAGGCTGATGTCACTTCCGGAAATTTGCGTGAAGCGGCCGGTTTTCGCCGCGATGCTGATCAGCTTTCTGGTCGTGCTGGGGATTTTCTCGTTCCGGGATCTGGGAGTGGATCTTTTTCCCAAGGCCGACCCCGCCTCGGTCAACGTGATGGTGAGTTTGCCGGGAGCGACGCCCGAAGAGCTGAATTCGCAAGTCGTTCTTCCGTTGGAAGAGGCCATCAGCAGCGTAAGCGGCATGGACGAGCTGACCTCGCAAGCGAATGAAGGAAACGCGCGCATCACTTGCAAATTCACGTTGGAACGGGACCTGAACGGCGCGGCGCAGGATATTCGCGAACGCGTGGCGACGTCCATGCGCAATCTGCCGCCCAATGTGCTGCCACCGGTGATCACGAAGATCGATCCCGATCAGGCGGCCGTTTTTTCCATTTTGGTGGCGGGCAGCGGCAGCCTGCGGGAGACCACCGAATTTGCCGATAAGGTGATCCGGCGGGCGCTCGAGACGGTGGACGGCGTGGGCGCGGTGAACCTAACGGGCGGCCGCTTGCGGCAAATCCGCGTGTTTGCCGACGCCGAAAAACTCAATGCCTACGGGCTGACCATCAGGCAGTTTGAGAACGCGATTCAAAACGAAAACGTGGAAGTGCCGGGAGGAACGGTTCGCCGCGGCGATCGGGAATTGGGCGTGCGCACCCTTGCGCGCATGGAGAATCCCGATGATTTCAACGGCATCATCGTCGCCAACGCCAACGGAGCGCCGATTCGCATCCGCGACGTCGGCCACGTGGAAGACAGCTACCCCGAGCAAACGACGTGGAATTTCGTACATGGCAAAGAAGCAGTCACGCTCGACGTGCAGCGACAGTTCGGCGCGAATACGCTCGAAGTCATCGGGGCCGTGAAGGCGAAACTCGAGGGGATGCAAAGCCTGTTGCCACCGGGAATCTCGATTGAGGTCCTGCGCGATAATTCCAAATACATCCGGGCTTCCGTTTCTTCGCTGGAAGAACATCTGCTGTTCGGCGCGTTACTGGCCAGCCTGGTGGTGTTGCTCTTTATCCGCAATCTGCGCTCCGTGATTATCGCGGCGGTGGCCATCCCTGCATCGATCATCGCCACATTCACGCTGCTGAAGGTGATGGATTTCACGCTCAATAACATGACCCTGCTGGCGCTGACGCTGGCGGTGGGCATTGTGATCGATGACATTGGTGATGATCTTTGTGCCCATCGCGTTCACGACGGGGTATGCGCGCCGCTATTTGAACCAATTCGGCTGGACTATGGCCTGTGCGGTGCTTGTCTCGATGCTGGTGAGCTTCACGCTGACGCCCATGCTCTGTTCGCGGCTGCTAAAACGTACGGAGCGCAAACGGAGCGCGGCAGGGAGACACGAAGCGCGCGCGGCAGGCGAAGCGGAACACGCTGCGAAGGACCACGCTGCGAAGGACTACGCTGCGAAGGACCACACGCTCCCCATCTGGGTCAGCCGTTCCTACGCGAGGATGCTCGAGTGGTCGCTCGATCATCGCTGGGCGGTGGTTCTGGTCGCACTGGGAACCTTTGCGCTCACTATTCCGCTGAATTCACTGGTTGGGCGCGATTTTATTCCGCCCGATGATCAGGGCGAGTTTCAGGTGATTTTTGATTCGCCCGTGGGCACCTCGCCGGAAGGCTCGGCAAACATCGCGGTGGAATTAGCCAAGCGATACGAGCAATTGCCGGGGGTGGTCTTCGCCTGGCCCAGCGTTTCGGAGCGCTCCAACCACTGCCACACGTATATACGGCTCACCGACGCCACGCAGCGCAAATTTTCCATGCTGGACGTCGCGGACGAAGTGCGCAACATTCTTGCCGAGCCGCGCTATCGCGACCTGCGCGTGAAATTCTGGTTTCCCTCGGCAATCGGCGGAAACGAAAACACGGGCTCGTTACAGCCAGTCATTCTCGGCCCGGACTTCTATCGCGCGACTGAGCTCGCCATCAAAGCGGCTAATGATGTACGCAAAATCAAAGGTCTTACCGACGTAAGCGCCGATGTGAACCTGAATCTGCCGGAGTTTCAGGTGCACATTGACCGCCAGCGCGCGGCAGACCTGGGAGTGCAGGTGGCGGACGTGGCCGGAGCAGTGCGGCTGATGATTGCGGGCACGGATCAAATCTCCACCTACAAAGAGGGCGCCGAGCAGTACGACGTAACCATGCAACTGCTTCCCGAGCAGCAGAAGAATCCGGAACTGCTGGCGCGGCTGATGATCCCGTCTTCTAAAGTGGGCCAGGTGCGCCTGGACAGCATCGCCAGTGTCGAACGCGGCGGAGGCCCTTCGAGGATTGACCGCTACAACCGGCGCTATCAGGCGAGTCTGGTGGCCTGGCCGCAAGAAGGTTTGGACCTGGGCGGGGCGATGCGCGCGGTGACCAACGTCATGAGGCAGGAGATTCCGCCGGGCTACAACCTGAGATTTACGGGCGTGGCGAAGGAACTCGACACCATGACCGGCAACCTGATCATGGCGTTCTTGCTGGCATGCATATTCATGTACCTCGTGCTCGCGGCACAATTCGACAGTTTTGTGCATCCCTTCACGATCATGTTGAGCCTGCCCTTGTCCATTCCTTTCGCGCTGCTGACGCTGTTTCTCACCCATCGAACCCTCAATTTGTGGAGCGCCCTGGGCGTGCTGCTGTTGCTGGGTATCGTGCACAAGAACGGCATTCTTCAGGTGGATTACGCGAACAAGCTGCGCGAGCGGGGCGTGGCGCTTCGCGAGGCCGTCGTTCGCGCCAATCACGTCCGACTGCGGCCGATCCTGATGACGACGCTCTCGATCGTCGCCGGCCTCGTCCCCACGGCCATTGGGATTGGCGCAGGCTCATCGCAGCGCTCGGCAATCGCGGTGACGATCATCGGAGGGCAATCGCTCTGCCTGCTGCTGACGCTGCTGGTTACGCCGGTGGCGTACTCGTTGTTTGCCGAATTGGAGCAAAAGCGCGCGGCGATTTTCGCGAGAGGATTCCAAAAGCTGCGCCTGGACATCGCGCGAGTGTTTACGATGCATGCGCGCTGAGATCGATTCATGACGATTCCGGAGCTTTGCGTCAAGCGGCCCGTCTTCTCGGTGACGTTGATCGGCTTTTTGCTGGTCCTGGGCATCTTTTCGTTTCGGGACCTAGGCGTGGACCTCTTCCCTAAAACCGATCCTGCCACCGTAACGGTCACCGTGGACCTTCCCGGCGCGACGGCGGAAGAGATGAGCACCGAGATCATCCTTCCGCTGGAAGAGGCGGTAAGCTCGGTCGGCGGTCTTGACGAACTCTCTTCGGAGGCTGATGAGGGCGAAGCCAGGATCACTTGCAAATTCGTTTTGGAGCGCGATACCGAGGGCGCCGCGCAGGACGTTCGAGAGAAAGTGGCGGCGGCCATCCGGCTTCTGCCTCCCACGATTCTCCCTCCCACGATTACCAAGGATGATCCCGACTCCGATCCCGTTCTTTCGCTGCTGATCGCCGGCGGCGCCGATCTGCGCGAAACCACGGAAATCGCGGACAAGCAGATCAAGAGGACACTGGAAACGGTCAACGGCGTCGGTGAAGTCGACCTGACCGGCGGGCGTATCCGGCAGATTCGCGTTTTTGGCGATGCGGAGAAGCTCAACGCTTACGGCATCACCATCAATCAACTGGAAAGCGCGATTCAAAACCAAAATGTGGAAGTTCCCGGCGGGACCATTCGGCGCGGGGCGTCGGAAATGGGCGTGCGCACGCTGGGTCGCATCGAAGCCTCCGATCTCTTCAATGACATCATCGTGGCCAACGTCAACGGCACGCCGATTCGCGTGCGAGACGTGGGACGCGTGGAAGATAGCTTCGCCGAGCCCACCACCTGGAACATGATCGGCGGCAAAGAAGCCGTGGTTCTCGATATTCGCCGGCAGACAGGCACCAACACTCTCGAAGTCATCGACGCCGCGAAGGCAAAAATCAATCAGCTCAAGAGTACGTTGCCCCCGGGAGTCACCATTCAAGTGATTCGCGACAACTCCACATTCATCAAAGCTTCCATTGCTTCGCTCGAGGAGCATCTTCTGTTTGGCAGCTTGCTGGCCAGCTTGGTGGTCCTGTTGTTTATCCGCAATCTGCGTTCGGTGATCATCGCCGCTCTGGCCATTCCTACGTCGATCATCGCCACATTCACGCTGCTGAAGGTGATGGATTTCACGCTCAATAACATGACCCTGCTGGCGCTGACGCTGGCGGTGGGCATTGTGATCGATGATGCCATCGTGGTGCTGGAGAATATTGTTCGCTACATCGAAGAGAAAGGCTTCGAGCCGAAGCAAGCAGCGATCGAAGCCACGAAAGAGATCATGCTGGCGGTGCTGGCGACGACGTTGTCTTTGGTGATTATTTTCGTGCCCATTGCGTTCACGACGGGGTATGCGCGCCGCTACTTGAATCAATTCGGCTGGACCATGGCGTTTTCCGTGATGGTTTCGATGCTGGTGAGCTTCACGCTGACGCCCATGCTTTGTTCGCGTTTATTGGGGCGAATTCAAAGGAAAGCAGGCCAAGCTGGAGCAGAGCCGGACCGGTCTCCTGAACCGCACTCATCCGCTTCCACCGAAAATCACTTCTTTGCCTGGATCGATGGCATCTACGGAAAAATGCTGGAATGGTCGCTCGATCATCGTGGAACCGTGGCCTGGGTGGCGGCCGCGACGCTGGCGCTTACTTTTCCGTTGAATGCATTGGTGGGGCGCGATTTCATCCCGGCGGACGATCAGAGCGAATTGACGGTCGTTTTCGATGCGCCGGTGGGGACTTCCCTTCAAGGGACGGCGAAGATCGCGACCCAGTTGGCGCACGAAATCGAGCGTAACCGAGCCGTGTCGTTCGCCTGGGCCAGCGTACTCAACGAGGATAATCACTCGCAGTTGTATGTGCGGCTCACGGAGGTATCGAAGCGCAAGGCTTCGAGCGCCGATGTGGCCGATGACATTCGCGGAATCCTAGGGAAACCCGAATACGCGGATTTGCGGGCCGTGGTGCTCCTGCCCTCCGTGCTGGGCAGCAGCGTGGACTATGGCACGATCCGCCCGCTGATCCTGGGACCGGATTTTTATGGCGCCGCGAAAATCGCCGAGCAGTCCGCCGACGAAATGCGCTCGATCAAAGGTCTGGTGGACGTGAGCGCCGAAGTGAACCTGAATACGCCGGAGCTTCAGGTGAAGATTGACCGGCAGCGGGCGGCCGATTTGGGGGTGCGCGCCTCCGACATTGCCAATGCCGTGCGGCTCATGGTCGCGGGAACCGATCAGATTTCGACCTATAAGGAAGGGTCAGAACAATACGACGTGACCATGCAACTGCTGCCCGAACAGCAGCGGAATCCCGAGTTGCTTTCGCGGCTGATGATTCCTTCGGCAAAGGTCGGCCAGGTTCGCCTGGATAATGTGGCCACGCTGGAGCGCGGCGTGGGCCCGACGCTGATCGATCGGTATAACCGGCAGTTCCAGGTGGCTTTGACGGCAAACAATACGGCCAGTTTGCCGTTTGATGCAGCCGTGCGCGCCATCAGCGCGGCCATCGAACGAATTCCTCATCCGAATTATTTCGTGAAATTCACGGGGACGGTGAAGATCCTGGACGAGACGACGCGCAGCCTGATCGTCGCTTTTCTGCTGGCCTGTATTTTTATGTACATGGTGCTGGCTGCCCAGTTTGACAGTTTTCTCCATCCCTTCACGATTATGCTGAGCCTTCCGCTCTCGGTGCCCTTCGCGCTGCTCACGCTGTGGCTCACTCACCGGACGCTGAATTTGTGGAGCGCCCTGGGCGTGTTTCTGTTGCTCGGAGTGGTGAAGAAGAACGGAATTCTTCAGGTGGACTACACGAACCGCCTGCGCAAAGAAGGGGTGCCCTTGCGCGAAGCCATCGTGAGGGCCAACCACGTGCGGCTGCGGCCAATCCTGATGACCACGCTGGCGATTGTAGCCGGGTTAGTCCCCACGGCCACCGGGATCGGAGCTGGAGCGGCGCAGCGGTCGGCAATCGCCCTGACCATTATCGGCGGGCAATCGCTGTGCCTGCTGCTTACACTGCTGATTACTCCGGTGGCCTATTCCTTCTTTGCCGAACTCGAAGCCCGGCAGATTCGCATTCCCTGGCAGGCCGGGCTGGCGAAACTCCGGCTCGGAGTCGCTCGCCTCTTCGCCTCCTGCAGCCGCTAAACAGTAGCCTCAGCCCGCCTTGTCAGCGTGCTCACCTTGATGATTGCAGTTTTTCCTTTGATTCCACGATTCCCACTTTATTGGCGCCGCTGCACGCTATGTATACGCGCCCGTCAGGGGCCGCAGCCATATTGCGCACCACGCCGCCGCCGGACGGAATCTTCGCGCGAGCAAACGTTTCCGTCTTAGGGTCGAAGCGAATGACGGTATTAGGCTCCACGCCTGCTTCGCTGTACCAGACCATTCCGTCAGGCGTGATGGTCATCCCATAAGGGCTGGCCATCGGACCGCCGGGTGAGGCCCACATCTTTACCGCGCCGGTATCCGGGTCGAGCCTTCCCAAGTGTCCGCCGTCGAAATCGGTGAAGTACACCTTGTCGTCCGCAGCGATGGCCATGCGTCGCGGCCTGGCGTCCGCGGGTAGCTTATATTCGGTGATCGCCATTGTCTTCGGATCGATTTTGGCCATCTTGTTGGTGCCAAATTCACAGAAGAAGGGGATGCCTTTGCTATTCACGCCCATTCCGTAAGGCAGTGCGTCTTCGGTGGGAACCAGCTTCAAATCAATTTTCCCGGTGTGGGGGTCGAGCCGCCCCACGAAATTCCCACCCTGGACCGTGAACCACAGAACACCTTGTTGATCAAATACAGGCGTGTGGGGGTCACTGGCTTTCGGGTCCGGCATTTTGTATTCCGTGACTTCTCCCGTGCGCGGATTGAGTTTGCCGATAAGACCGGCATAATTTCCGGTGTACCAGATGTTGCCGTCGTGATCCGCGACCAAGCCATGCGGGCCGGACTTATTCGTCTTGAGAGGATATTCACGAATGGCGCCGGTCGCCGGATCGAGCCGGCCCAACTTGTTCACAAATTGTTCCGTAAACCTGGGGTGAACCCCTAAGCTGGCACAACTTTTTTGGACACAGCTTCCGCTTTCGTAAAAGTGTTCTTGCATCTCCTAGCAGGAGAAGGGGTCTGGGGAAGGGGACGGCATTTGAGTCCCCTTCCCCAGCAGTCCTTTAGAATTCTTTTTGTTGTTCTCTTTGTTCTCAAAAAACTCCATCGTCGCGCTTCGAGATTCGGCCTGACATTCGGTCTTTTGCTCGAATTCTTCCGGGGATCGATAGCCCAGCGCCGAGTGCAACCGCTGCCGATTGTAATACTCCTCCATGAACTCTTCGATGTTGGTCCGTAAATGTTCCAGGTCCTCGTATTTGTTGGCGTAGATTTCTTCCCGCTTCAGCGTCTTGATGAAGCTTTCGCAACTGGCATTGTCATAGGGGTTCGCCGGTCGGCTCATGCTCGGAATCACGTGGTACTTCTCGAGGATGGCTATATATTCCGCGCGAGCGTATTGCAGCCCTCGATCCGAGTGATGCACCAGGCCGGCTTGCGGCTGTCGGCGCTCGATGGCTTGCTCCAGCGCTCCGACGGTCAGCCGCATCGCCATGGTATGATCCAGCGCCCAGCCCACCACTTTGCGAGAGAACCCATCGAGGATCACCGCCAAGTAGACAAATTCCGCCTTCAGCCGAATGTAGGTGATGTCCGCTACCCACAGCTGATTGATCCCGGTCAGTTTCATCCGAGCCGCTAAGTTCAGATAAATCTCCAACTTGTGGTTCGAGTCCGTGGTGACCCTGAAGCACTTCGGTTGCAGGGCCAGCAGGTTATCTTCCCGCATGATCCGCACCACCCGTTTGTGGTTCACCTGCATTCCTCGGCGGCGCAGCTCAGCGGTGATTCGTCGATAGCCGTAGCGGCGGCGATGTTCGAGGGCAATCTGTTGGATTGCAGATCGCACCTCCAGCTCCTCCTCAACCGGTTGCTTCTCTTTCAGCGAGCGGTAGAAACCTCTGCGACTGACCGGAGCCAACTGGCACATGCGCTCGATACTCAGGCTGCCTTGCAAAAGCATTACTTCTCGGATCTGCTCGTAGATGCCGTCTCGCCAGTTTCGCCGCGCCTCTGACGTCGAGCCTCGACTTTTTGCAAGGCACCTCTGAAAAAATCCACCTCCAGGGTCTTTTCTGCCAAAAGCTGCTTCAAGCGATGAATTTCTTTGCGGTGAGCTGATGCGTGCGTGCTAGGCCGCGACGCTTCTTGTCCTGGTTCAACCATCTCCAACTTCTTGCGCCACTTGTAGAGGCACCTCGGCCTTACCCCGAGTTCTCGCGCTAACTCACCGACATCTTCACATGTCTCCATCCGTGCGACAGCCATTCGCTGAAATTTCCGGGAGTATCTCTTTCTCTCCACCTGTGTTTCCTTTCCCGGAAACTGTGCCCCATTTTTATGTGTCAGTTCAAGGGTTCACTCCACTGAGCAGTTCGCGCTTGATAGCTTTGATACGTGCGAGTGTCCCTGCTTGGATGCGCCCGAAAGTCGACGCGTCGTTCGTAGTGATGCCTTTTGCAAAGTCGGCAAAATCAGAAGCTTGCAGTGTAGATACGATCACGTCGATCCCAGAAACTACTTGACTCACAATTGGGCATCAAGTAGTTTTTCCACCATCGGGGATGGAGTCCTCCTTAATCGCCGTGCCACACGGTGGGGCAGCAATTCTTGTCGGGATTTTCCCGCATGGATCTCAGGAAACACAGCGTGTGTCCCAAGAGGGTACCCGCTCGCCAGAGTGAATCAGGGG
>WNGQ01005476.1_pt1 | contig 12419 bp, 9 predicted proteins | sample 5407661 | NCBI WGS metagenome assembly WNGQ01 (sample SAMN13153382, study PRJNA577476) | soil metagenome | isolation source: 60 cm soil or saprolite under Garry oak tree replicate 2 | place: USA:California | collected 2016-06-15
TGATCGTCTTACCGCGCGCGACCGGAGCCGCGATTTTCTTCATGCGATCGATCTGTTTCAGCTTGCTCTGTGCTTGCGATGCTTTGCTTGCCTTGGCGCGAAATCGATCGGCGAACAATTGCAGCGACGCGATTTCTTTCTGCTGATTTTTGTAAGCGGCGAGCTGTTGTTCCTCGCGCGCCGCTTTCTGCTCGATATAACTGTCCCAGTCGCCCCGATAACGCACCAGTTTCGAGTGCGCGATCTCGACGATGCTGCCGACAAGCTGATTTAAAAATTCGCGATCGTGCGAGATCATGACAATCGCGCCCGGATAAGTTCGCAGATATTCCTGGAACCATTGAAGCGATTCGAGATCGAGATGATTCGTTGGTTCGTCGAGCAGAAGGAGGTCGGGTTGCATCACGAGCAACCGCGCGAGATGCGCGCGCATGATCCAGCCGCCACTTAAGGCGCGCGCCGGGCGGTCGAAATCAGTTTCGCGAAAAGCGAGTCCGGCGAGGACTCGTTTTGCTTTTGGTTCGAGCTCCCAGCCGCCGTGCTCGTCAAAAACATGGAGCGCATCGTGATAGGCCGCGTCGGCACCGGGATCAACGATCCCGGCTACAGCTGCTTCGTGCTCCTTGATCACTTTCTGCGCCTGCACCAGCGCCGGCGAAACGGCGAGAGCAAGTTCGAGCACGGTTTCGTCTCCGGCGGCGGCGGTTTCCTGCGGAAGAAATCCGATGGTTGCGTTCTTCTCGATCGCGATCGTCCCGTTATCGGGCGAGACATCACCGAGGAGGAGCGCAAACAAGGTTGACTTGCCAGCGCCATTGGGGCCGACCAATCCGATCCGATCGCCGCGATTGACCTGGAGCGAGACGTCGTCGAAGAGCGCCCGGCCGGCGAAGGATTTTGAAAGTTGTGAAACGGTCAGCATTGCGGAGGCGCGCAGTGTCCCCTCGTTCGATGCTCGGCGCAACCCCTGTCGCGCCGGAAGTCAAACGAAGGCGGATCGTCACTTGCTTGCCACGCCGACTCGTCACGTCGTAGTCGAACGAAGACGGAAACGAAGTGAAGGCGGGTCGCGCCTACTGGTCACGCCGTAGCCTTAGCAAAGGTGGAAGTGCCACGAAGGCGAAACTTGTCGAAAGTCCGCTACTTTGTTCCGACAGATCATCCGTATCATATCTGGCCGCTGTACCATGGCTTTGTGGCGCACAGAAACCCGTGCGATACTTTTAGTGGGCCGAATCCGACCCAAAATGGCAACACAGCATGACGACACAAAGCCCTGAAATCAGCGCACAGCTGTTACCGGACGCTCGAAATCCCGGTTGGGTCAGAGGCTGGGGCGTATATCGCAAGGAGCCCTGGCACCTTTACGGCGTTTACGCGTCAGAGGCAGAAGCGACCGCAGCTCAGATCAAGGTCGGATCGAAATATAAGAAGGCGTTCGGATCGCATAAGATTGGCACCGACGACTTCCTGACCGGTAGCGCCGCCATCCGATGGATCAAATCGCCGATATTGCCAGATCAACTGATCGATAAGAAGGTCTATGCCCGATTCGTAGCCCAAGACAGCGGAGCGTATGAAGGCGTGGGACAACTGCGAGTACGCAGACGCCCAGAAATCGACGACAGAATCGCTGTTGACCTCGTATTCACGCGCAGAGACAGCGCGACCCAGTTTACGGATATCATATTCTTTCTTACAGCGGGGCAGGTTGTGAGATTAAAGCCCGTCACCGAAAAAGGAGAATATCATTTTCAGTTCGATGGGCTTCTTAAACCCGAAGTAGCATTTGCTGTTGAAGCATCCGTACAACAAAAGCTAAGTCGTGTTGATGAAGTTAAGCGCGAAATTGACGCGCTGCGACCGTTCGATCCAGAGACCGAACAATCGATTGAGCGCAAGCTACGAATCGATTGGACTTACAATTCTAACGCGATCGAGGGAAACCAGGTTAGCCGTGGCGAAACCCAGCTGTTTTTGGAACACGGGCTAACAGCGAAAGGCAAACCGTTTAAAGATTATTTAGACATTAGAGGGCATGATGAGGCTGTTCGTTTCCTCAAGGATTTGGTCAGTCGCAAAGAGCCGTTAACAGAAGCAGTCGTCAGGGAGCTTCATAAGATTCTTTTGGTTGAGTCGTATGAAATTCCCGCAGAAACGCTAGATGGAGCAAAATCGACGAAACTTGTGAAGTTGGGCGAATACAAAACCCTGCCCAATCATGTTAAACTAGCAGACGGCTCCATTCACCGGTATTCAACGCCCGAGGAGACGCCGGCCCACATGGGCGATCTGATGGAATGGTATCGGACGCAACTCAACAGCGCAGAACTCCACCCAGTAATCATTGCGGCTCTTTTTCACCATCGATTTACTGCGATTCATCCGTTCGATGACGGCAACGGTCGGATGGCTAGGTTGCTGATGAACCTAATCCTGATGCAACATCATCTTCCACCCGCGGTTTTCCGTGCCGCGAAGCGTAGCGAATATCTCTTTGCGCTCCATCAAGCTGATGTCGGCGAGCAAAGCGAAATCATTAAGCAGGTCGCTGACGAAGTTATTCGTTCGTTGGAGGCAATGCTGCGCGGTGCCCGAGGTGAACCTGTGGAAGAACCCGACGACATCGATAAGGAGATCGCTCTGTTAAGGCAGCAGTTGCAACACCTTGAAGAGCCGGAAGAGTTCAATGCCGAGGTTCAGAACCGGTTATTCAAGGAGAGCATCATTCCATTGCTGCGACAATTGGGAAAAAAGCTCTCTCCGTTGGAAGCTTTTTACTCGACTAGCGCTGTTGGGTTGCACGGTCAACATCAACAGGGCCAAAACACGATGGGCTGGAGCGCACCTCCAAACACGACACTGAAGAATCTGGGTGAGGCACTCGAGGGCGTCGCAGCCGGGAAACTGATGACACTCATCGAGTTAACAGTGACGTGGCGCGACTTGAGAAAATCGCCGCTTACCACTGTACAAGACTCGCTGCACGTTGCGATCCAGTTCGGGAAACTAAATTACACTATCACCGCGCCAAGCGTCCCGTTCACCGTCAAGCACGTCTACAATACCCGGCTGACGGAAAAGGAGATCAACGATTTCGTTGCTAATACCTGCCGTAAAATGATGGCCACGATTCAGCAGGCGGTGAAGGATCAACTATCACAAAGATAAGCCTCGTTTATGGTGCGAGGGGCCGCGACTGCCTTACACCTGACGTGCCGGAACATTTGACATTGGCCTGGCGGCGCGCTGAACCGTTGAATTGTTACAGCGTTACATCGGAAGGCATTTCGGCTTCGGGCAAGCTACGCGCGACGATTGAAGCGATGGTAGGCATTAGACGTTGTTAATGTTAGTCACCTCGTCAGGTCCCGCCCGAAGTCAAACGAAGGCGGATCGTCGCGCAACCCAGACATCGCTTTATGCCAGGCTCGACATCTTCTTCCCGGTACACGGCAATGGCGATTACCGCTGGAGTGCAGTCCGGAAACAAATGTTAAATGTTAGACACGACCCCATTTTGTCCCCCCTCTTAATCCTTAGGCCACGGCTGTCTGGCGAATCACCACTACCCTCGTCGAAATTAAGTTGAACAAGAATGAATGTCTAACGATCCCCTTTTCAGTTTCTATAAGCGCGCCCGAAACCGTCTGCGACGGCATGAACCTGAGAGCATGCTTACTCATGCGGTCAACGCGCTGCATCAGGTTCATTCCGATGGGATAGACATGCTCCGACGTTATCAGCCGTGGAATATCCTACTGGCGATCAAGTGGGCCTTGCAAGAGGCCGATGCGCTGTCACGTCGCCGGCCTCCGGCGGACCTGAATGATTTTCATGCCGTGCTGAAAGTATTGCATGAAATCGGCAACAATATCCGCATGCCGAGCGAGTACGAACACGTAAGTCTGTTCATGCGGCACCTTGCGTTCCAACAGTTTTCGTTTCAACAAGGGCCTTCTCCCGAAGCGTTGGTGCGGCAAGACCTGCTTTTTTCCTTGCTGTCGCAGGACCATTTCTTCTCGCGGGAATTTCAGCGTCTGACCGGAGCGCGCCCTGCGGATTTCATGGAACTGGCTTTTGCCATGCTGACATTATTGCTCAAGACGCCAATTCCGAAGGCAATATTGCGGGACAACTTCAACGCAATCGAGCCGGGTCTCGCTCCTGGGGCGTTGGACGGATTTCTGCAGCATTTGTCGAAGTCGATCCCTGAGCTGCATGCGTGGCTCGCGGGCGAGGAATTTCGGAACATGTCCGTGGCGGATCAAAAGATCCTCCCATCTCCGTTGCTTGACGCGCCGCTCGTCCGAGCGGCATCGGGAGCCTACATCGTCATTTTTCCCACGCTGCTAATGCGGTCACTTGAATCGGTTGTGTATCGAACGCTCCGCTGTGGTAATCCTGCGGAGTTTGGTGACCGGTTCGGTCCGATTTTTGAAAAATATGTCGGGCGTTGCCTCACTGAGGCGGGACTTTGTTATCTCGATGAAAACGGTCTGAAGGCACAGCTGCCGGGCGTCGGAAAGTGCGTGGATTTTCTCTTCGTTGAGGAAGATTGCAACGTGCTCATTGACGCCAAAGGCATAGAAATGTCGGCACGAGGACGCGTATCGCAACGCGCAGATCTAGTGCTCCAGGCAATCAAAAACTCGGCGGTCAAAGCGATCGAGCAGGGGATGGCGACTTCTCGCCGGATAAAAGATCTGCCGTCGACGAGCGCGTTGACTCGCGGTGGAAGCGACACGTTTCTACTTGTCGTGACGTTCGACGATCTTTTCCTGGGCAGCAATTTCGAGTTCGGCGCTATTTTCGGCAAGCATTTGCTACCGAAGCTTGAACAGGAATACGGCTCGCCTCTGCCGATTCCGCTAGAGCACGTGTTCTTCCTCACCATCGACGAGCTCGAGAGACTGCTAGTGCGCATGCGACCGAAAACCACCATGTTGGTTGACATCCTTCGGTATGCCCGAGCACAAGACGCGCACCGCCACACTCGGAAATTCAAGTTTCAGCAGCATCTCGACTCGTTCGGCACGCAGGAAGGACGATTACCGATGTTGGAAGCGGGCCTCGATGACTTGTGCCAGCGGTGCATTCTTCGTCTGTCGCAGGAGCAAAGGAAAACGGCCACTAAAGCCTAGTCGCGGCGCTGCAAGTCGCGTCCGGCGCAGCAGGGGAGAGTGGGGGAAGTAGGGAAAGGGAAAATGGGTCGCATCTAAACATTCAACATTTATGCTTGCGCCGATGTGATCCGTTGAATCGTTACATTGTTACATCGGGTGGCATCTCACTGCTTCGAAATCGCAGGCTTGCCGCGAAGGACATACTTCTGGACCTTGCCGGTGGCTGTTTTCGGCAACTCGGACACAAATTGGATTCGTTGGGGACACTTGAAGTGCGCCAGATGATCACGAGCGTAATTGCGCAGCTCGGTTTCCGTCGCGGTCGCGCCTGCTTCTAAGACGACAAATGCGTGGGGCGCCTCGCCCCAGCGCTCGTCCGGCATTCCTACGATTGCCACCTCTTGAACGGCTGGATGTCGCAGCAAGGCGCCTTCGACTTCCACCGACGAAATATTTTCGCCACCGCTAATAATAACATCTTTGAATCGATCCCACCGTTCGCGGCGCAGGTTTGCTCAGTTCCAACTGGCCGCTCCCCGGCAGCTGATGGCTGGAGGAAGACCCTCTTCAGGCAGTCACCAGAGCTTTCGAGAGCGAGCTGCTGCTTTTACAGTCCAGCGAGCAAGGTGCTTCTGGTTCGGCATGCCCCCACGTCGAGATTGCTTTCGCCACCATCAAGGGCAATAAGGCGGGGGCGGAACCGGCAGCGTATCCCCGTAGTAGTGCTCGATGATCGGCAGGAAACCCTGCCCAAACGCCATCACCCCCGACCGGTAGTAAAGCTTGGACGTCACCGTGTAGTTGGCGCCGTCCCTGACCGATACGAGATAGACGATGTTGTTCGGAGTGACCGGCGGTCCCGTCGGCGGCAGCTGTCCAATCGGAATGCTTCCCACGTATTCCAAGCCATTCCAAGACAGCGAGAGGTAGCCGAAATCGTGAACCTCCGAAGGCCTGGTGTCGATCTGAGATGCGTAGTAGAGCTTCACCTGGTTGATTGCACTCCCACCGGCAGGAGCAGTTACGTGAAAGACCATCGTGGTCGGTGTCGCTTCCATGCGAACCCTCGGCGTTCCGGCTGGCCGCGGTCCATTCTTAAAACAATACTTGAACCAGGAGTCGATGTTGTGGATGACCTCATGCAGGTCTGTATAGAGATGCCCATCCGTCACGACCCCATGCTTCCCGTTCGGCTTCATCATAATTCGCTTCAGGAATAGCGGCGTTGTTCCTGCACTGGCAATTCGGTCGTAGGTGGAATTGATTGCCGGTACGGTGAAGTACTGGTCGTGTGTGCCGATAATGGTCAGCAGCGGTCCGTGCTGCGTCGGTGCATAAGCGATCGGGTCAAAATAGTTCAGGAATGTGGTAAGTGTCGGATCGGTACAGTAGTTCGAGACGGTGTTAAGGAAGTCCAGTCCGCTTTGCAGCCCGTTCCGCGTGTAATAGTAGAGACCGTGATAGAGCCAGGCGCCAGGATAGAACCCGATAGGCCACCAATCACCCGCCACCGCAATTCCCACGGCTCCCTTCACTCGATCGTCCACCCCGTTAATGTAGTAGGTGAACTGTCCCCCCATCGAAGCCCCGATCACACCCAAACGCTCCCGGTCGATGCGGAAGGGGTTTAGGAACAAACCTGACAATTTCTCGAAAAGGGTCAATGCCCGCATGCCCGCGTACGCGTAATGGTACTGGTAGCTCACGTAAGGAGCCGGCACATTCATGGTTTCTTCGACCGAAATCCATCCCTGTTCCGTGTCCGGCGGTCCAGTAGAGAGACCCTGACCCGGTCCGTCGATCGAGAGTGCGACGTATCCGAACGACGCCAAGAGCATCGCCTCCTCCGGACTCCCGTGCCCATGATGGCCGTGACCAATAACGATCGCCGGATACGGCCCGCCAACTAGTGGACTCGCCAAATACCCGTGGATACGTATGTGCCCACCGCTGTGTATTGCGTACGGCGCGACCGCGTCAGCCCACGTCGCATTGTTATTGGAATCGAAATAGACCTCGAAATAGCCGATCTGCGCAGTGATACTGTAGTTGAGGGTGCTCTTGTCCCGAATCCTGAGCTGAGTGTTAAAAGACCAGAGGTCGAGAGGTGCCTGCGCGAACGTGCGACTGCAAGGGCTGCTCAATAAAACGAGGAGGAGCAACCAGAGGATGGATATTTTTTTGAAGTGAATCAGTGGATTCATTGTTGTTCTTTTCTTTCCTATTCCCCGCTGAATTGATTTCTGGAATGCGGGTCCGGAAGAGACGAAGAACCTAGCGGGGGAAAAGCCCTCCGCCTGATTCAGATCCGTTTAGCGACGCCGAGTTTTGAACAAATTTCAGCTGCTCGTCAAGTACAAATTGTTGCAAGCGCGAATCGGAGATTCGAGTTCTTAAGCAATGACGAAGCACCAGCCTTCGCCAAGGCTACGGCTTGGCAAGCGAATGACGAACACGCGCGAGCTGGAGCCGCGCGGGTAGGTGGTAACACAGCTAGGGTAGCTGGCACGAGCCCGGGCGAGGTGAGTGGCCAATGGTTAGGATGCAAACTTCCATAGCATGAAGCTACGTATTGTCGTGAAGCGAAGCCCCCAAGATAAAGACTTGAAATGACGAAGGAATGACGAAGCACGAATGCAACGTTCTTGCTCATGCTCGGAATCGGACGTCTGAAGTCTAAGATCAGAATTCGTCACTGTTTGGAAATGGCCGGCTGCTTTCCTCGAAGGACATACTTCTGAACCTTGCCCGTTGCTGTTTTTGGCAGCTCGGGTACGAAGTGAATTTTCTGTGGCGCCTTGAAGTGCGCCAGATGATCACGCGTACGTCGTCGCTCGCGCATCTAGAGGAAAACATGGCAGCCGAGAAACTCCAGCTCAGTGCGGAGGAGTGGACGAAGATCGAAGAGCTAGCGCAGGGAAGTTGACGTTGTAGGGCGTTTCTGTGAAACGTCGGGGTCTGACACAGACGCCCTACAAACAACGGCGAGCGAGCTTGGCAGTAAGAGAAGCAAACGCCCAACGCTCAACGTCCAACATCCAACCAAGACGCTTGTCGATCTTGACAACACATCTCGGAATGGATTAGCGAACGTCCTGGTAATGGAGACGGACCTCGCCCAATTAGCTCACGATCGATTTGAAATTGCCGACGCACTGCATCGTTACGCTTTTGGTCTGGACCACGGCGATGCCGATTCGCTGGCCTCCGCATTGACGGAGGATTGCCGGTTCGATTTCAGGCCGGCGGGAAGAAAACTCGAGATCGATTTTCCACTACTGAGTGGTCGCGACGCTATCCTGAACGGTGTTCTTCCATTGATCGGTCCGCTCGATACCAGTCACAGTGTGAGCAACCTCCAAATCGAGATTGGTGATGATACAGCTACATTGTATGCCTACGTTTTGTCGCAGCATTTCCTGCCGCGCGAGGGTTCGCGCCGTGGATCGGAATATGCGCTACTGATGAATCGCTACGATTGCAACCTGATGCGGGACCGCGACAAGTGGCGCTTCAACAGAATGACGATTGATAATGCCTGGGCACTCGGGAACCCGGAAATTCTCAATGCCCTGGCCAGTCAACTCGCGCTGAGAAGAAAATCGAAAAAGACTGGGTAGAAGGCGACCAGATCGGTGGTTCGCTGGAATGGCCCGTTGCGATCGTCGTCGCCATGACGAGATTCATTACGTTGATTCGCGAGAGATAACTAACCGTGGACGCATAAAAAATGATCCGCCACATCTATGTTCACATTCCGTTTTGCGCGCGCATCTGCCCGTATTGCGCTTTTTACAAAGATTTGCTCGATCGGTCGCAGACACAGCGATTTTGTGAGGCGATTTTGCAGGAACTCGCAGGGCGCGACCACAGCTCGCTCGCCGCGGCGAGGGCGCGCCGCCTTTTCCCGTTCACGATTTATTTCGGCGGCGGCACGCCCACTGCGCTCAACATTGCGCAACTGGAAATGTTACTGCGCGGCTTTCGCGAAAGACTCGACCTCTCGCAATTGATTGAGTGGAGCATCGAAGCAAATCCCGGCAGCGTTTCCGCGCGCAAGGCAGCCGTCCTGAAAAAATTTGGAGTCAACCGGATCAGTCTGGGCGTGCAATCGTGGGATGACAAACTGTTGAAACTGCTCGGACGCGAGCATGACGCGCATCAGGCGGAAGAATCATTTCGGATTCTCCGCGACGCCGGCTACGAGCACTATGAAATTTCGAATTACGCGCGTCCTGGTTTCGAATCAGTTCACAACCGCGCCTATTGGTTGGGCAAGGATTATCTCGGAATTGGCCCGAGCGCGGTTTCGACTATTGGCATGCAGCGTTGGCAAAATTTTCTCGATTATCGCGCGTATATCGATCGCGTCCTTTCAGGTGAGTCTCCGCGCGGATCAAGCGAAGATCTCACGCACGAAATGAAACGCACCGAGCGCATCGCGCTCGCACTGCGGACGCGCGAAGGAATTCCCGCTTCGGAGTTAAAATCTTTTCGTTCGGAAACGAACGAGCTGATAGCGCTCGAGTTGCTTCGGGAATGTCACGGCAATCTCGTGCTCACCCGCAGAGGCAAAACTCTCGCTGATTCAATTGCCGAAGCGCTTGTGTAGCGGCATCGTTGATGAAGGTACTATAGCGCATGCACCATCGTCCGGGATCACCGATCCCGGCTACAGCCAGGCCTAGTAAATGTCGTTATCTGAGGTGTAACCGGAATCGCCGCGAATGGAACGCAAGCGGGCGCGGCTGCCCCATTCGGATTCGGGCCGATTGATCTGACCGATCGTGATTTTCACCAGCCACGGCGCTGCGGCGAGCGCGCCGATGGCCAATAAGGCGATCGCCGTTGCCTGACGCAGTTGCGGTTTCATTTTCTCCGCGACCAACATGCCTAAACCGAGCCCAATTGCCGTCCGGGTCAGCACAAGCAGCGGCGCAACTGGAAGGTCTTCAGAACTTTTTGAAATGGATATAAGGGAAGACATCGCCTACCATATACGTCGCGTTTGGGAAAAATAAACGGCAATTTTCGACGAGCTATTCTCCCTGCACCGACATGCCTGATTCGATCTACGCGCTTATCCTCGCCGGTGGCAGCGGCGAACGTTTTTGGCCGGTGAGCAGGCGAGCGCGTCCGAAGCAACTCCTGCGCCTCGTCTCGGACAAAACTTTACTGGAAGAGACTTTGGCGCGTCTCGATGGGCTTATCCCGCGCGAGCGGATTCTGATTCTTATCAATGCGGAACAGGAACGCGCAGTTCGAAAGTTGCTCGGAGATTTTCCAAAGGAGAACATCGTGGCCGAGCCGGCCAAACGCGACACCGCCGCGGCAATCGCACTCGGCACAGGGTGGGTGGCTGTGCGCGATCATGCTGCGATCATGGTCGTTCTTCCGGCCGATCACATAATTGCAAATAGGGAGGCATTTCAAGACACACTGGCGCTCGCTGCTGACGCGGCCGAGGAGACCAGCGAGCTTGTCGCCATCGGCATTAAACCGACCTGGGCCTGTCCTGGATTCGGCTACATCGAGCACGGTAAGCCAGTCAATTTGCGAAAGCGCCCTGACAACGAACTGATTCATCGGGTCGTGCGTTTTCGTGAAAAGCCTAATCCCGATCTAGCGGAGTCGTTTTTGCGCAGGGGCAATTTCCGGTGGAACGCCGGGATGTTTGTTTGGGCCGTGCCGACCGTACTCCGAGAGTTCAATCGCCACGCGCCCGAGTTGGCTGATTTCCTTTCGCAACTACGGGCGCCGGGAAATTTCGACAACGCATTGCGCGAGCGGTACACCGGATTGCCGCGGATCTCCTTCGATTACGCGATCATGGAAAAAGCGGACCGCGTTCTTGTCGTCGAAGCTGGTTTTGATTGGGACGACATAGGAAGCTGGCGCGCACTGGCGAATTATTTTCAAAAGGACAAACGCGGAAACGCGGCGAATCGCGCCCTCACTGCGGTCGATTCCAGTAACAACATCGTCTTTGAGGAAGGGGGAACGACAATCGCACTGCTCGGAGTGCATGATCTTATCGTTGTCCGCACACCGGATGCGCTTTTGGTCTGCCACCGCCACGAAGCGGAACGGATCAAGGAGTTGATCGGTAAACTTCCGCCGGAATTGCAATGAAGATTGGACGCGGCGCGCCCGGCGGTGGCGCCCTACCAAAAATATGAATCCCATTTTAGGTCTCGATTTTGGGCGGGCACGCATCGGAGTGGCGATTTCTGATGAGTTGCAGTTACTTGCGCATCCGCTGGAGACCATTCAAGCAAATCAACAACCGGCGGCACGCATTGCGGAAATTGTTCGCGAAAGAAAAATCGATCACGTCGTGGCCGGAATCCCGAAGCGCATGAACGGACAGATCGGCCCGGCTGCGACTGAAGTTCTCGAGTCCGTGGAAAGATTACGCGCGATTTTGCTCTGCCGGATTGTCACGTGGGACGAACGGCTCACCACCGTGGCAGCACATCGGGCGTTACGTGACGCTGGAAAAAAAACACGGCACACCCGTGGTTACGTCGATCAGGTGGCGGCACAGATGATTTTGCAAAGCTATCTGGATAGCCGCGCACTGAGATCAGCGACGCCTGATCTGTGATTAGTAATTCGCGAAGACTGAAATTGATCGTCGCTTACGACGGCGCGCCGTTCGCCGGCTGGCAGAGCCAATCTCATTCTAACACGGTGCAGGATCATCTCGAGCGCGCGCTTGAACGCGTCACCGGCAGAGTTGCACGCGTGCACGGGGCCGGACGAACAGACGCCGGAGTTCATGCGCTCGCGCAATGCGTGCACGTTGATGTTTTGAAATTCTTGCCAACTGACCGTTGGATCAAAGCGCTTAATGCTTTACTGCCTTCCACTATTCGCGTGCTTCGCTGCCGATATGTCTCGAACGATTTTCACGCGCGCCTTTCGGCAAAAGGAAAAATTTATCGTTACAGAATCTGGACTGCGCCCGTCTTGCCTCCGTTCGAGTACCGCCGCGCCTGGCATATCCCACGCCCGCTCGACCTAAGAGTAGTCAAAACTGCCGCCAAACATTTTGTTGGCACTCATGATTTTGCCGGTTTCGCTGCGAATAGGGGAAAGGCCGAACGAAGCACGATCCGCACAATGAATTCGGTGCATGTCCGACAAAATGGTCCGTGCGTCATGATTGAGTTCGACGGCAATGGCTTCCTCTACAAGATGGTTCGGTTAATGGTCGGCGCGCTGGTGAAGTGCGCGTTTGGCAAAATGCAAATCGAAGAAATCACTTCGCGACTGCAATCTGGTGCGCTT
>WNGQ01015645.1_pt1 | contig 12419 bp, 9 predicted proteins | sample 5407661 | NCBI WGS metagenome assembly WNGQ01 (sample SAMN13153382, study PRJNA577476) | soil metagenome | isolation source: 60 cm soil or saprolite under Garry oak tree replicate 2 | place: USA:California | collected 2016-06-15
GGGACCGGCTGGCCGAGCTGATCACCTCGGTCCGGCTGGAGGACCGCCACCTGGCGCTGCGGCCGGGACAGCTGTCCGGCGGCCTGAAGCAGCGGGGCGCGATCGCGCGCGCCTTCGGCGCCGGGCCCGAGGTGGTGGTCTGCGACGAACCCACCTCAGCGCTCGACGTGTCCGTGCAGGCGGCCATCCTCAACCTGCTGGCCGACCTGCAGCAGCAGGAACACGTCAGCTACCTGTTCATCTCGCACGACCTGGGCCTGGTCAGGTACCTGTCCGACCGGATCGTCGTGCTGTATCTCGGGCGGGTGATGGAGGTCGGGCCGGCCGAGGCCGTCTTCACCGGGCCGCACCACCCCTACACCGAGGCCCTGTTCTCCGCGGTGCCATCGCTGGACGGCCAGCGTCCCGACCGGATCAGGCTGCGGGGCGAGATCCCGTCCGCGGCCGATCCGCCGAGTGGCTGCGTGTTCCACACCCGCTGTCCGCGCAGGCTGTCCTCCGGCATCTGCGAATCCACCGAACCCCCCCTGCTCGAAGAAGAGCCGGGTCACCTGATCCGCTGTCACATCCCGATCGCCGAACTGCGAAAGATCCAGCTGAGTGAATCCGCCCCATCCCATGGAGGCTCCCAATGACTAGGAATATCGATAACAACCGCCTCGGGCAACTGCGCCAGGGCGAGGGCGAGATCGCTAACCACATCATCGACGAGTTCGCCGCCGGGCGGCTCTCGCGCCGTGACTTCATCCGCCGCGGCACCGTCGTCGGCCTGTCGGTGCCGCTGCTTGGTTCGGTGCTCGCGGCCTGCGGCAGCAGTGGGTCGAGCTCGGCCACCCCGGGCACGTCCTCCTCGACCGCGGCCGGCGCCCCGGGTGCGGTGATCAAGGCCGGCATCGTCACGCCCACCGGGGCCATCAACCCGGTCACCGTGGCCGACCAGGGCGGCCTGGACATGCTCGCGCAGACCGGCGAGTACCTGTGCTTCTCCGGCCAGACGCTGACCCTGCAGCCGGCGCTGGCGACGTCGTGGACGCCGAACAGCAAGGCCGACGTCTGGACGTTCAAGATCCGCCAGGGGGTCTACCAGCTGCACACGAACCCCAAGGGCGGGTCGAACGCGCTGTCCGCCTTCGGCGGGGTGCTCAGCCCGTCCGGCGTGAAGAAGGTCGACGACTTCACGGTGGAGTTCCACCTCGCCGCCCCGAACGGGAACTTCCCGTACCTAACCTCCTCCGACAACTACAACATGATCATCATCCCGAAGGGGTATGACCCGGCCAAGTGGGAGAGCTCCTTCATCGGCACCGGGCCGTTCGTGCTCGGCTCGTACACGCCGAAGTCGGGGGCCACGTTCACCCGCAACGAGCAGTACTGGGGCAAGAAGGCGCTGCCCGCACAGACCCAGTTCACCTTCTACGACACCCAGAACCCCTCGATCCTGGCGCTGACCGGCGGGACGATCGACGTGGTCGGGCAGTTCGCCGTGTCCGGCGCGCAGGAACTGCTCACCGGCAATTACAACGTCATCAAGCTGAAATCCAGCGCGCACCGCGAGCTGTCGATGCGCTGCGACCAGGGGCCGTTCACCGACCCGCGGGTCCGGCAGGCGATCGCGCTCACGATCGACCGGCCCGCGATCGTCCAGGCGCTGTTCAAGGGCTACGCCGATGTCGGCAACGACAGCCCGTTCGCGCCCGTCTTCCCGTCCACCGACACCAGCGTGGCGCAGCGGACGATGGACATGGCCAAGGCCAAGTCCCTGCTCACCGCGGCCGGGCACGGCTCAGGTTTCAACGCCCAGCTCATCACCGAGAACTTCGTCGAGATCCCCCAGTACGCCCAGATCGTGGCGCAGTCGGCCAAGGAGATCGGGGTGAACATCGGCCTGAAGGTGGAAAGCTCGAGCGCGTACTACGGCAAGGCCACGTTCGGGAACTCGGACTGGCTCGACGCCACCATCAGCCTGGTCGACTACGGCCACCGCAGCGTGCCGAACGTGTTCCTGACCTCCCCGCTCCAGACCATCAACGCCAAGACAGGCACCGGCTCGTGGAACGCCGCCCACTTCAAGAACTCCCAGTACGACAAGCTGGTCGCGCAGTACATCGCCGCCTCCGACCTGTCCACCCAGAAGAGCCTCGCCGGGCAGATCGAGACGCTGCTGCTGGCCCAGACACCGATCATCTTCGGGTACTTCTACAATTACCTGACAGCGACGGCAAAGAACGTGACCGGTGTCTACCCGACCGCGATCGGGCACTTGTTCCTGAACAACGCGGCGAAGGGCTAGGGCCTTCGTGCGGTGCGCCCCGGCGGCGCACCGCACGAAATCCGCGCTAGCCCTTGAGTGCGACGGCGCGGAGAGGGAAGGCAGTCCCGATGGCCACCGAGAACCGAACCAGGGCCGACACGCACGGACACCACCACCGGGACGTGTCCGGCGGCTGGCTGCGGCCGGCCGTGTTCGGCGCCATGGACGGGCTGGTGACCAACGTGTCGCTGATCGCCGGGGTGGGCGGCGGCGGCGGGAACGCCCACACGATCGTGCTCACCGGCCTGGCCGGCCTGGCCGCGGGCGCCGGCTCAATGGCGGCCGGGGAGTACGTGTCGGTCTCCTCGCAGAACGAGCTCATCTTCGCCGAGGTCGACAAGGAACGGCTCGAGCTGGAAAACAACGCCGCCTTTGAGCAGGCCGAGCTGGCCACCATGCTCCGGGGCCGCGGCGTCAGCGCCGCCACCGCGCGGCAGGCCGCCGCGGAGATCTCGGCGAACCCGGAGAAGGCGCTGGCCGTGCACGCGCTGGAAGAGCTAGGGGTGGATCCAGGCGAGCTGCCCTCGCCGGCGGTGGCGGCGGGCGCCTCACTGGCTTCGTTCGCGGTCGGCGCGATCATCCCGCTCTTCCCGTACCTGTTCGGCCTGCATCTGCTGGCCGTCTCGCTCGGGCTCGCCGCCGTCGCCGCGGTCGTCGGCGGGGGCATGGTGGCCCGGATGACCGACCGGCCGTTCTGGCGGGGCGCGGTGCGGCAGCTGGTCCTGGGCGCCTGCGCCGTCGCGATCACCTACCTGATCGGGATGGGCGTCGGCCCCGTGGCCGCCTGATCTCCCGCCCCCTGATCTCCCGCCCCGGATGAGCGCGGTGGCCGCCGCGGCGGTGAGCGCGGCGGTCACGTGCCCGACCGCGGTGACGTCGAGCTGGCTCAGGCCACCGAAGATGTGCCCGGGAAACACCAGCACCAGGAGATCAACGGCGGCCAGCACGCGCGCGAGCCAGGTGCCGCACACCAGCGCGATCACCACGGCCGAGATCACCACGTAGGACGGCCCCACGTCGCTGAGGTACCTGTTCGCGGCGGACAGCTGGCCGGCGTCTATCCGGTAGGCGACGATGCCCTCGCTGACCAGGGTTCCGATCACGTGCCCGGCCAGGCAGACCAGCGCCGTCCTGGCGTTGCCGAGCGCCCGGTTCGCGCCGAACGCGGCCAGCGCGATCAGCGCAGGCCAGGTCGCGAAGTACCCGGGGGTGACGAACGCGGACAGCAGCAGCGGGCCGGCCGGCTCGTGCTCCAGGTTCGCCACGTTCGTGCTGGCCCAGGCGATCAGCCGGGCCTGCGCGGCCGGGGTCAGCTGGGTGTAGGCGAGCTCGACGGCGAGGAAGCCGCCCAGGTACGCCGCGGCGAACGCGTAGCGGTGACGCATGTCTTGGCCGGCCTTCTCAACGGGCCTGGCTGACCAGGGCCTGGCCCGCCCGGGCCTGGCCGGCCACCGGGACGCCCCGCTGCAGGACCAGCCAGATGCGGCCGGGGTCGGAGAGCAGGTGCGGTTCGGCCAGCGGGTCGCCGTCCACGACTATCAGGTCGGCGAGCTTGCCCTCGGTCACGGTGCCGATGTGCTCGTCCAGGCCCAGCGCCTCGGCCGCGGTCTTGGTCGCGGCCACGAGGGCCTGGGCCGGCGTGAGCCCGTGGTGGACCATCCGCTGGATCTCCAGGCCCAAGGCCAGGCTCAAGTCGCTGCCGAGCGCGAGCTTGACGCCGGCCTGCCGCGCGGCCCGCATACTGGCCGCGCCTTCCCGCAGGTTGTGCTGCGCCAGTTCCGACAGCACCGGCGGCATCCCGGGATCGGCGTGCGCCGTCGCGCTGTCGCCCGACCCGCTGTCGCCCGACCCGCTGTCGCCCGACCCGCTGTCGACCACCTTCCCCGGGCGGGCCGCCGGGTCGATCGCCTCCTCCAGGCCGGCCATCCAGTAGTAGCCCGACAACGTGGGCACCAGGACCTGGCCCGCGGCGGCCATCGCCTCCAGCAGGTCCGGCCGCCGGTGCAGGTACATGCCGTGCTCGATGGTGTCCACGCCGTGCCTGATCGCCGCCGCACAGCCGTCTAGGCCCTCGGCGTGCGCGGCCACCCGGTAGCCCAGCCGGTGCGCCTCGTCGGTGACGGCGGCCAACTCGGGCTCGGTGAGCTGGAGCGGCTCGGGGTCCTCGAGCTCGTTGGAACGGGCGCCGGTCGTCATCACCTTGACGAAGTCCGCGCCGGCCCTGATCTGCTCCCTGACCGCCCGCCTGACGTCATCGGGGCCGTCCGCTTCCCGGTACATGTCGCCGTAGAAACGCCCGCCCGGCGCCGTCGCCGAGATGATCTTGCCGCAGGTCAGCAGCCGGGGACCGCGGAACGCGCCATAGCGCATGGCCTGCCTGGCCGTCTGCGGCATCAGTCCCTGCGACCCGCACACCCGGATGGTGGTCACGCCGAAGCGCAGGTAGTCGCGGAGTTCGGCCTGCAGGAAGTGGTCCGCGATCCCCGGCAGCGGCTCCTCGGCGCCCTTGGCGGTCTTCGGGACGCGGCCCGACGCGTGCGTGTGCGCGTCGGTCAGCCCCGGCATGAGCGTCCGCTGGCCCAGGTCCACCGGGCGGGCGCCGTCCGGGCACCGCTCCCGGTCATCCGCGACCCGGCGGATGACGCCGTCCTCCACCAGGATGGCCGTGTTCTCGCGCAGCGGCGCTCCGGTGCCGTCGAACAGCCGCGCCCCGGTCAGCCAGAGCCGTCCCCCGGCCGGGGGCGGAGCCGCGATCAGCGCGGGGAACCTGTGCGTCACGTCGATACCGTCCCCATCTTCTGTGCCGGCGGGAGATGCCGAGACAGTTGTAACGCACATCAGCGCCTTATCTCAAAACACGACCCTGGCCGTGGGATCCAGGTCACCCGCGGGTCAACGGCTCGCCGAGGGCTCGATCTGCAGTGGCGCGCCGCCTGTGCTGACCGTGATCGAACGGCCGGCGGCGGGGTCGGTAGCGATCGCCACCAATTGCGGGCTGCCGCCGGTGTCGGTGGTCAGCGCGTACGGGCCGCCGGGCACGGTCAGCGTCGCGGGGCCGCCGTCGGTGCTGACGCTCACCGTGTCCGGCGCCGCGGAGAAGGCTACCCACGCGTCGCCGCCACCCGTGATGACCGTGGCGGTCGCGGAGGCGAGGCCCTGGGCGCTCAGGGGCCCGCCGCCGGTGTCAGCGCGGAGCGGGCCGACCAGGCCGGCCAGCATCAGCGACCCGCCGCCGGAGTCCAGGTTCGCCCCGGCGATCCCGGAGACGGTCACCGGGCCGCCGCCGGTCACCGCGGTGACGGTGAGACCCGGGGGCACGGTCACCGCGAAGCTGACGGAGCAGTCGGAGAGCGCGCACGCGGGGGCGGACAGGCTGAGGTGGCCGCCGGACACCGACTGCACTACCTCAGGCGGACCGCTGAGGGGACCGCCGGGCGCCGACTGCGGCTTCACGGACGAACCGCCAGCCTGCGCGACCGCGGAGTGCGGCTTCACGGACTGCGGCTCCGCGGACGAACCGCCAGGCTGCGCGTCGTACAGGAAGGTTTCCGTGATCTGGACGCGGCGGACGGGTCCAGCCATTACCAGGACCGGAGCGCCGTAGCTCTGCACGGCCAGGCTGGTGACCGGCTGGGGTACCGTCACCGTCCGGGTCGCAGTGCTCTGCGGCTGCGCGTCCTGCCCGTGAACCCCGGCTGAGGTGATGAGCTTAGTCCCGGGGATGACGAGGGCCACCGTAGTGATCAGTCCGGCCAGGCCCCAGATCCAACGGCCGGAGGTGGTTACCGCGCGCATGGCAGATCCACCGTGAGCAGGGTCGGCCCGCCGGGCGGGCTCGCGATCTCGAAGGTCCCGTCGACCGACGCGGCGCGTTTGGCCAGGCCGGCCAGCCCGGTGCCGCGGGCCGGGTCGGCACCGCCCACGCCGTCGTCGCTGACGATGATGTGCAGCCGGTCGTTGGCACGTTGCACGAACACCTCCGCCTGGCTCGCCTGGGCGTGCTTGGTGATGTTGGTGAGCCCCTCGGAGACCACGAAGTAGGCGACCGCCTCGACGGTGGGCGACGGCCGGCGGGGCACGTCCACGGTCAGCCGGACCGGGATCGGCAGCCGCGCCGCCACGCCGGACAGCGCCGCGTCCAGGCCGCGGTCCTCAAGCACGGCCGGGTGTAGGCCGCGGACCAGGTGGCGGAGCTCGAGGAGGGCGGCCTTGGCCTCCTCGTGGGCCTCGGCGATGATCTGGTGCGCCTGCGCCGCGTCGGGGCGTTCGGCGCGGGCCATGCCCAGCCGCATCGCGAGCGAGACCAGCCGCTGCTGGGTGCCGTCGTGCAGGTCCCGCTCCAGGCGCCGCCGCTCGGCGTCGGCCGCGTCGACCACGCCGGCCCGGGTCTCGGCCAGGCGTTCCACCTGGTGCTCCAGCTCCTCGGCGCGGCTCGGGCCCAGCAGCGCCCGGGCGGCCCTGGCGTCCAGCGCCCCGACCGCGGCGGTGAGCCACGGGGCGGCCACCAACAGCGCGATCCCGCTGGCGGTCAGGTAGGCGTCCATCGGGATGTCGGAGAAGGGCGGGAGGTTTCCGGGTAGCGGCGACGACTGGCCGCGCTGGAGCAGGCTCCCCGTGGGCAGCGTCCACGCGTAGGCGTACACCAGGGTGTAAAGGACGCCCGCCAGCCACACCCCGACGACGGTGATCGCGCCCGCGGCCAGGGCCGGAGCAGCTAGCAGGTGGTAACCGAGCTGGCGCCAGGTGGCCCGCGCGCGGGCCGCCGCGACGATCCCCGGCACGGTCAGCCGGTGCGGTATGACCGGCTGCGGCGGTATCACCACACCGGCGGTGGCCCGCAGCCGATGGCGCTGGATCGCAGTGAGCAGCGGCACCGCGAGGAACACGACGGCCAGGAGGAGGAGGGGCCACAGCCACCTGGGTCTGACCGCGACGCCCAAGACCACGAGGAGTAGCGCGGCAAGCTGCGCCGGGATCCCCCCAGTTAGGTACAGGGCCTGGCTCCAGGCGCGCGGCGACCACGGGACGCGGTGGTACCGCCGCGTCGGTGCGCCACGATGCAGGACGGAGGTGGCCATGGCTTCCACGCTACGCGCGCGGGCCGGGCCCGCCCATCCAGCTGGGTTCACGATCGGGGGTGGGGCTAGCTTCACCCCGGACTCGGAGTCCTGGGCCACTGCGCCCGGCCGCCCGGATGCGCCATCCTGGCATCCGCGGCCGGGCCTTCTGGGTTCCCGAGCCCACCCGGCCCGGCCGGCCGGTTTCGCACCGAGAGGACCTCCATGAGACAGCAGAGCGTGCCCGCCGTCGGCGGCGACGTGATCCGGCTGGACGGCGTGACCAAGACCTACCAGGCCGGCGTGCCGCCCGCGCTGGAGGACGTCAGCATGGATGTGGCGGCCGGGGAGGTGGTGGCCGTCATGGGCCCCTCGGGCAGCGGGAAGTCCACGTTGCTCAACCTCATCGCCGGGCTGGACCGGCCCACCGCCGGCACGGTCACCGTGGCGGGGCGGCGGATCGACACCCTTGGTGAGAGCGCGCTGGCCAGGTTCCGCGCCCGGCACATCGGGATCATCTTCCAGTTCTTCAACCTGCTGGACGACCTCACCGTGGAAGACAACGTACTGCTGCCCGCCCAGCTGGCGGGCGCCTCGCGCCAGCAGGCGCGGACGCGGGCCGGTAAGCTGCTGGCGCGGATGAGCATCGAGCAGCACAGGAACGCCTATCCGGCGCGGCTGTCCGGCGGCCAGCGGCAGCGGGTGGCGATCGCGCGGGCGCTGGTGAACTCCCCGGAGCTGCTGCTGGCCGACGAGCCGACCGGGGCGCTGGACACTGCCACCGGGCAGGAGATCGGCAGGCTGCTGCGGCAGCTCAACGCCGGCGGGCAGACGCTGGTGCTGGTCACCCACGACCCGGCGCTGGCGGAGCGGTACGCGGCCCGCACGGTGCGGCTTGTGGATGGGCAGATGGCCGACGCGGCCGCGCGGGTGCCGACGGGAGGCAGAGCATGAACTGGCTGGGGGCGATCAGAACCGCTACCGGCGGCATGCTGCGGCACAAGGTGCAGGCGGTCGTGATCGGCATGGTACTGCTGGTTTCCACCGCCTCGGCCACGCTCGGCTTCGCGCTGCTCGCGGCCAGCAGCACGCCGTTCACCCACGCGTTCGCCGCCCAGCACGGCGCGGACGTGACCGTTACCGTGAACGCGGCGCGCGCCAGTTCGGCGGAGCTGGCGGCCACCGGCACCCTCGGCGGGGTCACCGCGGCGGCCGGGCCGTTCGCGGCGGCGACGGTCCAGGTCCAGTTCGAAGGCCAGCCGTCCGGGCAGCTCGTGCTGGCCGGGCGCGCCTCGCCCAGGGGATCGGTTGACGACCTGGTGCTGAACGCCGGGCACTGGCCGGACGGTCCGGGCCAGGTGGTGCTGGACGGCGGCCCGGCCCTCGGTCAAGGGGGCGGCCCGCCAGTGGGAAGCACTCTCTCGGTCACCGGGGCATCGGGAGCTCTTGGCCTCACCGTCGTCGGTCTCGCCAACTCGATCACGAACACCGCCGACGGCTGGGTCACCCCCGGCGAGATCGCCCGCTTGAGGACGCCGGGCGCGCCGGCCAGCGCGCAGATGCTGTACCGGTTCACCAGCGCCGGCACCTACGCCCAGATCCGCGCCGACGTGGCCGAGGTCACCAGGGCGCTGCCGCCGGGCGCGGTGACCGGCGCGGGCTCCTGGCTCGCCGCGGAGGATGCGGCGAGCGGCAACGGGGCGATCATGGAGCCGTTCGTGGTCGCGTTCGCGCTGATCGGCCTGGTCATGGCGGTACTCATCGTCGGCAACGTCGTCAGCGGCGCTGTCGTCGCCGGGTACCACCGGATCGGCGTGCTCAAGAGCCTGGGCCTGACCCCGGCCCAGGTCGTGGTCGCGTACCTGAGCCGGGTCGGCTGGCCGGCCCTGGCCGGCTGCGTGGCCGGGGTGGTGGCGGGCAACCTGCTGGCGGTCTCGGTGCTGCACCAGTCGTCCGCTGCCTACGGGGTTGGCAGCCAGCAGGTGCCGTGGTGGGCCTCGGTCGCCGCCCCGGTCGGGATGCTCGCGCTGACGGCACTGGCCGCCTTCGGTCCCGCGCTACGCGCGGGACGGCTGTCCGCCGCGGAGGCGATCGCCGCCGGCCGCGCTCCCCGAGCCGGCCGCGGGTACGCCGCGCACCGGATCGCCACCCGGCTGGGACTTCCGCGGCCGGTCGGCCTAGGCCTCGCGGCGCCGTTCGCCCGGCCCGCCCGCACTGTGGTGACCCTCGCGGCGATCGCGTTCGGGGCCGCCGCGGTAATCTTCGCGTTCGGATTGAACTCGTCGCTGAGCCGGGCCGCGGCCAGCCAGACCCTTTCCGCTACCGTCCCGGTGCAGATCCAGCAGTTCGGCCCGGGGGCGGGCCCGCAGCAATTGCCCGACGCGGCCCAGAACGCGGCGGTGACCGCCGCGCTGCGCGCCCAGCCGGGCACCCAGCACGACGTGGCCTTGTACGGCGAGCAGGTCAAGATCCCGGGCATCGCGCGGAGCGTCAACGCCCAGGCGTTCGGCGGCGACACCTCATGGATCGATTACGGCATCATCGCCGGGCACTGGTACGACGCGCCGGGCGAGGTGGACGTCAATACCGCGTTCCTCACCGCCAGCGGCCTAGCCGTCGGCGACACCGCTACGGTGACGATCGGCACCACCCCGGTCGCCGTCCGGATCGTCGGGGAGGTGTTCCACCCGTCCAAGGAGCCCACGCTGTACGGCAGCGCGCAGACGCTAGCCGGCATCGCCACGACCGCGAACCTGCAGGAGTACTACGTGGGGCTGCGGCCCGGCACCGACGCCGCCGCCTACATGCAGGCGGTGAACGCCGCCCTGGGCCCGCGCAGCCCCTGGGCGGCCGCCGGCCCGGACAACGGCCAGTTCTACCAGGTCGCCATCGGCCTGATCGGCCTGCTGGCGCTCATGGTCGCGGTCGCCGCGGGCCTCGGCGTGCTCAACACCGTGCTGATGACCACCCGGGACCGGGTGCACGACCTCGGGATATTCAAGGCGCTCGGCATGCGGCCCGGCCAGATGCTGACCATGGTGGTGTGCTGGATCGCCGGTCCCGCCGTCATCGCCGCGGTGTTCGCGGCGCCCGCCGCGGTCGCGCTGAACACGGCCACCGTGCGCGCCATGGCCGGCACCGCCCACACCGGCATCCCGGCCAGCATCACCCAGGTCTTCCCGCCGTCCCGGCTCGCGCTGCTGTCCCTGGCCGCGCTGGCCATCGCGGTCGCCGGGGCGCTGCTGCCCGCGGGCTGGGCCGCCCGCGCCCGGCCGGCCACAGCGCTGCGCGCCGAGTGAGGAGGCGGCGGTGAAGCGGCACTGCCTGCGCCGCCGGTTCCCTGCGGTGTCATAGCGTGGGACCCGTGACAGGCGAACCGGGGACGGCCGGCCCGGACCGTCCCCGGGTCGTGATCGCCGAGGATTCGGTGCTGCTCTTGGCCGGCCTGACCAAGCTGCTTGAGAGCGCCGGGTTCGAGGTGGCGGCCACCGCGGGCGATGCCTCCGGGCTGCTCGCCGCGGTGGAGCGGGAGCGACCCGACGTGGTGATCGCCGACGTCCGGATGCCCCCCAACCACACCGACGAGGGCATCCGCGCCGCGCTGGTGATCCGCAGCCAGTGGCCGGACATCGCAATCCTGGTGCTGTCGCAGTACGTGGAGGAGCGGTACGCCGCCGACCTGCTGTCGGCGAACACCCGGGGGGTCGGCTACCTGCTGAAGGACCGGGTGGCCGACGTGGCCGAGTTCCTCGACGCGCTGCGCCGGGTGGCGGCGGGCGGAACCGCGCTGGACCCGGAGGTGGTGGCCCAGCTGCTGGTGCGCCGGGGCGGGGATCCCCTGGACGACCTGACCCAGCGGGAACGTGACGTGCTGGCCATGATGGCGGAGGGCCGTTCCAACGCGGAGATCAGCGCCGCCCTGGTGATCACCGACAGCGCGGTGAGCAAGCACATCAACTCGATCTTCGCCAAGCTTGAGCTGTACCCGGGCGACGTCGGCCACCGGCGGGTGCTCGCGGTGCTGCGCTACCTTGGCGCGGGCCCGACGGGGCCCGTCATCTGAGCTGCGCCCCGCGCCGAGGGCTACCGGATGAGGGTCAGGCGGCCATGTGCTTGTTGAGGTACCGGATCCAGTCGGCGGGTTCCACTACCCATTTGCGGGGGCGGAACAGCCCGGGGTCGTCGGCTTGGTCGCGCTGGTCCTGGCGTTCTTCGGGGGTGCGGGCGTTGGCCAGGCAGGTGTAGATGGCCTCGTCCAGGTGGAGCCGCTCGCCGTACCAGGGCGGGATGATGGTGCCGGGGGTGATGTCGGCGTCGTGGCAGTCCCCGATGGTGCCGACGGGGGGTGGCAGGGGCGGGCTGGGCGGCAGGGCTGTGCCGTCCGGGCGGTAGAACGCGAATCCGCCGCCCGGTTTCGCGGCGATGAGGTAGCCGCGGTCGTGTACCAGCGTGTGATGGTACTTACACAAGCTGATCAGGTTGTCCAGGCTGGTGCGGCCGCCGTGGCTCCAGTACTGGATGTGGTGCAGGTCGATGCGGCGGGACTCGCAGCCGGGGAACCGGCACCGGCAGGTGTCCCGTTCGCGGGCGGCGCGGCGCAGCGCGGCGTTCGGGCGGCGGCGCCGGCGTCCTAGGTCTAGGACGGTGCCGTCGCGGTCGTGGAGCATCCAGCTCAAGGCGGCGGTGCACCTGAGCATCTGCGCGGTGCTGACGCTGATGGCGGGGCCGTCCTGCACGTGGCACCGCGCCGGGTCCGCCGGGTCACCCGGCACCGGCCTGACGGGCGGCGGCGTCTCCGCGGAGACGCCGGCTGCCTGCGCGGAGGCGCCCGCAGCGTCGGTGCCGACGTGCACGATGACCTGGTACACCTCCGGGTCATCGGCCGTGGCGACCTTCCCGGCCAGGAACGCCTCCGCGATGACCTGCAGTGCATCAGCCAGGCTGGAAGATGTCTGGATGGCGGCGGGCGTCTCCGCGGCGACGCCGGCGTCCCCGCCGTCGTGGGGGTGTTCCAGGTCCGCGGCGGCCGCGCGCAGCGCCTTCAGCAGCAC
>WNGQ01005479.1_pt1 | contig 12415 bp, 10 predicted proteins | sample 5407661 | NCBI WGS metagenome assembly WNGQ01 (sample SAMN13153382, study PRJNA577476) | soil metagenome | isolation source: 60 cm soil or saprolite under Garry oak tree replicate 2 | place: USA:California | collected 2016-06-15
ATGCTCCGGCCCATCACCTGGAAGTGTGGGCGAAGATGGAGCCGGCTTACCAGGCGATCGTCGAGAAGTATCCCAAGCTGAACCATGTGCAACGCATCAATCACTTGGGAACGCTCGGCACCGGGAACCACTTCGATGAGGTCTGCCTCGATGAAAATGAGAACGTCTGGTTCCTTTTGCACCCGGGATCGCGTGGAGTGGGCAATCGCTTCGGCACGTTTTTCATCGAACTGGCGAAGAACGACATGCGCCAGTGGATGATCAATCTGCCGGACAAGGATCTCGCGTACCTGCCGCAGGGCACAGAGCACTTCGAGGACTACGTCCGCGCGGTGCACTGGGCGCAGGACTACGCGCTGGCCAACCGCGAACTGATGATGCGCAACATGATCGCCGCGGTGCAGGCGTCGGGAGAAGTCCCGGCGTTCGAAGCCAGTGCGGAAGTTGTGAGCTGCCATCATAACTACGTGACATGGGAGCACCACTACGGCGAGAACGTGCTCATCACGCGTAAGGGTGCAGTACGTGCGCGTGAGGGCGACATGGGAATCATCCCTGGCAGCATGGGGGCGCGTTCGTATATCGTGCGCGGCAAAGGCAATCCGGAGAGCTTCATGAGCTGCAGTCATGGAGCGGGACGCGCCATGTCGCGTACGGAAGCGAAGCGCCGGTTCACGCTCGATGATCATGCCAAGGCGACGGCGGGTGTCGAGTGCCGTAAGGACGCTGATGTCATCGACGAAACGCCGATGGCGTACAAGTCCATCGATGCGGTGATGGAAGCGCAGCGCGATCTGGTAGACGTGGTGCACACGTTGCGCCAGGTGGTCTGCGTAAAGGGCTAAACGGGAGAGGGCTGCAAAGGCCCTCTCTTCAGATCCTGGTGTAGGGTAGCGGCCACCCACATGTCTTGGGCACACGTCCACGCAGGTTCAACTCCTGCCACCCGGACCATTTCTATTTATGACCGAGTTCTCGTCGCACGACCCTAGCGCAGGGCGATGACTATTGAAAGTCTCTTCAATCCTTGACCGAACTCCCCTATAATCTGGCACACATTCATCGTTCTCGGAGCCTGATGTGCGCGGCGCTGCTAGCCAAGTTGGTACGGAAAATCGCATAAGCATCATTACAGCCGAAAGTTCAGCCTTTCCGGACATGCAACATTTTCTTGCTCCCCAGTTCAGCGCTGATCTCGTTCAAACGGAAAAGCAGATTCAACATGCAGTTGACGATCCCGCGCTCCGCGCGATTCTGATAGATCTCGACAGTATCGGGGACGACACTTCGGACGGGCTGCGCCTGTTGCAGGAGATTCGACAGTCTCGCAATGACCTGGTGCTGGTAGCCATAACCCGATCTAACAGCCGCAGTATTCCTGTGAAGGCCAGCCAGTCCGGCGCTGATGAATTCTTTCTTGCTCCTCTCGATTTCCAGGAGCTGCAGATTGTCCTGGTCCGCGCGATCGAGAAGCGCAGCCTGCAGATCGAAGGGCAGCGTGTGGTTGAACAGGCCGAAAGCAAGTCCGCGTTTTGCGGAATGATTGGTGGCAGTGAGGCCATGCAGCGTGTTTATCAGGCCATTCAGGCGGTTGCCAACAGCAACACCTCCGTGATCCTGCGGGGCGAGAGCGGCACAGGCAAGGAACTTATTGCCAGCGCCATCGTCCAAACCGGAGATCGCCGCGACAAGCCCTACGTCTGCCTCAACTGCTCAGCCATTCCAGAGAGCCTGATCGAATCCGAGCTGTTTGGCTACGAAAAGGGGGCCTTTACGGGGGCAGATGGCGTAAAGCCCGGGCTCATTGAATCGGCCCACGGTGGCACTCTGTTTCTTGATGAGATCACCACGCTCGACCTAGGGCTGCAGAGTAAATTACTGCGAGTGCTGCAGGAGCACGTAGTCCAGCGCATTGGGGCCCGGTCGGCCAAAAAGATCGATTTTCGCCTCATTGCCGCGACCAACGACAATCTCGAGGAATTTGTAAAGCAAGGCCGCTTTCGCGAAGATCTCTACTACCGCATAAACGTTGTTCCGATTTTTGTGCCTCCTCTGCGCGACCGGAACGGCGATTTGCCGCTTCTGGCGGACCACTTCCTGCGGATCTATTGTGCTGCTAACAAAAAGCCGTTGAAGCAGCTGGAGCCGGAGGCGCTTGAAATTATGGAAGACTATTCGTGGCCGGGAAACGTCCGCGAATTGGAGAACGTGGTTCAGCGGCTGGTCTTGATGAGTGGGTCGTCGAACATTAGAGCCGAGCACCTCCCCCAGCAATTGCTTTACTCGAGCAATGCCAGCCAGGAGGCCATCCTGATTCCAGAGGACGGCGTAGATTTTGACGCCGAAATGGAACGGATCGAACTGGCGTATCTCAATGCCGCGCTCCGCCGCACGCAAGGGAGGAAGACCGCCGCCGCTGCGCTCCTGCGAATTGATCCCCAGCGAATGAAATACCTGTGCCGCAGGCGAAAGGTGGGAGTGGAAGGTCAATAATTAACCACTAACGGTTAATTATTTACCATAGCGATTAATAATTTACAGACGCCAGGTGCCCGAATCCGCAGGGGTCGCTGTAACTTGCTGATTCCATTAAATCAGTCGTCCCTGAGCCAATCCACGACCAGTTTGGCATTCGCGGTGCAATATAGCTAGATGTCAGCAAGCAAAAAATCAAAAACAATTGAGGAGCCAGGCCAATGTCCATCGAGAAAAAGTCCCTAATCAGCAACCGCGCGGTCGCCAAGAAGGTCAATGTCACCAAGATCAGCGCGACGAAGCTAACTTCCACCAAGCTAGCTAGCCCGGCAGCCAGCAGCAAGCTTTCGGTAACCATGGCCGCGCCGAAGGTCGGCGGTTCGAGACTTGCGGTCAGCATGTCATCGCCGAGGGTTGGCGCCAGGATGGCGGTCAGCATGTCATCGCCCAAGATCAAGATCTAGTAAGTTCCTTATCAAGTGGGGCAATCGGCCTTGCAGTCCAAGAGTGGTTGTGCGAAGAGGAGATTACGGCCGCAAAGGCCGCGCACAGCAAGAGCATTATCAAGGCCGGAGTTGTTGAGGGCTGAACTAAAGTTCAGCCCTTTTCCATTGTGAGCCCTACCACATTTTTCGATAGACCAACTCCCGGCAAAAGCGCAATCCGAAACTTCCCAGGCTGCGTCTAGCTACGAGCACCTTGGCTGTCCCTGTAGCTCCCGGCAACAGCTCACCGTCATTCTTCAACCATACGGTTCCGAGGAAATATCGCGGGGGATTGATGCCTTGTAGCTGCTCTTTCGAGCCTAAGCCGTCCGCAATGAGCACCGAGGTCGGCGAAAGGAGCGAGAGCATGCCACTGACGGGCCGAACGCGCCCCTGAGGCAACAATCTGACTCTTTCGCCGATGTGAACGTCGTGCATCGCGAACTCCGGGATGTAAATCTGTCCTTTCATGTTCGCATTATCGGCGACCTGTAAAACGAGATCGCCGGCATCTAAAGAGCTGCCGACCAAGTCCTCTGTGTGCGGCGTCGCGACGATTCCAGAAATCGGGCTGAGGATCGCAAGTTGACTTAGCTGTTCGCCTGCCAGTTCGTTGTTCTTGACCTGGCGCTGACGTTCTTGCCCGGCTGCACCTAGATCGGTGTAGCTCCGAACGGCCTTGACCAGCACAGCGGTCGCTTCGGTTAGCTGCTGGCGCGCTTGCGCAGATCGGGATTCGAGATCGAGATTGCGCATTCGCACAAGCGGCGTTCCCATCGCGACCTGGTCGCCTTCACGAACGGAGACAGCTGCCACCGTCCCTGGCACTGTGGCGCGGAGCACAGCGATCCGCGCGGGGGCAAGGACGAATGGTCCTTGGACGAAATCCGGCCAGATTGGGAGAAATAACACTAAGGCTAGCGCGACAGAAACGACCGCGATGCGCGCCGGCGTGAACCACGCGCGCACGCGTTCTTTCTTATCCAGGTAGAGCATCCTCATAAATTTCACCAGAAGTTTGATTCGCGAACGGAAAACCCACACTCCGATTGCAGCCGCAGGAACGAAGGCCCATTCCGGGCTGAATGACAATAGGATGTGATAGGTCACTACCATGAGGAATGAGAGCAACACATAGCTATACATTCCTGAAAGGATTCCATAGATCACATAAAAAGGACGCTTACGCCGTGGCACGTAGGGTACTTCCACCGGAAGCCGGAAGATGTGTTTGCGCATCCATGCAGATAAATATTCAGTGCTGCTTTCCTTGAGCGACGCTTCCTTCACCAATTCTGAAAAGATCAGGTATCCATCCAACTTAATCAGCGGGTTCAGATTCAGGACCGAAACTCCAATTCCGGTGACCATCATGATCTTGTAAGCCCAGTCATGCACCGCCATGCCGGTTGCTGTTCCCCACCAGACCACCGTAGCCACGAAACAGACCACGAGATCGAGCCAGATGCCGGCGAACGCCGTCACAATGCGGGCCCACCTGCCGCCGAGGATCCAGACTTGCGTGGCGTCGCAAAAGAAGCTGGGGGCAAAGTACATCAGCATGAAACCCATCTTTTCGATGGTCGCGCCGTAATGCTTCCCGGCCAGGCCATGAGCAGTCTCGTGAATTGCGGCCATCGCACCGAAAAGAACCCAGAATTCAATCAGATCGGTCCCGGATTTCTGTGTGAAGTTGTAGAAGGCAAAGCTGTCGGACAAGACTTCGCCAAAGCGGTCAGCCCACATCCAGCCCATTAAGGCAAACAATCCGATGCTGGTCCAGGCGAACCAGGGCGTGAAGAGGAAACGGAGCTTCGGATAAAGCCAGTTGATGTAGCCGTCGGCGTTGTCCCAGGTTTTGATTGTGATTTCGGCGAAATCAAGCTGGCGGGAGCGGCGCTTTTTTCGCGAAGATCGCAGTTCCTCCTGAAGCGTGATGTTTCTCTCGAGAGGGCTCTTGTAAAGCAGGGGACTGTTCGACTGGAGAAAACCGGCCAGTTCTTTTACGTCTTCCTCCGCAACTGCGGTACTGGTTTCGGTTTCGAATCTGGCTGAAATTTCCTGCCAGGAGCTACGGCCGTCGAACATTTGAATCAACTGCCACTGCAAAGGCGAGAAACGAAAGAGAAGGTCCGTACCCGGCATTTTGACAAGCACGACCGGCTGACCATCTTCGATGTGCTGCTTCGAAATGACTTTCGGGTCCAGCCTAGGAGGGGTTTGCCGGACAATTCGCTCAGGCAGCTCCGGCAAAGCGACTTCGAGAGCTCGGACGATGTTCATGGGACATTCGGAACGTGAAGGTCCGCACGCATCCCGGGTCGCAAGCCAGCAGTGCTGCCCGTAAGTTCGGCGAGTACTTCGATCGTATCGCTGGATGGATCAACAACTGGGCTTACTTGAATCACCTTCGCGCGATAGCTGCGAGATGCTGAGTTCTCAGCAGGCGTAATGCCGACCACGACGCCTGGATGGATCTGTCCCAGAAATTTCTCCGGCAGGGTCACGCGAATTCGCAAGGGCGCAACCGCAGTGACCCAGAATAGGCGGTCATTTCTTATAACACTTTGTCCCACCCTGATATACCGGCGCGCGACGATGCCATCGAAGGGAGCAGAGATGCGAGTCTTCTCCAGTTCCAACTCCAATGACTGCTCGGTAGCCTTCGCATTGGTCAGCAGCTCGGACACGCGCTTGACGTCCCACTGGTCGGATTCCGCCTTGTACCTGGCATGGTCGAGCTGTTCCTTAGGAATGATCTGCGCATCCCATAACTTTTGTGCGCGCGCATAATCTACTTCAAGCACCTTGGCTTCCGCCTCCCAATTTTTCAAATCATTTTCCGTGCTGCGGGTCTTCGCGCGGGCTGCTTCGAGATCGGCGGAAATCTGGCGATCGTCGAGCGCACCCAGGATCTGGCCCTTCCTTACGGGTGTGCCGGGCTCGCACGTGATTTTCTCGACTACACCATCGCGTTGTGCAGTCACATCGACCTCATTTTCAACAATGATCGGACCTGAGGCAAGAAATTCCGGCAGTGACGAAGTGTTCGCGGTGCTCGTCGCAACATGTGCAGCAGGCATCGTCGATTCCGACGCGGCAACTGTCGCCGACGGCGATGCTGGAGAGTTCGTGCACGCGACGCCGGCTGTGAGCCAGACTCCAACCGCGATCATAATTGCGGGTCTTCTAATCAATATCGTCATAACTTGCCCCACGTAAAATCACCATCCGAACCAACTCCAAAGTTTCGACCATATCCACATCGACGGGCGGCGAAGCATCACAAGCCCGGCAGGGCGCCAAGCAGTGACAATCTTTCCTCGTCCCTGCATTCCCGCCCGGAGTGCGGCATCTGAATTGGTCACTCCGACGCGGGCAAAGAACACAACGTCGTTATCTTTCAGAAGGCCTTGCGGGCTCACCACAACTACTTGTCCCCGGAACGTGCGCTCCGGAAAACTTTCAAATTTCAAGCTGGCTTTCTCGCCCGACCGCAGCAAGCCCGCGTCGGAGCCATCAATAGCGACATCCACCAGCGCCTCCGAATTATCCACGATCTCCACGAAGCTTTCGCCGTCTTTTACTTTGTGCCCAACCAGATTTTCGATTTGTGGTGTGGCCACGATTCCGTCAATCGGCGAGCGAATCGCAGTTTTGTTCAGGCGCTCCTGGGCACGGGTCACCTCGGATGTCCAATAATCCGCCTGTGCCCGCTGAAGGCCGGCCTCAGAGCCATCGTTGTTGGCAAGGGCACGGTTCATCTGCGCGGCGGCAGTTTCGTATTTTGCCTCGGCGGCGGCAAGTGCGGACCGATACTCCCAATCTTCCAGGCTGGCAATGACTGCGCCTTTCTTTAGCGCATCGCCTTCGCGAACGCGGACATCTCTGATGACGCCCTCGAACTCAGCTCCCAGACGCGCCATGTGTGCTGGGGCAACCGTGGCATTGCCGTCCACTCGCAACGGCAGCGGGAATGCGAACAAAAATAGGAGGGTAGCTGCCGCCACAGCGATCCATGCCAATCTGCGATGCTTCCCCATCGCGAGAAATTTCTTCTTCCTCTCGACCAGGGGCTGGAGCACGCTGATGAAAGGCACTTCTTTATAAAGGGAGGCATTGCGGAGGGCCACCGTCGCCTGGCTGGCCAACACCTTGATCATTTCCAAATGAGCTTCCGAAAGGAAATCCGGCGCGCTGCTCTCGAAAGCCAGAATGCCGACCCGTCCTTCCTCATCCGCGAGTGGAACGATATGGCAGGCACGCATTCCTGTATCCGCGAAATACTCGCGGAACTTGGCACGAGTCTCCTCGCGGTCGGAATCAATTTCGTCTCCGTGTTGCGCCACCAAGAGCGGTTCTTTCAGTATTGCTCCCCACCGCAAGAGATCGCGCAGTCCTCGATATTGCGGGTCGTCTGCGTTCAGCTGGGTTGTTCCAGAGACAGCCTTCAGGTGAATTCCGCCGCGTTCATCGAGGGCAATTCCGGCTCGCTCGTAGGGAATCACTGTTGCCGGACCGTTAACGATCGCCTGCAACACACGATCAATATCGAGCGTTGATGTAATTTCTCCGCTGGTTTTGACCAAGGCTTCGAGAATCTCGACTTTGCGTTCGGCCATCAGCAGGCTGGCATTGTGCAGGGCGCCAACCGCGGTCTCAGTCAGGCTGGTCAGAGCAAAGAGTTCGTCTTCGTCAAACGGAGTTCCGTCGAGACGATTCACGGCTTCGACCACTCCAACCAGAGCGCCACGGTCAATGAGCGGGGCTGCCATCAAAGTAAAAACCGCGCCCTCATCAATCTTGGCGTTGCGTTGTTGGAGACGTTCGTCTTCCGACGATTCAATCAGCAGTGTTTCGCCATTATCCGAAACGTCTCCGACAATCCCGTCGCCTGGCCCCTGGGTATTGCCCTCCGCAACTGTGGGATCATTTCCGGCTTGATGCATGAGCAGCACGGACTCGTCTGACTGCAATAACCAAACGTTCACGGCCTGGCACTCTAGAACCTCTTTGAATTTGGAGCCGATGATGGGCAAGAGCTGTTCGAGTTCCAGAGTGGAGCTGAACACTTTTTCGAGATCGTATAGTTGAGTGATGCGAGTAATCGAGGAGAGTGCGCTATTGCGTTCCCGTTCGTAACTGACGGCATCCGCAAGCGCGCTCGCGCCCACGTTGGCAAGCGGCTGCAGACTGCGCAGCGTAGTTTCCTCGAGCGGTTCCTCGAAACCTACAATCTCGATTGTGCCGAGCAGCTCACCTGCTCGGTTCCTGAATGGAATGTAAGCGAGAGCGTGCAGAGTACGTCGCACATTCAGGTGAGCATATTGTTCGCGCGTCAGTTCTGTTCCTGAGAAAGCCAGCGGCTCACCCTTCACGGCGACAATGCCGAGCGTACCGTGGTCAATTGCTACGGACGAACCGTGTACCGTCACGTCACCCGCGCTTGCTTGCGGAACCCAGACCTGGCTTTCATCAGCGCTGGCCAGTAGATAAACGGTGGCTGCGGTTCCGGACAGAATGTCCGTGACCGCCTCAACAATGATTCGGGCGCGTGGAAAGACCTCGCGCTGATCCAACAATTGGGCCGAGAAGACGGCAATATCAACCGCCAACACTGAACCCTGGGTCGCCATAGTTGTGGCCCCGAAGTGACGTCGAGATGGCTCGCCTCGAAGAGGCGTGCCGTGAGCAAAGTCCTCTTGCAAATTCCGAGGGCTTACTCTAAGTTGAGTGACTCTAGCAAAGCGAAATCACGTCTGTCAATGAATTGCTGATTCAGTGCGCCGTAAATGGAGGCGAAGTGGATATTGAGGTTCGCAGTCAGGGAACGGTGAAGATCATCAAGCTGCGTGGGCGTCTCGCACTCGGTGAGCCAGTTGAGCGCCTGCGCGAAACGATGACCGACCTGCTAAGTTCTGGAGAAAATCGATTAGTCTTGGATCTCGAGGAACTGGCAACGATGGACTCCAGCGGCATAGGGCTGTTGAGCCGATTTCTAACTTCGACCAAGGCGCAGGGCGGGTCGCTGAAACTGGTCAACCCTTCCAAATTTGTTGTGCAGACGCTTAAGCTGGTCGGGCTGCTCAATCTCTTCGAGACATTCCCCGACACCCAGGCCGCTGCGGCCTCGTTTTCTTAGGTCAATTCGGTTCAAGATCTCGATCATCCTCGCAGCTACAACTTTCGTTGTACGAAATCTGTTGCATTTTGCTTTTAGCCGAGAATTCGAAATCACCGCCACTTGAATTGTGCCGTCCCGCGTTTTCGACCGTAAGCGGCGATGTCTTCCTGTGAGACTCTTTATACGACTGCACCGATTCTCGCCCACACACAGGCACCCGCACACATCGCGCAGGGTTCGTGCGTAGTGTAGAGCACGAACACGGTCAGGTAGCGGCCATACCCGCTCGATACGTATTTGAGCGTTTCCAACTCCACATGCTTGATGCTTGACCCGTTTCAAATCGTTATGGAAATCAGCCTTACGGACTGTTACCAATTCGTTCCTGGTTCCACCGGATTGGGGAAGGGTTATTGATGCTGTTGTAGTACGCATCGGGCCAGATCCCGAACTTCGGATAGTCAGGAAAGTTTGAGCCGAAATCGAACTCGTATCGATTGTAGGAGCTAGTTGCGTCGGCGCTGGTGGAGACTGCTACGCACTGCGCTGTGTGGGTGATTGTGCTGTCGTATTGCAACTGGCTGACCAGCCAGCGTCCGGCCAAGTGGTCGTAAAGGACAACCGGATCACCGCCATCGGAAAACGTTGGCGTGCCTCCCCCGAACTCGCAGAGACCGCCGAAGCCGGTCCAAAGCGTAAAGATTGCTGCCGGCCCCAGCTGTAATGCTCCGCTCGACTTGTCGTAGACGGCAATGGTCACGTTCACCATCTGCGCGAACTGCGTAGCACCGACCGCGCCATTCGTGTCCGGGGGAACGAATGCAAAACCGAACACATCGCGATTGTCTTGAGCGCTCTGCCCGTCGAAGTTGAGGACGCTGGTGACACCCGTGAGCGGACCGGCGAGCGGCGCTGCTACCGGATCAGAGTTAGGGTTGGTGATGGACCACGGACCAGTGTCCCCTTCAGACGTACAGTCTTTTGTTTCTCGGAAGACGTGAAAACACGCATTTCCCTTCGGTTACCTTCCCAATTCTTAAACGGTAGTAGACGATGTCTTCCAGGAACCCAGGCAAGCCAGAACCCAAACTTGGTAATCAGCTCTGAAGTAACAGGGGCAGGTGATTACCAACTCTTTCTGGATCTGATGGTTCAAACCATACAGGGGGTCTGCTCTTCAAACATGCGTAAGTACTTTGTGCAAGGAATTGCCCTTCTAATCTGCGCCTGTGGGCTTGCGGGATACTCCGCCGCGCAGGCGAACACCGAGTTTGCCGCGCAGAGTGATCTGGGCTGGACTTCCTATGTTCAATTCGGCGGCACCACCAACAGCGACGGGCAAATCTTCTTGGTCCAGCCCAGCGTCGGCTATACGTTTACACAGCATTTCGGAATAGATGTTGGTTTGCCACTTTATTTTGTGCACGCCTCGAGCGCGAACACAGGAGGAGTCTCGGGAAGCGGAGTGGGCAATCCTTCGGTTGATCTGCGCTGGAAATTTCTGAATCCCAAATTGAATTATGGTTCGGTGCTGACAGGCTCTGCGCCGCTCGGCGACAGCAAGCTGGGCCTGAGCACCGGACGCGCGACATTCGACTGGAACAATCGCATTGATCGCTCGTTCAACCGGGTCACGCCATTTCTCGAAGGCGGGTTGTCGAACACGGTTTCCGACACGCGGCTTTTCGTTCGGCCTTACACCACGCTCGGCATGAACGCACATTTTCTCGCTGGAGCAAACGTCGAAGCATGGGACCGCGTTAGCATCGGCGCATCTGCATATGACATTGCGCCGTTTGGCAACCAGACGGTGTTCAGCCGCGTAACTGGCCCGTCGAACAACGGCCCCGCTGCCACGCACGGGCGGAACTTTCAAAGCACTCAGCAGACGAGTGGCTCCGCCAGCATTGCCAAAGACAATGGCTTCTCAACTTTTCTGAGGTTCACTCCGAACCAATACGTGGACGCTGAACTCGGCTATACCCGAAGCGTTCACTTCGACTTGAATTCGATTTCGTTTTCGCTCGGTTTCAACGTAGGGCGCCTGTTGCGCAATAGCAATTGACCGCCGTTTCGTGACTGGCGAATTGCAGTTTACGGAGGACAACACGAATGAAAACTATGACGATCGCGACGTTAAGCTTGGCCGTTATTTTGTCCGCGACTGCCGCGCTCGCTCAGCATGGCAACAGCGCTAATGCCAACGGTGGGATGGGCAGCGGGATGGGCAATTTGAACAGCGGAAGCGGCTTGGGACATGCGAATGCCTCCACCGATCACGGCAATCCCAACTCCGGCACTTCCACCCTGGGATCGGCCCACGGAAAGACGGTTGATGACATTCTGAGCAAGAACACCAAGCTGGCAAACAAGATCTCGTCACTCACAGGCGAATCTGCGACCGATGCCTGCGCCGGCTTCAAGAACCTCGGCCAATGCGTCGCGGCGGCGCATGTCAGCAAGAACCTGGGCATCAGTTTTGATTGCCTGAAGGACGACATGACAGGAACCGCGCCGACGGATCCCAAGTCTTGCCCCGCAGGAACTGGAACCAACGGCAAGATGAGCCTGGGAAGAGCCATTCAAACGCTCGATTCAAAGGCTGATCAAAAGTCTGAAGGTAAGAAAGCTGAAAGCCAGGTGCAGCAGGACCTGAAGAGCCCAGGCACGAAATCGTAAGGCTCGTTTCGGGACGAAACGCTACCACACCACACAGAGGGTCGCTGGCGAGCTTCGGCAAACCAGCGGCCCATCGCCTGCCGAATCGGCGTGGCCCCGGTTACCAGGGTTACCTTCGTTTCTTTCAGCAAAAACGACGGGCACCTTAAAGCCGATACATTGCAGACCGTTCGGCTTCAGGCCATCATGGTCGGCAAATGCTTCCAGTTGCTGTTCAGCAAACCAGAGTTCACGTTTGGTCGAATGCTTTAGCGAGTCCTTGAAACTCGATTCCGATTCGGCCACCTCAGCCAGAGTTCCGTCACCCACGTTTAGGCACAATACCTTGCCTTCCACTGTCCGCAAGAACAGATCGCCGAAACCACTCCGGGCAATTAGCGTGACAGATTCGGTGCAAAGCCAACGCCACTGTTCGAGCAATCGGTTTGCGTCGAGGTGCTCAGTTTCAAACGACATGTGTGTTCTCGTCGAGGCAGGGAGCAATTGTCGCACGACGCTAGTGGTTGACGAAATCGCGTGGTCTCAACAATTGCCGGGGCAGAAGTACACTTTCGGGTTGACACTCCATTCAAAGTAGCGGGACAATCGGTTCGCCCGGTTGCTGCTTCTTCCACTAGTGGCAACAGAGCGGTCGGGCTCCCTCTCCCGCAAC